>Ga0209502_10004009_pt1 | contig 11245 bp, 8 predicted proteins | sample ArcticOcean_MG_C_10_FD_187442 | JGI IMG/M metagenome (GOLD analysis project Ga0209502, IMG submission 187442) | Marine microbial communities from western Arctic Ocean - ArcticOcean_MG_CB11_90 (SPAdes) (version 2) | ecosystem: Environmental > Aquatic > Marine > Oceanic | place: Arctic Ocean...
GTATTGTCAAGAGTAGTAGGATTATTTTCTGGCAGAGGATATAATATTGAATCATTAGCAGTAGCAGAAGTTGATCAAAAAAATAATCTTTCTAGAATTACAATTGTAACCACTGGAACACCCCAAGTTATCGAACAAATTGTATTACAATTAAAAAAGTTAGTTCCAGTTCATAAAGTTGGAAATTTTAAAAGAAATGATAAAAAAGTTATATTTAAAGAGATGGCTTTATTAAAAATTGTTGCAAACTCTAGTAAAATTAAGAAAGTTTTAAATACTTGTAAAAAATACAATCCAGTTATATTAGATCAAACAAATAAATCTGCTGTAATTCAAATAACAGCAATAAGAAGAGAGATAGATAAGTTGACAAAAAATTTAAAACCATTTGGTCTTGTTAGTGTCTCAAGAACTGGAGCGGTAGCAATGACAAGAGGTTCAGAGATTTTTAATTAATTACCAATAGGAGAAAAAAATGAAAATGTTTTATGAAAAAGATGCAGATGTAGATTTAATCAAGAGTAAAAAAATAGCAATTTTTGGTTATGGAAGCCAAGGACATGCACACGCATTAAACTTAAAAGATAGTGGAGCTAAGGAAGTTGTTGTAGCTCTTAGGGATGGTTCAGCAAGTAAAGCAAAAGCAGAATCAAAAGGATTAAAAGTAATGAGCTTATCTGATGCTGCTGAGTGGGCAGAAGTTGCGATGATACTTACTCCAGATGAATTACAAGCATCAATTTATAAAAATCATATTGATCAAAGAATTAAAGCAGGAACAAGTATAGCTTTTGCACATGGATTAAATATTCATTACAAACTTATTGAAGCAAGAAAAGATCTTGACGTATTCATGGTTGCACCAAAAGGACCAGGACATTTAGTTAGAAGTGAATTCGAAAGAGGGGGTGGCGTACCATGTTTGTTTGCTGTTCATCAAGATGGAACAGGTAAAGCAAGAGACCTTGCATTGTCATATGCTTCAGCAATTGGTGGTGGAAAATCAGGTATTATTGAAACAACTTTTAAAGATGAATGCGAAACGGATTTATTTGGTGAGCAATCAGTTCTTTGTGGTGGATTAGTTGAGCTGATTAAAAATGGTTTTGAAACTTTAACTGAAGCTGGCTACGAACCAGAGATGGCATACTTCGAATGTCTGCATGAAGTAAAGTTGATTGTAGACTTAATTTATGAAGGTGGAATTGCTAATATGAATTATTCTATATCTAATACTGCAGAGTACGGAGAGTATGTATCGGGTAAAAAAGTTGTAGATAGCGAAAGCAAAAAAAGAATGAAAGAAGTTCTAGCTGATATTCAATCTGGTAAATTTACTAAAGATTGGATGAAAGAGTGTGAAGGTGGTCAAAAGAATTTTTTAAAAATGAGAAAAGATCTTGCGGATCATCCAATTGAAAAAGTTGGTGCAGAACTTAGAGCAATGATGCCTTGGATTGGTAAGAAGAAATTAATAGATAGTGATAAGAGTTAATTTTTATTAAAGACCTAATTTGATCAGAAATTATAACCAAAATATAACAATTATTTTGCAATCTCTATTATAGATTGTATTATAGTTTTTCTAAAATTATTTGTCATGAGCGATAAAGATAAAGTTATTATATTTGATACTACAATGCGAGATGGTGAACAATCACCAGGTGCATCGATGAGTCTTGAAGAAAAAATTCAAATAGCAAGAATTTTTGATGAATTAGGAATAGATGTAATTGAAGCTGGTTTTCCAATAGCTTCTCCAGGTGATTTTGAGGCCGTAACAGCAATTAGTAAAATTTTAAAAAATTCAATTCCATGTGGATTATCTAGAGCTAGCAAAAAGGATATAGATGCATGTCATGAAGCATTAAAATCTGCTCCAAGATTTAGAATTCATACTTTCATTTCAACAAGCCCACTTCATATGAAATTTAAATTAAATAAATCTCCTGAGCAAGTTGTGGACGCAATAAAAGAAAGTGTAGCTTACGCAAGAAATCTTACAGATGATGTTGAATGGTCATGTGAAGATGGAACACGAACTGACATGGATTTTATGTGTAAAATAGTTGAAACAGCAATTAGCAGTGGTGCTACAACAATAAATATTCCAGACACCGTTGGTTATACTATCCCTTCAGAATTTACTAAAATTATAACAACATTAAAAAATAAAGTTCCAAATATTGAAAAAGCTATTTTATCTGTTCATTGTCATAATGATTTAGGGTTGGCTGTAGCAAATTCTTTAGCTGGTGTTTCAGCTGGTGCACGACAAGTTGAATGTACTATTAATGGAATTGGTGAAAGAGCAGGAAATGCTGCACTTGAAGAAATTGTGATGGCAATAAGAACAAGAAATGACTTAATGCCTTATAAAACAGGAATTAAAACTGAATTATTAAGTAAAGCGTCGAAAATAGTTTCCAACGCAACATTTCCAGTTCAATTTAATAAAGCAATTGTTGGAAAGAATGCTTTTGCACATGAAGCAGGTATTCACCAAGATGGAATGCTTAAAAATAGAGAAACTTATGAAATTATGACACCAGAAAGTGTTGGGGTTAAGAAAACTTCATTGGTAATGGGTAAACATTCTGGGCGACATGCATTTAAAGAAAAATTAAATGATCTTGGTTATGCAGATGTAACAGATGATGTAATTCAAACAGCATTTGGTAAATTTAAAATTTTAGCAGATAAGAAAAAACATGTTTATGACGAAGATATTGCAGCACTAGTTGATGATAGTATGGTTTTAGATAAATATGTAATTAACTTAAAGTCATTAAAAGTTTTTGCAGGAACAGGTGAACCTCAAAAAGCAGAAATGACGCTTGATATTTATGGTGAAGTTAAATCAACATCAGAAATAGGAGATGGACCAGTTGATGCTATTTTTAAATGCATAAAAGTTTTATATCCTCATGATGTAAAATTATTATTATACCAAGTACATGCTGTTACAGAGGGAACAGATGCTCAAGCAACAGTAAGTGTTAGAATTGAAGAAGAAGGTAAAACTACAGTTGGACAAGCTGCTGATACTGATACACTAGTAGCATCAGCTAATGCTTATTTAAGTGCTTTAAATAAAATGATTATTAAAAGAAAAAAAACTGCCCCAATGGAGCATGAAACTCAAAAAATGAAAGGTATATAATTAAGATGACTAATTGGTTTAAAAATTTAACTAATATTTGGAGTCAAGATATGGCAATTGATCTTGGAACCGCTAATACACTTGTTGTTTTAAAAGGACAAGGAGTAGTTTTAAATGAGCCATCTGTAGTTGCTATAGTTGAGAACATGGGAAAAAAAACTGTTTTAGCTGTAGGAGATGAAGCAAAAACTATGCTTGGAAGAACACCTGGCAATATTAGTGCAATTAGACCTTTGAGAGATGGTGTGATTGCAGACTTTATAGTTACTGAAGAAATGATTAAGCATTTTATAAAAAAAGTTCATAAAAATAAAACTTTTGCAAACCCAAGAATTTTAATCTGTGTTCCAACAGGATCAACACCTGTTGAAAGAAAAGCCATTCAAGATAGTGCGTTAGCAGCCGGTGCTAGAAGAGTTCAGTTAATTGAAGAACCTATTGCAGCAGCAATTGGAGCAGGTCTTCCAATTTCAGAAGCAACAGGATCAATGGTTGTTGATATTGGTGGTGGTACTACAGAGATAGCTGTTATGTCATTAGGAGGTCTTGTTTATTCTAAATCTTTAAGAATTGCTGGAGATGCAATGGATGCAGCACTAGTTAATTATATGAGAAAAGAATATAACTTAATGATTGGAGATAGTACTGCTGAAAAAATAAAAAAAGAAATTGGTACTGCTATACCATCAAACAGCAATACTTATGCTGTTAAAGGAAGAGATTTAAGATCAGGAACACCTAAAGAAGTAAATATTACTGAAGAAGATACAGCTGAAGCTTTAAATGATATTTTAAAAGAAATGGTGAATGGGATAAAAGATGCCCTTGAAAACACTCCTCCTGAATTATCAGCTGATTTAGTGGATATGGGTCTTACACTAACAGGTGGTGGAGCTTTATTAAAAAATATTGATAAAAGATTTTCTAAAGAAACAGGTTTGCCAGTTTTCATAGCAGATGATCCATTAGCATGTGTTGCAATTGGTACTGGAAAAGCTCTAGATCAAGAAGAAACATTCTCTACTATGCTATCTGAGTACTAGAAATAATGGAAACAAGCAGAGATGATTTTGTAATTGCATTAAGATCTGCTTTTTTAAAAAGGGGAACACAACAAAGGTTTTCATTATTAAGTTTAATATTTTTTTCAATAATTATTTTAATTTTAGGTAGTTTTAATTTCAAAGCAATAGATTATGTAAAAATAACTATTAAAGAAATAGTTTATAGATCTTCTTTTATAGTATCTGGCCCAGAAAATTTTTTAAAAGATAATTACGTTATTATAAATAGTCATTTAAAGCTTTACGAAGAAAATAAAAAAAATGTTGTTGAGCTTAACAACCTGAGAGGAAAGGATTTATCACAGAAAATTACCATACTTGAGAATATTAAATATAAAAGATTAATTGATGACTACTTTATTGCAGATAATGAGGTGGTTGCAAAAGTATTAATAGATAAACAAAGTCCTTTCCTAAGATCTATAATAATTAACAAAGGTAGCAAAAATGATATTAAATTAGGAATGGTTGCTCTAGACGAAGGTTATTTGGTTGGAAAAGTAGTAGAAGTTAATTTTTTTACATCAAGAGTTCTATTAATTTCTGATATTAATTCTAAGATTCCAGTTTCATTACAGCCGGGAGATATTCAAGCAATTATGTCTGGTAAAGACAAACAAGAAGGTGTCTTGCAATATGTTAAAGATAAGAATTTACCTGAAATAAACAAGGAAATACAAGTTCTTACTTCCGGTGCAGGTGGGTTGTTTAAAAGTGATATTCCAATTGGCACAATAGCAATTGATGATCAAATATTAGCAAATAATAAAAGGGATAAGATAGTTTATTTTCATAGAGATTTTTCTCAATTAAAATACGTAAAAGTAATTTCTTTTTCGAAAGAAAAAAATATTTTAGATTTGTCATCTAAAAACGATTCAGAAGTGTTAAATGAGGAGATTAAAGAAACTAATCAACAACAAGAAACTTTAAGAATATTATTAGAACAAAAAAAAATAGCTGACGAGATAAGAGTTAAAATTCAAAAAGAAAATAATTTTTTAAGAAATGAGAGCATTAGATTAAAAAAAGAAAGTGATTTTTTAAGAAATGAAAGTATTGGATTAAAAAATGAAATTTTAATTACAAAAAAAAACAATCAAAAAAATAAAATTCAAGATGATGAAATAGAATTTCTTAAAATGAATCTTTTTTATGGACACAAATGCAAAAAAAATATGATTAACAATCTATATAAAGTTGGCACACCCGAGTATAGAAAGTGTGTATTAAAAAAAGGTCTTAAAAAATAAATGAATAAAATTCATCATAATAATATTATACAAAATATACAAAAATATATTCCAATAATTTTACTTTTTATTTCTGTATTAAATGAGTTTGATTTTAATAATTTAGGATTGATATATTTTTCATTTAATTTTTCATATATCTTAATTTTTTACTATAGCCTAACAAAAAGTGAAAGTTTGGGATATGTTTACATTTTTATAGCAGGTTTATTTAACGATGTTGTTATGGGAACACCAATTGGAATAAGTAGCTTAATGTACCTGATACTTTGTGGTGCAGCTGCTTATCTTAGAAATATTACTTTAAGACCAAGTTTAATAAAGGACTCTATATTTTTTCTTATAACAATTTTAATTATAAATTCATTGCTCTTTATGTATTTAAATTTTGTTTTTAATTATGAGTTAAATTATTTTGATCAGATAATAAATATTACATATACATTTTTATTATATTTTTTATTTGTAAATTTATTTAATTTTTTGAAAAAGAATATTTTAGGTAATAGACATGCAGGGTGAAAACTTTGGTGTAAAAAAAATTCAAACTATCAATAGAAGAATGTTTATTATTGGTGCAGCTAAGTTTGTTGTATTTACCGCAATAATAGCTCGACTTTTTTCATTACAAATCACAGAGAACAAAAAGTATTTGACACTTTCTGATAAAAACAGATTACGTGAATGGAGACTAGCTCCGATAAGAGGCGAGTTCTTAGATTATTTTGAAAATGTTATCGCAGGTAATTTAAAGGTATACCAGTTACATGTAATTCCTGAAGAAGTAGAAGATTTTAAATATCTAATGGTAAGGTTAAAGGAAATCTTATCAATTAGTAATGATAATTTTAAAAAGATTATAAAACAAAAAAATAGGCAAAAACCGTGGGAAACTATAATCATTTCAAAAAATTTAACATGGGAGCAGTTTTCTAAAGTTAATTATTATTTACATGACTTGGTTGGTGCAAAACCAGTTCTATCTGTTTCACGTAATTATCCATTCAATGAAAGTTATACACATGTTTTGGGCTATGTAAGTGAAGCCAGCGAGAAAGATATTCTAAATAACAAGACTATAAAAGATACACATGTTCCAGGACTTAAGGTTGGAAAGACCGGTTTAGAAAAAACTTTTGAAGATGAGTTAATTGGTACAAATGGTATCCAAAGATATGAAGTTAATGCTTATGGGAAAAGAATTAGCCAACTCGATTATACAAATGGGTTAAGCGGTGAAACAATTCAACTTACAACCGATACAGAAATTCAAAAAGTATGCAATGAACTTTTAAAAGGCATGGCAGGCTCTATAAGTGTGATGGATATTTATACGGGCGAAATAGTAGCAATGCAATCGTCACCGTCGTTTAATCCTAACTTATTCCTTTTTGGAATTAACCAAGATGATTGGCAATTAATTAGAAACAATCCATTGAAACCATTAGTTAATAAAACTTTATCAGGTTTATATTCACCAGGATCAACATTTAAACCAATGGTAGCTTTATCTGCACTAGAAAATAAAATTATCGATGAAAATTTTAAAGTTAACTGTACCGGAAAAATTGAAATGTATGGACAGACCTATCATTGCTGGAAAAAAAAAGGACATGGTATTGTGGATTTAAAAAGCGCAATGAAGCAGTCTTGCGACACATATTTTTATGAGATAGCAAGAAAACTTGGTGTAGACCGATTAAAAGAAACATCTACAAAATTTGGCCTTGGAGAAAAAGTTTTAAATGAAACATTTAATAATGAAAAAAAAGGACTTATTCCTGATACTAAATGGAAAAAAAATAATTTGGGAAAAGGGTGGGTTATAGGTGAAACATTAATTACAGGTATTGGACAGGGTTATACTCAGACTACACCACTACAATTATGTTTAATGGCAGCGCAACTTGGAAACGGAGGATTTAAGATCTATCCAAAAATAATTGTAGAAGAAAATGGCAGAACTTTTGAAGATATTAAACTTTTAATGGATAAAAATTTTGAAAATCTAGATGTAAAAAATAATAAACCAAAGAAAGCAAGTGATCTTTTAAATTTTATTAATAAAGAAAAACATGAACGTTTATTTAAAAATTCTAAGAATATAAAATTAGTACGAGATGCAATGTTTGCTTCAACTAATGAAGTTAGAGGAACATCTTATTCATCTAGAATTGATGACCCTAAATATCAATTTGCTGGAAAAACAGGAACATCACAAGTTAAAAGAATTACTAAAGCAGATCGTGAGCTTGATTTGAAAACACTCGATATTCCTTATAATGAAAGAGATCACGCATTATATATAGCTTTTGGACCATATAAAAACCCAAGATATGCATTAAGCGTAGTAATTGAGCATGGTGGATCTGGTAGCTCTGCAGCAGCTCCTATTGCAAAAAAGCTTTTTAAACTAATTATAGATAGACATGAACTTAGAGAGCAAACTAGGATTAAAAAAACTACTAAGGTATAGATGCAATATAATTCATTTAATACACAACCTACATTTTTTCAAAAATTAAGAAATTTTGATTATGTTTTGTTAATTTGTATTTTATTACTTGGATTGATTAGTGCCTTGTCCATGTATTCAACGGATGGAGGAGAAATTTTATTTCATAGTAAAAGCCATATTTCAAAATTTTTAATCTTTTTCGCAATGATGATTTTTATGTCATTTTTTAATATTAAATTTTGGCATTACTTTGCTTACTTATTCTATATTGTAGTTTTATTGTTCCTAGTCTGGGCTTCTTTATATGGCGTTAAAGCTTCAGGGTCACAAAGATGGATTAATTTGTATTTTATTAATTTGCAACCATCTGAATTGATGAAAATTGCAATAATAGTATGTCTAGCTAAATATTATCACCGTATACAACTGAATAAAGTTAATAGTTTTCAAGTTATGTTTGTTGCTTTGGTAATTTTAATTTTACCAATCATGCTTGTTATTACTCAACCTGATTTGGGAACTTCAATTTTAATAGCTTTAAGTGGACTAGTTGTCATTTGGCTTGCAGGAATTAATATTAAATATTTTATTTATTCATTTATAACATTATTAATTTCAATGCCTTTTGCTATTGCTTTTTTACAACCTTATCAAAAACTTAGAATTTTAACTTTTCTTAATCCAGACAGAGACCCTTTAGGTGCAGGTTATCAAATTATTCAATCTAAAATAGCAGTTGGATCAGGAGGCTTAACTGGTAAAGGTTTTTTAAAAGGTACTCAAAGTTATTTAGAATTTTTACCAGAAAAACATACAGATTTCATTTTCACTTTATTTGCTGAGGAGCATGGTTTTTTAGGGTCTCTAGTTTTATTGCTAATTTATATAATCATTATTTATAGAGTATTAAGAATAGGTGCAATCTCGAGGAGTTATTTTGCTAAACTTTTTTGCTATGGCTATGGGTCTGCAATATTTTTTTATGTCACAGTAAACATGTCAATGGTTTTAGGTTTACTACCTATCGTTGGATCTCCACTGCCAATTATGTCATATGGAGGATCTTCAATGCTTGCAACAATGATTGGATTTGCAATTGTTATGAGTGCTAAAATTAATCATAAACAGCTAATAGCGTAAGTATTTTAATGTTTTACTTGTCGAATTTGTCGCGAGAATATTTAAATTTAAAAATTATATAAAGTGTCATGGAAAAAAATTTAAAAATTGGAATTGTAGGTGCTGGTATACAGGGTATTTCCAATGCGTTATTTTTACAAAAAAAAGGTTTTAGTGTAACAATTTTTGATAGAGACGAGCCAGGAAGTCCCGCTGCATCCTACGGTAATGCTGGTCACTTTTCTCCATATGCATCCGTTCCTATTAATAGACCAGATGTTTTAAGTGATGTTCCTGCGATGCTTTTAAGTTCTACAGGTCCCCTTGCTCTTAAATGGAACTATGTTCCAAAAATGATCCCTTGGTTTTTACAGTTTATAAGAAACTGCACTACAAAAAGAATGATGCATACTGCTAAAAATATGCATCAAATTTTAGATTTAGCATTACCCGCTTATGATGAATTATTTGATGATATTGAGCTTGGAGGATTGGTTGAAAAAAAAGGTATCTTGTATATCTGGAATGATCAAAGCTTAAAAAGTAGAGAGTTAGAAATTAAAGTTAGAAATGAACTGGGGGTTGATCAACAAGTAGTTACTCCAAAAGAAATTCATGACTTAGAGCCAAATATAAAACCAATCTATCACGGAGGTGTTTATTACCAGCATGGTAGACACGCTAGAAATCCTAAGAAAATTCTTTTAAAACTATATGATCTTTTTTTGAAAAAGGGTGGCAAGTTTTTAAAAATGAATATCAAAGACATAAATTTTAATGATGAAAAGCCAGTTATAAAAGCTGAAACGCAAAGTTTTCTATTTGATAAAATTGTTATTGCCTGTGGTTCATTTTCAAAAAAACTAACAGATAATTTAGGTGAAAAAATACCTCTTGATACTGAAAGAGGGTATCATGTTCATTTTAAAGATTGTGATCATCTTTTAAGTAGACCAGTAATTTTTCAAAATAGAGGATTTGGTATTACACCTATGGAACAGGGACTTAGAGTTGTAGGGACTGTCGAATTTGGTGGATTAGATAATCCATTATCAAAATCAAGAGTTAAAAATTTAATTAATAATGCAAAATACATGATGGGTGATTTACCTGAACATGAAGATGAATGGCTTGGTTTTAGACCAACATTACCAGATTACTTACCTGTAATAGGACCCTCAAAAAAATATAAAAATGTTTTTTATTGTTTTGGACATCATCATTTAGGATGGACTTTAGGACCTATTTCAGGGAAAATCATCTCTGGAATGATTGCTGAAGAAAATACAAATTTAGATTTAAAGCCATATAGTTCTCTTAGGTTTAACTAAGTGATAAATAAAAATAATGTTGCTTATATTTTTTTATTTTTAGCAACTTTATTTTGGTCAGGAAATTTTTTAGTTGGAAAATTTGCTAGTCAATATCAAATACCTCCATTTTCACTAAATTTTTATAGATGGCTTTTTGCTTGGTTGATCTTAGCTCCATTTACAATTCAAGAATTATTTAAAAAAAGAAGCTATATTTTAGAAAATTATAAATATTACACAGTACTTGGAATAACGAGTGTTACTATATTTAATTCAATTGTTTATTATTCTTTAAACTTTACACAAGTGATCAGTGGAGTGTTGATGATATCAACAATACCAGTGATGATCATTTTCATTTCATCAATTTTAAAAATTGAGAAAACTAATACTTTTCAAATATTGGGAGTTACATGTTCTTTCATTGGAGTTGTTTTGATTATAACCAAAGCAAATCTTGGAATATTATTGAATTTAGATTTTAACAAGGGTGACATCACGATGGTTTTTGGAATGCTTTCTTGGGCTACTTATTCAGCACTTTTAAAGAAAAAAAAACATGAACTATCTCAACTAGGATTACTAGAAGTGGTAATTTCGTTTGGTTTTATTTTTTTAATACCAATTTATTTTATAGAGTATCAAATGGGCTATAGAATTGTTTTAAATCAAAACTTTTACATGATTTTGTTTTATGTAGTTTTATTCCCAGGCCTTGCTTCTTTTATTTTTTGGATAAAAGGAGTCTCTTTAATTGGTGCCAATAGAGCAGGTGTTTTTTTACATATGATGCCTATTTTAAGTGCAATTATGGCAATGATTATTTTTAATGAAAAATTTATGTTTTATCATATGTTGGGCGCAATATTTATTTT
>Ga0209502_10004014_pt1 | contig 11233 bp, 7 predicted proteins | sample ArcticOcean_MG_C_10_FD_187442 | JGI IMG/M metagenome (GOLD analysis project Ga0209502, IMG submission 187442) | Marine microbial communities from western Arctic Ocean - ArcticOcean_MG_CB11_90 (SPAdes) (version 2) | ecosystem: Environmental > Aquatic > Marine > Oceanic | place: Arctic Ocean...
TAGGAGAAATACAATATGAACAAAAAAATGAATCTAGCAGTTGCGGGTGCAGCTCTAGCTTTAGGTGCTTCGGCAGCTAACGCTGGAATCGTAATCCCAGCAGGTGACTGGACATTAGATGTAAATGGTAACGTTAATGCATTCATGAACTTTAATGATGCTGACGCTGCTAAAGGTACTGCAACTGGCGCTAATGGTTTCATTGGTGGTGGTCAAGACGCACTAGGTGAATCAGATTCACAAGGTATCAACACTGGTCTATTACCATCATGGTTAGGATTTACTGGTACTACACGTCAAAATAATACTGATGTGTCGTTTACTATTTCATTCCAGCCTAATGCTTCAGATAACACAGCGCCATATCATGGTGATGCTAAAACACCGTTAAATCGTCAATCATATTTATCATTTGGTGATAAATCATGGGGTTCTATCAAACTTGGTAAAGATATTGGTATCTTTGCTTCTGGTGCGATCCTGAATGACATGACATTATTAGGTGTTGGTTCTGGTGCTTCTGGTCGTTCTGGTGGTGCTACTACACTAGGCGGTATCGGTACTGGTTATGTTTATGCTGCATGGAAGGGTCAAGCTACATATACGACTCCAAACATGGGTGGATTCCAAGCTAAAGTTGGTTTAATGAATCCAAATAACATCCCTGATGCGAATACTAAAGTAACAACTAGAACTTATACAAGTACTTCAACATTTACTGGTGCATCAGCTACTGTAGCTGGTTCTGCTTCAGCATCTGTTCTTGCTACTCTATCAGTTACAGTTACTTCTAAGGGTACTGTTGCAACTACCACTACACACACAGACACTGTTACTGGTGCTGCTGCTGGCGCAATTAACCAAGATCGTTTTGGTGTTGAAGCTGAAGCTTCATATTCATGGACTGGCGATGTTGCTGGTAAAGTATGGGTATCTGGTGCTTCATATGAAGTTACACGTGTTGAAGCTGGTACAGCTGCAACTAAGCAAGATTACGATATTAAAGCATTCGATATTGGTGCTTCTTTAAGCGCTGGTAACTTTGGTTTAGTTGGTTACTACTATGACGGTGAAGGCCTAGGTACTACACTATTCGGTAACCTTGGTGTAACTGCTGCAGGTAAAGAACGTGATTCAGACGGTGGATATGTTCAAGCTACATACGTAATACCAACAGGTACTAAACTTGGTGTTGCTTATGGTGTTTCAAACCTTGACGTAGCATCTGGTGAAACAAACGCTACATTAGTTGAAGAGAACGAACGTTGGACAGTGGGTGCATACCATCCATTAACTAAGCATCTAAATTTAGTTGCTGAGTACAATTCAACAGAATCAACTGGTCAATCATCGGCTAACCAATCAGAGAATGATTCATTATCTCTGGGTGCGATCTTATTCTTCTAGGAATTAATTCTTAGTAGAAGTTTGACAAGTAGTAGAATAAATAAAAACGGCATCTTCGGATGCCGTTTTTTTTATTTCTTTATTTAATGATCATATGAAATAATAGAAAAAATAAAATCTTTAAAATATGAAAAACAATAACAATCTAAACGAACTATTAATTCAAGCCGCAGCCTTAATTAAGGCAAAAGAATTCGATGAAGCAATACCTGTATATGAAGCAATACTAGAAATTGATGATGTAAATATTAAAGCGCTGACTCACTTACCGATAATGTACATAATGAAGAAACGCTTTAAAGAAGCGGTAGCTATGATAAATAAATCGTTTAAGGTAGTAAAGCCAGAAATAAGTGATTATCAAAATTTAGCGACTGCTTATGCAGAATTAAAAGATTATAAAAACGCAATAGATTCGTATAAAAAGATTATTAAAATCGATCCAAAAATTACAGATGTATATAAATTGTTAGGCGATGTACAAATGGAGATCGTTGACTATCACGGAGCATTTGAATCCTATAAGCATGCATTAGATCTATCCCCTAAAAGATTCGATCAATTATATGATTTAGGCGTGGTACTAGAATATCTTGGAAACTTTATAGACGCATTGAGTCTATTGGCCGAAGCTGTTGTAATTAAACCAAATCATATTGAATGTAATAACAGGTTGGCATCGTGTTTGAGTGCCAATGGCGAGTATAAAGAAGCTAAAATTGTTTACAAAAAATTGATGGGATTGGTTCCAGAGGCACTAACACCAAGGATAAATTTTTCATCAAATTTGATGTACGAAGGACACTATGATGAGGCGGAAAAAATACTTACAGAGATATTAATACAAAACCCAGAAAGCCATGAAGTAAAATTGAGTCTAAGCTTCCTTTATCTTCATAAGAAAAAATTTTCAGAAGGATGGAAATACTATGATGCCAGATTGTATATTAGGAATAGTGTAGATAAGTCAGAAAGATTTGAGATGATTAAGAAATATCTTGATATTGATGTAAACAGCAAGAGCTTAAAGACTAGTGACAAGATATTAATTTTATTGGACGGTGGACTTGGCGATGTAATTCTTGGCTTCAGTATGTTGAAAGAATTCCATAAAAAATATAGCAACATAAGTGCAGAAGTCGACTCTAGATTAATTAGCCTGGCTAAAAGATCTTTTCCAGATATTCAATTTTATCCAATTAATATTCATAATCATGAGATATTAATTAAACATAACTTCAATCAGTTTGATAAAGCCATTTATTGGCTGAGCCTGGGTAAATACGTTCGTCAAGATGTAGAGAGTTTTCCGCAAAAGCCTGCAGGCTTCTTAAAGGCAGAAACTAATAATATAAATAAAATAAAAAATAAATTAAAAAAGGATAAAAAGATTGTATGTGGAATTTCATGGAAAAGTTCTGCGGCTGAAGGGGCTCATAAAAGTACTGAACTTGAAAGTTTAGTTCCTATTTTGTCAACTAAAGGCATTAAATTTTTAGACTTACAGTATGAAACTGAAAGAAATTTAGGTCAAACTACTATAGAAAAAGAAAATATAAAAAATAATAACAATATTGTAATTGAAGAATATCAAGGTATAGATAAATTTATGGATATTGATGGGTTATCTTCATTGATATCTAGTTGCGATATTATTGTGACCACGAGCAATGTAACAGCTCATTTAGCTGGGGGACTCGGCGTAAAAACTTATTTATTTGTTCCTTTTTCACGAGGAAGGCTTTGGTATTGGCATGAAAATAACGGTGTTAGTATTTGGTACCCAAGTATTAGGGTATTCAGAGCAGAATCACCTGGTGAATGGGGAGACATATTTGAAAAAATTGCTAAAGAAATTGTACAGGAAATGACTTAAGCTTTTGAGATCATACATTCTTTAATTTTTCTTGTTATAGTATTTCTTCCAATCCCTAATATCCTAGCAGCATCTAATTTCCTATTTTTTGTATGGACTAGAGTTTTTTCAATTATAATTTTTTCAACTTGTCCTATAAAAAATTTATATAACTCTGGCTTTCCATCTAATAAATGTTTAGATAAATCTCTAGCTAAATTTTCTTGCCACTCAGCTGAACTGCTATTAAAATTAACTGGCTCATCTTTAAGTTCAGACGGTAAATCACTAACGATAATTTGATTGCCAGGAGACATTACGGTCAACCAATGACATACATTTTCGAGTTGCCTCACGTTTCCTCTCCATTGAAGATGGTTGAAATATTCCAAAACTTCTTTAGATAAGGATTTAGGTGCTACCTTTAATTGGTTAGCACTTTTAGTTAAAAAATATTGAGATAAAGTCGGTATATCCTCAACCCTTTTTCTTAAAGGTGGAACTGTAATTCTTATTACGTTTAATCTATGAAACAAATCTTCTCTAAATTTTCCATCTTTTACAGACTCTTCTAAATCTTGGTGCGTTGCAGCGATAACCCTTACGTCGACCTGAATAGAATCCTGACCACCTATTCTATAGAACTTACCATCACTTAAAACTCGTAATAATCTAGTTTGAAGCTCCATTGGCATATCGCCAATCTCATCTAAAAATAATGTTCCACCATCAGATTGTTCAAACCTTCCTTTTCTAAGGTTTTGAGCACCAGTAAATGATCCTTTTTCGTGACCAAATAGCTCTGCTTCAAGAAGATCCTTCGGAATAGCTGCGGTATTAATAGCAATAAAAGGAGAGCTATTTCTATTGCTATTTTTGTGAATCGCATTTGCAACTAATTCTTTACCTGATCCAGACTCACCGTTGAGTAGGACGGTGGCATTTGATTTACTTAGCCTCCCAATTGCGCGAAACACTTCTTGCATAGACTGTGCTTGACCTATAATTTCTGGGAGTTTGATATCCTGCGAACTAGAATTATTAACAGCTGTTGTAGTTTGTTCTAAAGCTTGATTTATAATTTCTAAAACCTTATCAATATCAAAAGGCTTAGCAATATATTCGAAAGCACCTTGTTGAAATGCAGAAACTGCAGTGTCAAGGTCAGAATAAGCTGTCATGATAATAATTGGTATTTGAGGAAATTTCTCTTTTACTTTAGTTAAAAAATCAATGCCTGATTCTCCAGGCATACGAATATCACTGATAATAACAGACGGAAGTTCATGATTGAATTGGTTAATTGCTTCATTAGTATTACTAAAAGACTGGAAAGGAAGTTTAGCCCTTGATAGTGCTTTTTCAAAAACCCACCTGATAGACTTATCATCATCGAGAATCCATACTTTTTTCATTTAATAACCTCATTTATTTTTAAATTATTCTCGATAGGAAGGATGACCGAAAATTTTGTTTTCCCTGGGGAGCTAGAACAATCAATCATTCCATTGTGTTGGGTTATGAAGTTTTGAGCTAATGAGAGACCTAAGCCAGAACCGGATTCTTTGCCAGACACTAATGGATAGAATATCTTATCTAAAAATTCATTCTTAATTCCTGGTCCATTATCAATAATATCTAAACGTATTGCAGTTGTATGCTTTTTTTTGTGAAATACAATTTGACTTTCTGCTCGGGTAATAAATTCTAATCTCATACTTTCTGCAGGGTTCTCGCTGAGCATTGCTTGAACACCATTTCTAGCAACATTTAAAACAGCTTGGATTAGCTTTTCCCTGTCCCCAATGAATTCAGGCAGGCTCACATCATAATCTCTTATGAGCTCTAATTTTAGGGGAAATTCTGACAATATTAAGCTTCGGACCCTTTCTAAAACCTCATGAATATTAGTTTTTTTGTAAACAGGTAGCTGGTGCGGGGTTAATAATTTATTCATAAGATTTTGAAGTCGATCTGCTTCATTGATTATGATTTGTGTATATTCTTTTAAAGACCTTTCATTTAATTCTTTTTCTAGCAGTTGGGCCGCCCCTCTTAAGCCACCTAGGGGATTTCTAATTTCATGAGCAAGATTTCTTAAAAGCTCTGAATTAGCTTGTTGCTGGATAAACATTCTTTCTTCACGAGCTACTCTTAATTGCTGATCCATTTGAATAAATTCAACTAAAAAATCAAATTTTTCATATTCAATTGGCGTGATTGTAAAACTTACACAGATAGTTTTATTTTGTTTGGTCTTGATAAAATATTCATGCTCACGATAAGAGCTTTGTTTGGACTTCGATCTACTTAGGGCATCCTTGAAAAATTGAATATCTTCAAAAAATAAACTAATACTTTCATTAACTACTTGGTCATGACTTAGTTCGAACAAAACTTCCGCACTTGGGTTTATATACTGAATGATTAAATCTTTATCGCAAACAAAAATAGCCGTAGCTAGATATTCCATGCCTTTCAAATATTTTTTCATTGATCCTGATATCATTTTTTAACTCCCATATACTTTATAAAGCAAGAATGAGTCCAGAATTTAATATTCTATTTCATTAGGCCCATTACAGTGTTACTTTGACTTTATTGTCTAGCATGCACAATATCAGTGCATATTTTTTTTAGTTAAAAAAAGAGCAGATTCAAATCTGCCCTTCCAATTAAAACTTATAAACTATAATACATATCATATTCAATTGGATGAGGAGTCATTCTTAAGCGTGTGACCTCTTCCATTTTTAAATCAATAAAGCTATCAATAAAGTCATCAGAGAATACCCCACCCCTAGTTAAAAATTCTCTATCAACTTTTAATGCCTCTAGAGCTTCTGGTAATGTCGCGGCAACCTGAGGTATTTTTGCTTCTTCTTTAGCTGAAAGATCGTACAAATCTCTTGATTCAGCTTCACCCGGGTGAATTTTGTTTTGAATACCATCTAGGCCAGCCATCATTAAGGCACTGAAGGCTAAATATGGATTTGCCATTGGGTCTGGGAACCGAACCTCAATACGCCTAGCTTTATCAGTTGATACATAAGGGATACGGATTGCAGCAGATCTATTCTTTGCAGAATATGCAAGCATTACTGGTGCTTCAAAGCCAGGAACTAGACGTTTGTACGAATTTGTTGATGGATTAGTGATCGCGTTTAATGCTTTACCATGTTTAATAATTCCACCGATGTAATAAAGAGCCGTGTCACTTAAATTTGCATATTTATCTCCCGCAAACATATTTTTTCCATCCTTCCAGATCGATTGGTGAACGTGCATCCCTGTTCCATTATCATTTAATATTGGTTTTGGCATGAAGGTCGCTGTCTTGCCATATTTATGAGCCTCATTCATGACAACATATTTAAGTATCTGAGTCCAATCAGCCCTCTGAGTTAGTGATGAAAATCTAGTACCAATTTCATTTTGACCTGCTCCTGCAACTTCGTGATGATGAACCTCAACAGGCACGCCCATTGCTTCAAGTGTTAGGCACATTTGTGATCGAAGATCTTGTAAAGAGTCAACAGGTGGAACTGGAAAGTAACCTCCTTTAACCCTAGGCCGATGACCAAGATTCCCTGCACCATCATAGTCATTGTTAGACTCCCATTCCGCTTCTTCAGATCCAATATTGACTGATGAACCACTCATTCCAGAACTCCATGTGATTGAGTCAAATACAAAAAACTCAGGCTCAGGTCCAAAATAAATAGTGTCACCAATGCCAGTTGTTTTGAGATACTTTTCAGCTCGATCAGCAATTGTTCTAGGGTCCCGATCATATCCTTTTCCATCTGTCGGATCTACAACATTACAGGTTAGTATGAGTGTTCTTTCTTCCATAAATGGATCAATATTAGCTGTATTTGCGTCAGGAAAAAGTAACATATCTGATGCATTAATCCCCTTCCAACCAGCAATAGATGAACCGTCAAAAGCATGGCCTTCAGTAAATTTACTTTCATCAAAAGCGGATGTCGGAACAGTTACATGCTGTTCTTTTCCTCTAGTATCAGTAAAACGAAGATCAATAAATTTAATCTCCTGTTGTTTAATTTTTTTCATTACATCAGCGACGGCCATACTAAAACTCCTTAAAAATTAATTACTTTGTACATATGATATATAAAGCACAATCTATACCAATATTTATTTCGCTAAAATACTCTATTTATTTGTAAAGTACACTAAATATATAATATATGCACTATAATAGTGCATTTTTAAATAACTATATACGTTTTTATAATGCATCAATTATTTATCTCCACAATTTTTTATGTTTATAATATTAAATTAATGAAAAACAAAACAAAAAAATTTGCAGTTCTTGGGCACCCAATTTCACACTCCCTTTCACCTCAGATACATTCTTTATTTGCAAAAGAATTTTCTATTGACTTGGAGTATCAAAAATTTGATATCAACCAAGATAATTTTCTAGATAATATTGAGCGTTTAGCAGAAGAGGGTTATGCTGGGCTAAATATCACTCTCCCATTAAAGAATAATGCTTTTCAGATCTGTGACGAAGTTTCTGAAAGGGCATCTTTATGTAAGTCAGTTAATACGATAACATTTTCTGATAATAAAATTTTCGGAGATTCAACTGATGGTAGAGGGTTAGTAAGTGATCTAAAAAATAAAAATATCAATATAAAAGATAAAAGTATTTTGTTAGTCGGAGCAGGCGGTGCTGCAAACGGTGTAATTTATGACCTTGTGCAAAGTAAGCCAAAGCAAATATTATTAACTAATAGAACTTTTATCAAAGCAATTAAAATGAAAGACTACTGGGAAAAATTTTCAGATAAACACAAGGTTATTATAAAACCTATAGATTTAAAATATTCTCACAAAATTAATTTTGATTTAATTATAAATGCTACATCTGCATCAATAACATCAAATGATTCACCTATAACAGCAGCTACTTTTAATTTTTTAAATATAAAAGGCGCATGTTATGACATGATGTACGGAGCTGAAACTCCGTTTATGAAATGTGCTTTTAAGAAAACTAATGCAGTTCATAATGGCTTGGGGATGTTGATAGAGCAGGCAGCAGTCAGCTTCAATATTTGGCATCAGGTAAAGCCAACAACAATAAAAGTTGGAGAATTATTAAAAAGTCTATAAGTATTTTTTTAAATATTTACCAGTAAAACTCTTTTTATTCATTATAATTTTTTCAGGTGGGCCTTCCGCAATAATTTCACCACCACCGTCACCACCCTCAGGACCTAAATCTATAATCCAGTCAGCAGTTTTAATTACATCAAGATTATGCTCAATTACTACTAGAGTATTTCCATTCTCTCTTAGCTGGTGAAGGACATTTAATAATAATTGGATATCAGCAAAATGTAAGCCAGTTGTTGGCTCATCAAGAATATAAAGCGTTCTGCCGGTATCTCTTTTTGATAGTTCTAACGCCAACTTTACTCTTTGAGCCTCTCCGCCAGAAAGGGTCGTTGCATTTTGACCTAGCTTAATGTAACCGAGACCCACATCTAAAAGAGTTTTAAGTTTTCGTTCTATTGTAGGAACTGCCATAAAAAACTGATGCCCTTCTTCAACAGTAAGGCTTAAAATATCATGAATATTTTTACCTTTATAATATATTTCGAGTGTTTCTCGATTGTACCTATGACCATAACAAACATCACATTCAACATATACATCTGGTAAGAAATGCATTGCAACTTTAATGACGCCATCCCCTTCGCATGACTCACACCTACCACCTTTTACATTAAAGGAAAATCTTCCTGGATTGTATCCTCTTGTCCGACTTTCTTGAACTTTGGAAAATAAATCTCTAATTGGGGTAAACATACCAGTATATGTAGCTGGATTAGATCTTGGTGTTCTTCCAATTGGATTTTGATTCACATCTACAACTTTATCGAAAAAATCAAATCCATGGATATTTTCATAACTTGCAGGCTCTGAATTACTTCGATATAGATGCTTGGCAACTGCTTTATAAAGCGTGTCATTAATAAGTGTAGATTTCCCACTCCCAGAAACTCCGGTAACACATGTAAAAAGACCAATGGGAAGGTTTAAATTAATACTTTTTAGATTGTTACCAGTAGCCTTTGTTATTTTAAAGAAGGATTCAGTAGGAACTTTTATTTTATTTGGAACTGAAATCTTTTTTTGACCACTTACATATTGGCCTGTTAAAGAAGTTTTATTTTTTGAAATTTGTTCAGGTGTTCCCTGCCCAACAATCTCACCTCCATGAATTCCAGCGCCAGGCCCAATATCTACTACATAATCAGCAGCCATAATTGCATCATAATCATGTTCAACTACAATCACAGTATTTCCAATATCTCTAAGATTTCTAAGGGTCTGAAGAAGTTTGTCATTATCTTTTTGATGAAGTCCAATAGAAGGCTCATCTAAAACGTACATTACCCCTGTTAAGCCACTACCAATTTGGGAGGCTAATCTTATTCTTTGCGCTTCACCGCCGGAAAGAGTTTCCGCTGATCTTGAAAGAGATAAATAGTCAAGACCAACATCTATTAAGAAATTTAGTCTATTTTGTATTTCCAGAATTATTTTACTAGCGACTTGAGCACGGAAACCTGCTAACTTAATATCATTAAAAAATTCTAAAGATTTTTTAAGAGGGAACTGACAAATTTCATGAAGATTTAAATCGCCAACTAGTACATTCCTTGCCTCAATTCTTAAGCGAGTTCCTTTACATGAAGGACACTCTTGATTACTTAAATACTTTGCAAGTTCATCACGAACAGCACTTGAATCAGTCTCCTGGTATCGTCTTTTAAAGTTATTTATTATTCCTTCAAAAGGATGTTTTCTTTGGTTAATAGTGCCTTGTTCGTTGAAATAACTAAACTCAATTTGTTCTTTATCACTTCCAAATAAGATAATTTTTTGGATGTTATCTGGTAAATCTTGATAAGGTGATTCAAGGTCAAAATCATAATGCTTCGCAAGGCTATTTAACATTTGATAATAAAATTGATTACGCTTATCCCAACCTTTAATAGCACCAGATGATAAAGGAAGTTGAGGAAAAGCTACAACACGAGTTGCATCAAAAAAGTTTTTGTGTCCCAACCCATCACAGTCAGGACATGCCCCCATTGGGTTATTGAAAGAAAATAATCTTGGCTCTAATTCTGTTAACGCATAGTCACAATGAGGACATGAAAATTTAGCAGAAAATAGCTGAGTTTCTTCACTATCCATATTGACAGAAATAATTTTACCATCAGCTATTTTTAGACCTGTCTCGACCGATTCAGTTATACGTTGTTTAATATCATGATGAATCTTGATTCTATCAACTACAACATCTAATTGATGTTTTGTATTTTTTTGGATAGCGGGAATATTGTCTATCTCATAAATAGTCCCATCTAACCTAATCCTTATAAACCCTTGTGCTCTTAACTCATCAATTAAATCTATGTGACTACCTTTACGATTATTTACCACAGGTGCAAGAATCATAATTTTTGAATCTTCTGGGAGAGATAACAGTTGATCAACTATTTGCGAGACGGTTTGTGCTTCAAGTTTTATTTTATGATTAGGACAGTATGGGTCTCCAGCTCTTGCATATAACAATCGTAAGTAATCATGAATTTCAGTTACTGTTCCAACTGTTGACCTTGGATTGTGTGAAGTTGATTTTTGCTCAATTGATATCGCAGGTGACAACCCTTCAATCATATCAACATCAGGTTTATTCATTCGGTCTAAAAATTGCCTAGCGTATGCAGACAAGGACTCAACATACCTTCTTTGGCCCTCAGCATAGAGCGTATCGAAAGCTAGTGATGACTTTCCAGAACCAGATAGACCTGTAATAACTATTAGTTTATTTCTAGGGAGGTCTAGTGAAATATTTTTTAAGTTATGGGTACGGGCCCCTTTAATTTTTATGTAATCCATTTAATCTTATCTTTT
>Ga0209502_10004030_pt1 | contig 11200 bp, 20 predicted proteins | sample ArcticOcean_MG_C_10_FD_187442 | JGI IMG/M metagenome (GOLD analysis project Ga0209502, IMG submission 187442) | Marine microbial communities from western Arctic Ocean - ArcticOcean_MG_CB11_90 (SPAdes) (version 2) | ecosystem: Environmental > Aquatic > Marine > Oceanic | place: Arctic Ocean...
AGATTAACTAGAATGAACTAACTAACTTCTAATTTTAAGTATGTTCTTTTTGCACCATTAAAGGTCATTTATATTCATTTGTACACTAATTAATTAGGTATTAAGAATATGAGTAGGAGTAGTTTTTGTAAAGCCATCACTTATTACTTCTATGCGTCATTATATATCTTTCATCTTCAGGTGAAATTTTCATACGTTGGTGACCTGGTTTAGCTTTATGACAAAGCGCACATAATGGAATAAGATTTTTTGGATTGTTATCATTTCGTAGGTGATTTTTATGATGGGTATGGAGCAATTGTCTTCTGCCACTTAATGAAACATTACACTCGGTACAAGCCCATCCAGCATGATCTCTAACGCTTCTGCTCTTTTCGGGCCAATCATAAGTATAATTATTTTCCGGTGCTGTTCGGTCATCATATTTAGTGCTATATTTAATATCATTTAACACACTCTCGTTCTCATCTAGATAGGCTTGTATATTAAATTTACTTACCGCTCCTTGCTTATCCAACTCATCCCATTTTTTAATACTGAACCCATGGTATCCAATATTATTTTCAGTCTTAATGCCTAATGCTCCATCAAGGCAATACCTACAAGCAAAAAGTTTTACTGGGTCACTTAGTTTATAAGCACTGCTATATCTATCCTCTCTTGCCTGCACAATAAATTTACCACTTTTATTTCTTAACATAACGTATCTATCGAATGAGCCATCAGCTTTTTTCCCTGCTAAGGTTTTACACCAAGTAAAATGAAATTTTGGACTTTTTTCCTCTTCCTTAAGCCCTCTTCCACTCCTCATTAATTTATCATTCTTTAAATATTCTTCTGTTTTATGCGTATCAGTAATATATAAAACAGAAAGTACACCTTTATATGAAAGGAGTGCTCCATCTAAAAGCTTCTCAACCTCATCTCCACTTACAGTTACCCCTTCAAGTGTTTCTAATTTAGCTTTGATTTGTTCAATAGGCGATATTTTATTTTTTATTGAGAAATCCATATTGGGCTGAACTCCTAATGACTCTCTAAACTTTATTAATTCCTTTAGGTTATCTTCAGGTTTTTTCATATCACTGACCTATCTGCGGCCCACTTGGCTTCAACTCAGAATCTTCACCATCAAATAACTTATCAAAAAAGCTTTTGGGTTCTTGTACTGGATCTTCTAATCCTCCAAATTCTTCTTGATTAGCAAATTCTTCTTGATTAGTTATTGGCATTGAATACTCAGTTGGGGCTTCTTTAAATTCTTCAGATTGTTCTTTGATTATTGGATTATTGATATCTGAAGATGTAAATTTATAAATTCCTTTTGATTCTCCGCATGTATTCTCTAACGGTGGTACAAAACAGGTTTCAGAATTAGGGTAACCATTATTATCTCTACAAATCTTTAACGCTTTTGCATTAGCAGAATAGGCATCTGGGCCTGTCGATATTATTAAATTTTGAAATACATTATTTTGCGATACGAAATATGAAGCAGCTATACATCGATTAGTAAACCCATCAAGACCAGATCCATTAAAAGTAAATCCACCTCCCCAAAGCCCGCCATTTTCTATATTAGGGTTATAAGGTGCTGCACAAGTTACCCGTTGTTGTTGACAATGAGTTGTTAGTTTTTTCATAGAACCTCCCCAAGGGGTATCGGTATCCGGCGATATAGCCCAGTACAGATTCATTCCATTTTTTGCTACGCTATATGTAAACTCATGAGATTGCTTCACATTGTCCTGGTCTATTAAATTTTCTGATTGGGCTTCATCGACCTTCTGAGGGGGGGTTATTAAAGGTAAATCTTCTTTCTGAACCTCTATTTGATTTGGGACAGATTGTTCTAAACTATATTTACACTGATGGAAGTTTTCCTCTTCATGCAAATAATCAATAGTTACTTCACTCAAAGAATCGTCTTCTAAAGCCCATTCGGTATGAATGAAACCATCTTCTCCAGATATCTCACTTTCATAATTTTTTGAATATTCAACACCTTTAGAAAATCCAGATTTAATCCATGATTGATCTAATTGTTGGCCTTCATTTTCAGATTTGTAAAGGGTAATAATTTGTTTAAACTTAACTATTTTTTGAGTACTTTTAAAATTTACTTCACAAAAAAATCTTTGACCAATATTATTTGGAATTATATTTGCTTCCAAAGATTCGTTATTATCGGTAACAATTCCCTGCCTATTCTGTAAAATTATAGGGTTATTTTCCTTTGGAGTGCCTGATTCAATTGCTACAATTTTAGCTTTTAAGTCCTCAATTAATTTTGCTTCTGCATTTGTCTGAATTCTAAACTCAACTCGTCTTGATTTTTTAGCATCTTCATTTTTCATGTCATTATCTATGTATAAAAGCTTTGATGAAGACATTCCATGCGCAGTAAGATTACCTATCATCCAATCCTTGATTTCTTTATTAGATGCCAAGTTAAAAACATAATTCATAACCTCATACGATCTATTCTGAGATAGCTTGGTATTAAGTATATAAGATTTAGCCCTACCCTTTTCTGTATATTCACTGGAAGTATGGCCCTCAATCCTCAGCTCACTAATTCTTGATTTATTATCTTTATTTGTAACAATTGTCATAAATTTTGGGAAGAAATTATCAAGAATTTTTTTAAATCTTGGTTGTAATTTAGATGAGCCTTTTTTAAACACAGCATCATTTTGAAATGAAACTACAAGGCCTCCCTGACAAATAGACATATTCCATTTATCTTTTTCATCTTTGAATTCTTTTCTTAATTCATTACAAATACTTCTCTGCACTCTTTCAATTTCATTGGTTTTATCTTGAACGTCAATCATATAAATTACAGCAATTAATAAGAAAACCATCATCAATCCGGACATCATATCGGATACAGATATCCAATATTCTTCAGATTGTGCGTCGCTTTGAAAAAATGATTTTTTCACAATAAAATACCCAAATTATTTTTTTAGATCTTTTAGTGCTTTACTAACTGATTGATTATGTCTTTCGTAGCTTTGATTTAAAGCTTCTGATACCGCAACTAAATTTTGACCTAATGTTTCTACGTTTTTATTCACTTGTTCAGCCATTTTTCCACTTACCTCCTCAACTAGGCTATTAATATTGCTTGTTGCAGTTTCAACTGACTCTCTCATCTTAGCCTCAAGGTCATTAGAGGTTGCTTGATGCTGTGTTTGAAGTTCTTTTGCAGATTTATTTAATTCGACCCCGATACTTTCAGTAACAGCATTTAGTTCTTTTGCAGTATTGTTTAATTCGACCCCGATACTTTCAGTAACAATCTTTAATTCTTTTTGGCTTCCTTGGGCTGATTCGATTAGCATATTTGCTGAATCAGACACGGCAGTAATAAGGTCTGATAAGTTTTCTTGAATACTAGTGTTGCCCTCTTCCATGGCACTAAAGCTATCATTCATCGTATTTAATTGTTTCTCAACAGAGTCTTTTATCCCATCACCAATACTATTTAAGTGCTTCTCTAATATGGGAAGTGATTCTTCTGCTTTTACTCTTAAATCAGCTAAGGTTCCTAATCCCTGATGTAGCTCCTCCATTCTTAAATCAGTTGATTCAAAAACTTTTTCAATTGATTGCATTTGTTCAGGAATTTTAGATGTCGATTGCTCAATATCTTTTACACTTTGATTTGCTAATTCAATCCCTTTTTGGGTTTCTTCAAAAATACTGGTTAATTTTTCAACTTGAGCTTTATGTTCTTTTTGCCAAACTAGCAAAGCCCCTACAGCTTCATTTAATTGTTTAAAGTTTTCACCAAATTGTTCAGTAATCTTTTGATTAAAATCTTTAATAACATTTTCTAGAGCTTCAATAAGTTTTTGAGATCCGTCCTCAGCAACTTTTTCAGCAAAATCTCTAAAATCATTTCTAAGCTTACCTATTTGGGTTGATAAGCTAGCATCTCCCTCACCAACGAGAGCATCTCTGATATCTTTATTTCCTTTTGCAATTTCCTTTGTAAGTTGATTAATTTGATTATGAAAATCTCCTGCGGACAGATCTTCTTTTGAATTATCATTTTTTTGGTCGAACTTGGTTTTCTTATAACGGAATAGGATGGCAGTTGATAAACCAGCGATACTAGAAATAAAAGCAATCTTAAGTCCATCAAGAAGCTCAGGTATAGAATTCTGTATATCTTGAGAATTAAAGTTATAAAGAGCTATAGTTATACCAATAAAAGTTCCAAGAATACCTAAAGACGTTAAGACACTCGTTGCATGTGTAGCGAAAGAATTATCATCCTCCATACTCTTGATGAAAAATGAATAGGCAAATAAAATAATTGCTAAAGCAATAATAAGCGTTAACGGAACTTCTCCAAAAAAAGGTATATTCATATAGTATTTGTCCTAATAGATATATAAAACCTACTCTGATTGTACCCTTTAATTAATAAAAAATATTAAAACAGGAATATAGTGGGTAAAGTTTTGCATGATTTAAAGGTGTATGCTTCCCCCATTACCAGATTAGGTATTAAGAATAAGAGTAGGAGTAGTTTTTTCATTCAATCAGCATTCCAAAAAGTTATTTTCTTAAATAAATTCTCTGATGATATATCAGACATCATCCTTATTTCTTTTCCAACCATAGTAAATAGCAACACAGACTATGAGAAACAATATGCCTTTCCAAATAACATTTGGTATTCCTAAAAACTCGTCAGAGAAAGACTCCATAATCTATATCACTCCTCTTCTTTTATTTATTTTGGTCTTGGTAAGTCCATACGCCAAAATTAGTTACCTTTGCACATCTAAAACCACCTTCATTACAGATTACTACCTTTTGAACTGTATTAGCATAAGCCTTATCTATAAACACATTACTAGCATTTAAGAACAAGCCTAATGCAATAGCCCCTAGTAGTATCTTGGTTGTTTTATCTAGCTTTAATTCCATGTTATTTCTCCTTGTTATTTTTAAATTGCCAACCATATTGGTCTATATAAGAACGACGAACTGCAATAGAAATACCAACATACATGAGAAGAAAAATTATTTGTACTACTAGCGCTATTCCCAGCTCATTATTTAAAAATGTATTGATTATTAGAATTGATATTCCACCTCCAAAAATAATATGGCATAAATAACCGAGAGCAATCGCAGAATATTTTCCGAATAACTTATTCCATATAATAATTAAACCCCACATAAAGCCTATAGATAATAATAATTGAGCAGGAATTAGGTAGTTATCCATTCTTAATACTGAAAAAATTTATGCTCAGGTAAATGCTCTTTTTTATCTTTATCAAAACTTCCTATCCAGCACTTAGCTTCCCCATTCTTAAAAGCATTAAAAAGTGTTCTTATATTGTCTTTTTTCATATCTCCTAAATAAAAATAACCTTCTTCTAGCCCAGGACCCTCGGTGCGCTCTAGGTTTATAGCATTATGATTTCCTTGGAAATATTTTTCATGAGAGCGATTGTTCCCTTTTTCACAATCGGAGTTGCTATCCAAACAAACAAAAGCGTTGCATCCACCCGACCCACAAACATGGCGACTGTATGCTTCTCCGGATTGAATGGTGTATGAATCAATTATCCCGTCATCGTTAAAGTCTGCCCTACCCACGAGATTGCCATCTTCTTGCTTCTCTAGTTTGTACAGCTTACCTTTCGGACTAAATTCTGAGCATGGAACTTGTTTGTCTGCCATCACCAGATTAGGTATTAAGAATAAGAGTAGGAGTAGTTTTTTCATTTAACAGCACACTCTCCCATATCAATAATCATCGCATTCCACGCTGCAAAAGAATAAGATATGTCCTTTCTTTCTAGGTCGCTTGTTGGATTAAAGTCCTTATAAAGATAAAGGTCTTCTTTCATCTCTTGCATATTCATACTAAATTTTAATAAATTAAGCATTTCAGAATCTGAATATCTTGAGGTTTCCTTAATTTTAGAAAATTGCTTTTGAACTTCATAAGCAGGGTAAAACTGATTGCTAAATAGTTCACTAAAAAACTCTTTACCTTTTGCATACAGAGCATCCATTTTCTTTATTTCATAAGGTGGAGGTATTTCAATTTTTGAAATATAATCTTTATCCATTTTACTTATAATGAAATTTAAGCTCTCTTTCCTTAAATCTTTTGTTTCATACTCTTCATAACAGATATACTCTGCCATCACCAGATTAGGTATTAAGATTAAGAGGAGGAGGAGTTTTTTCACTTTTTGGAGCTCTTACGCAGATTAGCAATATCAGATTTAATTAGCTTATATAAATAAATCACGGATGGAATAGCTATAAGAATAAAAATAATAAAAAATATTAAAAATATTCCAGCTCCCCCAGAAGACAATTGAAAATCTTCCCAACAATTACCATAAGCATCCCCTGTTAAATTTCCACAAGCCGCTTCAATTTCAGCATCTAATTTTGATTCTGAAAAGCTTTCATTGACATAAATATGTATGAGTCCATAAATTGAGCCGAGACCAAGCATAGAAAGTAGCAAAAGTATTAGCCGAAGAAAAACTTTTAACATTAGTTTAATCGTAAATAATGTGATGTTAAATATTTGCTCCATCAAGACTGCCCTAAAGTTTTAATTTTATTTTTCATCGAGCTTAAACCCAAAAGTATCAACTTGTGCCAAGCCGATTTCACTTATAATTTTTTTATCTCGATTCCATTCATGACCAAGCCATTCAATACCTTCATCAGAAATATCAGATTGTTCGTAATTTTTGTCATCCTTATTATTTCCAAAAAATTCAATTACTGTACTCACTATTAAAAAAAACAAGAACAAAAGTAGTAATAGCTTTTTCATAAGATAAGTTTATCTAAGTCTTTTTTAAAAAATATACATAAATATGTAAACAAAAAAGAGAATTCTATATGCGTTTATAGCTGTTACAATTATTCTATAAAAAAATCCATACTTTGATATACCACCAAGCACACTGCCAGATTGTTTTAGTGACTTTAAAGAACTTTTAATGTCAATCCGCGTTTCAAAGTCTAGCTCTTCAGACTCCTTATCTAATTTCTCCATTTCCTCAGTAATTTCATCTAACGAATTACCTAATAATTCTTCATTATTACTAGTTCTGTTCGCTAAATAATTTAGAAGCCAGGCTGCAACACATAAAAATAAAATATTAATAAGACTAGGTTCATAAATAAGAATGAAGCTATCTGGAAATAATGATGGTTTCCATGCTCCAAGGCATGCAAAAAAAGGGAAAATATAGCCAATTATCGATAATATTATTACTATGTCATATTCAATAATTTGGAGTAGTTTTTTCATTAGACCAGTTTACCCCCAGATAATTAAGCGGGCAAATGGGGTGGGCAAATGAAGCGTTATTAAACTAGTAGTTTTTTATGCCTAAAGACTGGAAATAATGCTGTTTTATTGGTTAATTAGGCACTTACAACACCCTAATCTACTGAATGAGCCTTAAGAAACATTGCTTTCTCAAGGGAAACAAAAAAATCTTGATAAATTTCTGCATCCTCAACCGCTTTTAAATGTTGCTGAACATTAGCACGCACAATTATTTGTTTGTCATTCTTAATTCTTACAGTTACGGTAAGGCTTGCAGAATGTTTACCAGCATACTTTACCCCTGAGATAACTCCAATAACTGAATCAGCTTTTAATATAGCAAAGCCCAAATCTTGCATTGTTGCTACAACTGTTTTTAGAGTTTTTTGTTTGCTAGTGGTATCAAATGCTCTAGATTGAAAGCTTCTAAGCTGAACAGCAGAAGTGTCACCTGTCTCAAAGAGAGCTTTCTTTGAATTTGTTTTGCATCCTGTCAGAGATAGGAATAGGAAGATAATCCCAATAGTTGATACTTTTCTAATCATACTCATATTTGTTGTTCCGTTAAAAATAAACTTTTGGACAGCCTACTAAAAAATGTTTGGTACAACTCAGGCTCTTCTAGGCGCTGTGCCTTTGATACTTGACCAGCCGTATCCCAAACAACCCTAGAAAAAGTTACTCTAACTATTGTGGAGTTTGAATCGGATGGTGCCTCAGATACTACAATGGAAGCATTCATCTTTTGTTCCTTGTCTGTAGGAATGGTTACTCCAAAAGCTAGCGCTAATAAAACTGCTCCAACTTGTTGACCTATCTCAACTGCTTCACGATTTTTTGAACCAAGCACTACCCCTAAATCTGATTGAATTTCTTCAATATTAAACCCATCGTCCTGTAAAAGACCAACCGTACTTTGTAAAATTTTTTCATAATCATTGGTTTCATACTTTCTGGTTTGCATCTGCCTTAAAATCATACTGTCGGCAGTAAGCTTCAGTACATCCTTCGCCTCCATTTTATCTGCGATTGCATTCTTATTATTGGCACCACCAGCCATACTTCCACCAGCAGAAGCATTGCCAAAATATAAAGCAATTATAATCGGAAATAAGTATTTAAAAGCTTGACGAATGATATGCAAAATCCCTTACTTTCTTTTGGTCGTCATATTTAATTATTATGGTCATTGTTCTTTGCGATTTTGATGATGCTCCAGACGAGTTTTTGTATGATGGATTTGCCCCACCAACAGCAAAATTTCCAATTAATGATAAGAAAAGGACGGAAACACCACCTGAGCTTGATGAATGTATGGATTCGGTAGCAAACTTATCATAAATCCAAACCTCTCTTCTTTCTTCATCTGTTGTCACTATATTTGGCGACCCAAGAATAGCAGCAACCTCCGCACCGCTCATGCCTGTTTTTATTTCGGCTTGAACCTTACCAACCGTTACTTTGTCAGTATCATCACTTCTTATTGCGCGAACATGGTCCTCAACAGTTTTACAAGCACTTAAGCTAAGTACAACTATTAGATAAAAAATGATATGTTTTACTGCTCTCATTATTATTACTATACACCTATACAATGAATAAACTAGTGCATCACTACCATGATATTAAGCTCTTAAATTGAGGTACCAAAAATAAGAGTAAGAGTAGTTTTTTCATAAGCTATTTAAAAAAATAAATTAATATTGGGATGATAATCAACCAAGCTATGAGAAATCCTCTGGGTCTGAAACTATCTGGAATAAAAAAAGCATGTTTCCAGCCTGGCGGGCGAGGATAACCACCCCTTCTCTCAAGAAGCTGCTCTACATACCAGTTGTTATTATTGTGTTGTTCTAATAAGGTTTGTTTTGTTTCTAACCTCTCTTTGTATAGCTCTATATCATTAAGAGCCATTTCTTCTGTTGTGCCTGGATAAGACATAAGTCTATCTTTAAACTTATCTTCATCTTGTAACCATTCTTCTAGCTCCATATCATTCCTCCCACTGTCTTAAAATTATTTTTTGCTCAGCTATCCATTCATCAAAGGTAGCTTTCTTAATAGCGTCCATTCTTGGATTCTTGGTATCCAAGTAAGGGTCATAATTGTAAAGCTCTCTTACTCTTAAATTAATATCTTTAATTCTTTGTTTTTCTTTTTCAGATAGCATCTTATTTTTATTTATCTTTTCTATAATAACCGTATGCTCAGTGCCAAGCTGCTTAATTTCACTTCTATAGTCTTTTAATCCATCTATCATTTTTAATCTATCTATACCACTCATATTCATAGCACTAAAAGCAAATTGATAATCAAAGAAAATGTCATTCTCTAATGCTAGTAAATTTTTTTTCATTAGAGAATTAAGAGTAGGAGTAGTTTTTTCATATATATTTATTTACTTTTTACCAAAAATTTTAATAAACAAGTAAGGCACAGCAGCAAACAATACTCCTCCAAAAATACCAACAACTAATGATGAAAAAAATTGCTCACTTGTGGGATTTAGAATAAAATTCATAAATGACATTGCAACGACTGCCAACCATGTGTATTTAGCATATTTTATAGCTCTAGAATCATTACTTTTTTTCATTTAATCTCCTCCTAATTTTTTAATTATTTTTTCTGAGCATTGATTTCCACCAGTTTTACTTATTTCGGAAAAATCTATACTATTAATTTTGCTTACTGGGACGTTTTCTATAATGTAATCTGACAAGCAATAACAATAGAGTTTATAGATATCTAATGGAATCTCTTTATAGTACTGTTCTTTTTTGAAGGCTTCCGTACAGCCTGGTATGTATGATTTCTCCCAATTTTTAATATTTTCTTGAGTCCACCCCATCACTAGATTAGGTATTAAGAATAAGAGTAGGAGTAGTTTTTTCATATTAAAACGCTCTATCACTTTTTTTACATTTACCTTTAAAGCTTGACCATGAAGAGTAGCCCTCATGAGACCCATCTGTATACTTATCATTGTATTCAAAGCGATAAGAAATATCACCCGTAATTCTACTAATATTTACTTTTCGGAAGTTCCAATAATAAAAGCCATCTACTTCACTCTTGACAGAATATAAGCCAAAAATACTATCTTTCTTTTTAGAGTAAGATTTAGAAACTTCTATATTCTTCTGTTTATAATCTTCATTTATAAACCAATATTGTTCTTCAATTATAAGTGCTTCCTTACGAACCTGAACAGCAATTTTCTTTGGGTAAGAAAAAACTCCTTTTGAACCTTTGTCCCAGTTATTACTTTCTCCTTCGCAAATTAAAATAAAATTGTCCCCTGCCATCGCCAGATTAGGTATTAACAATAAGAGTAGGAGTAGTTTTTTCATTTAAATAATCGTGCAGTTACCGCTCCATTTAGTATTTGGCCATTCTTCATTAAAATCAGGTGAATGATTATTCATTATCCAACTATTATCTTTTTTACTTAAGGTAACAACCGGCATAAAACCAATCTTAAAAAACTTTTTACTAGCTGTAAAAATATAATTTTTATTTTCATGGATTATGTTGAATTTAGTGTCATTCTTTACAGCACTAGTAGACATAATAAATTTATCTCCTGAACGCTCAAACTTATATATTGAACCTTCCACATTTGGATATTTTTGTTCACACATCCATGTCTCTGCCATCACCAGATTAGGTATTAACAATAAGAGTAGAAGTAGTTTTTTCATAAGACCAGTTTACCCCCAGACAATTATGTGGGCAAATGGGGACAGAATCCGAATAATAGATAACAACCCCCTGACTTATTAAATAATTAATCGTCTACCCAGTACAAAATATCAGGAGACGACTATGCCAAATAATGGCCTTTCATATCAAGTG
>Ga0209502_10004031_pt1 | contig 11195 bp, 12 predicted proteins | sample ArcticOcean_MG_C_10_FD_187442 | JGI IMG/M metagenome (GOLD analysis project Ga0209502, IMG submission 187442) | Marine microbial communities from western Arctic Ocean - ArcticOcean_MG_CB11_90 (SPAdes) (version 2) | ecosystem: Environmental > Aquatic > Marine > Oceanic | place: Arctic Ocean...
TAAAAGAAATTTATTTTCTTTATAGCTTATATCAGTTTGTCCAGACTTATGAATATCAAATAAATATAAAAATGCCACAAAGATACCTTAATAAGTTCTAATTTAAAACTTATTGCTCTTCTTTAATAAGATTATAAATAGAAAATTGTTTTTCATTTATAAACCTCCTAAAAGCATTAGCTGTGAAAACAGCTAATGCTTGAAATATTATTTTTTACAACATAAGTCTCTGATGTATTTGCATTAAATTCTAATTCAACACATTCTGTCTCAACTTCAACCCAACCGTCATAAATTAACTCAATAACATAAAAATTTTCTGCCACAAAAGTATCAACTGTTCCGTCATTGTATTTTGCTTAGAAAGAGCTTGATAAAAAAGTTTCAAAATGCCAATTTTAAAATTATACTTGTCCATTAATTTATTATTATCTTCAATAAAATAAATGGCTTAAAATGTAATATTAATTGCTACCCACAACACTACCCATGATAAATTTTATCCAAACTTAGATTAAATTAGATAAAAAACAGAGATAATATTTTTTAATTCAAGAAACCAAGATTATTTGCAAAAAGGCTAAGATAATTATCATTTCCAGGGTAACTTGATAAGATAAAACCCAATGGTAAATTTTCATTTGAAAAACAGTTTATATTTGAGGTGATTATAGGTCCAGATAATGCCGTCCAGGGTGAAATATATTTTGGATCCCCAGTAGATGAAAGTCCTTTAGGGGCAGCACCAGGGGCTGCTGGCCATAAGAAAATATCATTTTTATTGAAGTGTTCAAAAAACTCATTTCTATATTGATTTAATTTTAATCTCTCTGAAATATAGAATTCTTCTTCCATATTTTGACCTTCAAGTATAGCAGATCTTAATTTAGCACCTATCTTATCAGCTGGATAATCTAATAGATGAACTAAACTTCCTCCTGCTTCATAAATCATAATATTTCTTTGAATATCTCCTAATTTTTTCATACTAAATGGTGATTTTGATTTTTTGACGCAATAGCCACTATTCTTCATTTGTGATAAGACTAATTGTATCATTCCATTCATTTCTGGAATTATATCGTCTAGCAAATCATCTTCAATGAAAACTATATTAAGATTATCTATGTTATGGACATGATTAATAGATTTTAGTTTATTGGGTAAAATAGAATTATAACCATATATAGCATCACTTATACTCCATCCATAAAATCCAACAGTATCAAAAGATGGAGCTAAAGGCGAAACACCAAATCCATTTATAGATCCATTAGAAGGTTTGAATGCTGATATACCACAATATGAAGCAGGCCTATTTACAGATGCCATTGTCTGCGTGCCTATAGATAATGGAATGGAACCACATGCTACAGCGGCTGCTGAGCCACTACTTGACCCCCCAGGTGTATAATTAATATTATGTGGATTCTTAGCTGGAGAAGGATCTAAAAAAGCAAACTCTGTAGTATGTGTTTTTCCTAATATGATCGCACCAGCAGATTTTAATGCTAAAATAATCTCAGCATCTTTTTTAGAAGGAGAGTTAAATTCAAATGCTTTTGAGTTAAATTTTGTTGGCATATTTTTTACGTCAATAATATCTTTAATTCCTACAGGAATTCCGTGCAGTGGACCAATTATAGTATTATTCATTATTTGCTGTTCTCTTGTTTGAGCTACTCTCTTTGCATTTTCAACAGCTAAGTGAACCCAAGGCTCAACAAACTCTTGAACTTCTTCTATTCTTAATAAAAAACTATTTAACAGCTCTACTGGAGATCTTTTTTTATTAATTATATCTTGAAATAAAGAAGCTAATTTCCCTGGATTTTTAACGAAGTTATTTTTAGTATTATTTTTCAAAATATAAAATCCTTTGGTTTAATAATTGTTTATGAACTGACACCTAAAAAACTAATAGTTAGCTCTTTATTATCTCTTAATTCTTGACATTTTCCATTAAAAACAACTTGGCCTTGGTCTAATATATAAACCCTGTCAGCAATATCCAGAGCCATTTGAAGGTTTTGTTCAATAAGAATTATACTCATACCTTCATTTTTAAGTTTTAAAAGCATATCAATTACAAGATCTACAATCATTGGGGCTAAGCCTTGGGAAGGTTCATCTAATAATATCACTGAAGGATTTATAACTAGAGCTCTTCCTATTGCTAGCATTTGTTGTTCACCGCCAGAAAGAGTGTTTCCTTTTCTTTTTTTCATAGTTTCTAACCTTGGAAACATTTTAAAAACATCTTTTGATAACCATTTTGAGTCTTTGTTTTCAAAGATTTTTAAATTTTCATAAGCAGTTAGAGATGAAAAAATACCTCTACTTGCTGGCACATAAGAAATTCCATTTTGTGCAACCTCGTGAGGTTCTAATCCAGAAATATCTTTACCTTTAAGTAATATTTTACCCTCACTAGGAGGTGCTATACCCATAATGCTTTTAATAGTGGTAGTTTTTCCTGCTCCATTTCTACCTAATACACTTACTACTTCTCCCTCATTTACGTATAAATTTACTCCTTGTAAAATATGGACGAGGCCATAATAAGTATGAAGATTAATAATTTCTAATGACATTACCGTCTCCCCAAATAAGCATCTTGGACAATAGAACTGTTTTTTATTTTTTCTGGCGTTCCTTCATCAATTATTTTACCAAAGCTTAGAACGGAAATTAAATCTGATATTTCCATAACTAAATGCATTTTATGTTCAATTAATAATATTGTATATTTGCCGGATAATCCTTTGATTAATTTTGTCATTTCTTTTGTAGCTTCAGGAGCAAGGCCCTGAGTAGGCTCATCTAATAAAATTAATTCGGGAGAAGCTGCTATGGTAATCGCCACCTCTAACATTCTTTGTTGTCCATGAGAAAGTTCTTCCGCCTTAGCATAAGTTTTATGACTTAAACCTACATCTTCAATAATTTTATGTGTATGGTTTTCTAATTCAGGATAATCCTTAAATTTACCCAAAAAACTTAAAATACCATTATTAGATTTGGCAAAAACAGCAGACCATATATTTTGAAAAATTGTTAGCTTAGGAAAAACATTTGTGATTTGAAAGCATCTAGATATCCCAAGTTTAGGAAGCTTATGTGGAGAAATTCCTGTTATGTTTATTCCTTTAAAATAAACGTTCCCAGCCGATGGTTTTAACTCACCTGAAATTAAATTAAAGAAAGTAGATTTGCCTGCCCCATTTGGACCAATCACACAGTGAATATCGCCTAATTTAACACTCAAATCAACTTCAGATACAGCAGGAAGTCCTCCAAAATTTTTTGATAAACCTTCTATTTTAAGAAGACTTTTCATCATCCACACCTTTCTTAAATATTTTATATTTTTTAAATAAATTTTCAATTAATTCTGCAATACCACCTCTAAAAAAGAGAACTACTAGTGCAAAAAGAAGCCCCATCAATAATGGCCATCTTGCCCAAATTATTGAAAAAGTATCAGATAAATATATATAACCAATAACACCTAGAATAGGACCAAGAAAATGTCCTACACCTCCAAATAAAGTCATAAAAATAATATCACCAGACTTTAACCAATGAATTTGATCTATAGGTGCCATGCTATGAATCATTACGTATAAAGATCCAGCTAAGCCAGTAAAAGTACTAGCAATAACAAAGGATACCATTTTAAAAAATTTAACATTGTATCCTATAGAACTAGCCCTAGATGGGTTCTCTCTTATTAGTTGAAACACTAAACCAAGAGGAGAACTTATAACTCGTCTTAACGCAAACAAACATATTAAAAATATTAATGTGATAAAAATATATAAAGATAAAGAATTGGTAAGAAATTCTGGTCTTGGTACAGCCACTAAACCATCTTCGCCACCTGTAACATCAACCCAAACATAGGCAATGAAATATAACATTTGATTGAATGCAAAACTCAAACAAATAAAATATAGACCAGTACGTTGTACACAAAAATAACCAACTATTGATGCCAATATAAACGTTGATATAGTGCTAACTGGAATTGCAATAAATATTGGCAGACCCGCTTTTAAGATTAAACCAGAAATATAAGCCCCTGTTCCAAAAAACATAGCCTGTCCAAATGACAATAAACCTGTATAGCCAAGCATTATATTAGTAGCTACTGCTACAATGCTATATACAATAATTTCACTGATTGTTGCATGTGAAAACAAAAATGGGCCTGCAATAAGAAAAATTAAAAGTGTGATGTATGTATAATAATTTTTCATTATCTCGTTCCAAATAAACCTTGAGGTCTAAAAATAATAGTTAACCCCATCATTAAATAAACAACCACATTGGTAGCTTCAGGATACCATATTGTTGCCGCACCCTGAGACAAACCAATTAAAATTCCGGCAATAACGGCTCCTGGTATGCTTCCCAATCCTGCAATTACAACAATAACAAAGCATATTGGTAAAATATCCATCCCCATTGAAGGAGTAAGACCAAATATAGGGGTTGCCAATGCGCCTGCTAAACCAGCTAAATATGAACCCAAACCAAATGTAAAAAGAAAAACTTTATTAATATTAATACCTAAAACTTTTACCATATCTCTATTTTCGATACCTGCTCTTAAAATAGCTCCATAATTTGTTTTTGTAAAAAATAGAAATAACATTGAAATTATAAAAATAGTAAAAGCAATTAAAGCAAGTCTATATTTAGGATAAATAATAATTCCAAAATCAATAGCCCCAGATAAATTCGGAGGTGGTAGCAAAGAAAATCCTACAGTACCCCATATTATAATAATAATTTCTTGAATTATTAAGGCACATGCAAATAAGAATAGTAATTGATAATCGTGATGAGCTGAATATAAACGTCTTACACCTTTACTTTCAAGAACAAAACCAACTAACACAACCAATAGAGGAGCAATTAATATTGCTACATAAAAAGAGCCTGTTAATGATGCAATCGAATAAGCAAAATAGGCGCCTAAAGCATATAAAACACCATGAGCGAAATTAGGAATATTCAATACACCTAAAATTAAAGTTAATCCAACACCAACTAATGCATATAACATACCCAAACCTAATCCATTTAAAATTTGAGATATTATTAAAAAAGTCATGAGATTATCCTTTTATTTTAATGGAGAAAGATTTAACTTTCTCCATTATTTTTTTAGAAACTTCCAATATTTTTACACATATTCATATTTTTTGGTTGCTCTGTTGAAGAAACAGCAACAATATCTGCAAAATCATATTTATTTTTCATTTCAGATTCTGGTTTAGTTTTCAAAACGAAAAAAGGCCTTACAGTTTGATGATTATTAGGATTAATTTCAAAATCTCCAAAGAAGGCTTTTCCTTTCATCCCCTCAAGTGTTTTGATAACTTCTTTTGGATCAGTACTTCCAGATTTTTCCATACCTAAAAGTATCATTTTCATTAAACCATATCCTGCACCAGGAGCATATCCAGGAGGTATGCCATTTGTTTTCTTTTTATAAGCTTTAACAAAAGCTTTGTTTTCTGGAGTATCGATAGATGAATAATAATTTGTTCCAACTATAAGATTTGATCTCATTGCAGGATCAAGTTGAATTAACTCTTCCATACCCGAAGACCATGACATAACAACAGGTTTTTTTGGTGTAAATCCAAAGTTATGCATTTGCCTTACTGCAGATATTGCATCTAGACCAAAATTAATCATATAAATAGCATCTGGTTTCTTAGACATTGCTTTAGTAATAAAAGTTGAATATTCTCTATGACCTAAAGGATGCCTATCTACACCAACAACTTCTAATCCATATTTTCCTGCTAAATTTTCAACATATTTTTGAAGTGTCCAACCAAATGCATAATCAACTACAAATAAATATATTTTTTTTGCATTAGGATGCGCTTTTTTAAAAATTTTTAGATTAGCATCCATTGCTGTCCAAGCGTTTGCAGCCCACATAAATGCATATTTATGGCATTTTTTTCCTGATATATCTTCAGTACCACCAGAAAAATAATACATAACTTTATTTTTCTTAGCAACTTCAGTAATTGCTAGAGCAACTCCGGAAGACCATGGTCCAACTACAAAGTCTATATCTTCTGAATCAATTGCTTCTTGAACTCTTCTAGCTGCTACACTAGCCTTAGTTTCACTATCACGAGTGATATATTTAATTTTTTTACCATTGATTTTATAACCAACTTCCTCTAACGCAACTAAAGCACCTTTAGCTTGCAATTCACCTGAATCTGCATAAGGGCCACTAAAAGGATAAATACCCAATATATTTACGGTATCTTTTGCCATAGAAGTGAATGAAAATAGCGATAAAAAAAATGTTATAAAAAACATTTTTAATTTATTTTTTGATAAAATTAGCATTTTTAACCTCCATAAAATTTAATAATATTAATTTAAATTACTAAAATATTAAGATAAAACGTTTTACCTTAATTCAATTAAAGCTTAAAATTATTTAACAAAGCAAGCTTTTTATTTTTTATTTTATTTTATTTTATTATTTAATATGAATAATATTAATGATATGGATAATATGGATAACATGAAATCAATTAAAGTAATATGGAAAAATTATTGCTTCATAGAGTATTATAAATTTAATGATAAAACGTTTTACCTATTTATCAGTAATAAATTATATAGGAGTGTTAATAAATGAAAAATATAGTAAAAGTTTATTGGCAACCTGGATGTTCTAGTTGTCTAAAAACAAAAGAATTTCTTATTGCAAATGGTATTCAATTTAAATCTATTAATATATTAGAAGATCCTGATGGCTTCAAAGATTTGCAAAAATTTGGCCTTAGAATGGTGCCCATTGTTATAAAGGGTAACCAGTGGGCAAATGGAGCAGTCTTTAGAGATGTAGCTAAAGTAGTAGGATTTAACTATAAAGATCATATAATACTTGATCCTGAAATAATATTTAACAAAATAATAAAAATTAATGAAGCTACTCATAGCTATTTAAAACAAATACCCAATGAAAAGTTAGATATTTTGCTACCAGGAAGGCCTCGGTCTTATAGACAATTAGCCTATCATGTATTTAACATTCCTGAAGTTTTTCTTAATCTTGTTGAAAAAGAGATACCCTATACATACGAAGCTCTTTTATCAATTCTACCCAAAGAAATGATAACTAAAGAAGATCTTTTAAATTATGGTATCAAAATACAATTTAGATTTAAAGAATGGTGGGTTAAAAAAGGAATAAAAACAGATTTTTCTAAACCAGCAAAAGTATATTATGGGAAAGTCATTTTTCATGAAGTATTAGAGCGAACCGGATGGCACACAGGACAACACTGTAGACAAATTAAATTAATGTTAGAAGAAAAATTACAAATAAAACCCAAAACACCTATTGATGATAGTGTTTTTGAAGGTCTTCCAATGCCTAAAAATATTTGGGATAATGAAAGGTCATTCGCTGAAGATTCTTATCAAGGAAAAGCTCTTGAAAGTCTTAAACATTTTGAAGAATTATAGTTTTATAAAATAAAATCTTATCTAATACCTTTTAAGAAATATTTTATGATATATCAAAAATTAAAGTAGATAATAGTTTTGATAAAGCTCCTCATTGAAGCAAACTTATCTAGAATAAAATTATGAAAATTATATTTTGTTGTATATTTTTACATTCAATTGATTAATAAAATACTGCAACAGAAAATATTTATTTAACAGATGAATGATAAATTATTTTTATTTGTTGAGTATTATCAAAAACATATATACACAATTCAATATATTTAAATTAAATACATACTGTCCTTAAGTTTAGCTATTTTTAAATAAAAATTAACTATGATGGCTTTCACAATTGTCAAAAAAAATTAGTATTAGGGAAGTAGCCTTTCAAGCTGGTGTCTCAATATCAACTGTATCTTTGGTTCTCAATGGAAAAGGTCGTATATCTGAAAATACCAAAAAAAAAGTTAAGCATGCAGCCGTTACTTTAGGTTTTATACTTGATCATGGCGCTTCAAAAATGAGATCAGGTAAGTCCTCACTTTTTGGAGTTATTGTAAATAATTTCTCCAGCCCTTTCTTTGCAAAATTATCTGCTTCTTTAGAAACAGAAGCTTTTAGTAATGGTTACCTTACTGTTATTGCTAACTCTTATGATAATATCAACCGTCAGAGTGAATTAATTGCATCAATGGTTGGGTCAGGAGTAGGTGGATTTATTATTTGTCCAGCAGCTGGATCAACTTCAGGATCGTTTAGTTTAATACAAGATCTTTCTTTACCTTATGTGATATGTGCTCGAGATATTCAAGATGATAATGCAGATTATGTTGGAATAGATAATTATCAGTGTGGTGTTTTGGCTTGCAAGCATTTATTTGATCTTGGACATAGAAAAATGTCTGTGGTTGGAGGGCCTGAAGATTTAGTTTTAACCAATCAACGTCTTTTGGGATTTCGAGAAACATTAGAATCTCAAGGATTTGAATTACAAAAAGAGTTAACTTTACCTGGCCCACCTACTTTAGACTTTGGTATTAAAATAGCTAAGCATCTTATTCAGTCTTCTTTAAATTTCACTGCTATATTTTGCTATAATGATATTGTTGCATATGGAGTTTACGCGGCCTTGCGACAATCTAGAAAAGTAATAGGTCAGGACATTTCTGTTGTTGGTGTTAATAATTCACTAGAAAGTAGTATCGCTTTTCCTAAGTTAACAACAATAGAAATTTATCCACAATCTATAGGCCAACGTTCTGTTAAGGCTTTAATAAATGCTATTAAAACTAAAAATCATCATAGAGAAAAAATCATACTTCCAATAGAATTAATAGTCCGCGATTCTACAAAAAAAAACCAAAATCCACCTTATATTTCAAGCTCAAAAACTATTAGATCTTCAAAAAGCATGTCCAATATTATTAAAACTAATTACAAAATATTAAATTAAACAATCACACATCCTTAATTTAATGAATGTGACACTCTTCATTTTCTTTTAATTGGATTTAAAAATAAATTTTAATGTTTGATTATTATAAATAATTAAATCTTTAAAATAGTATAAGATAACTATACAAAAATCTATAATGAATAAAATTTAAAATTTATTATTTATTATTTAGCAATAACAGAGACTTAAAATAGAGTGAGGTAGATGGTCCCTCTCCCCAACAACTGACTTTACAAAAGCAGATAAAATTCATCTAGGTTTAAAAATGATTCTAGCAGCAGAAACTCTACCTAAGTATAAACATGTATATTCTCTTTATCAGGATTTATAATTTAATCAGGGTTATCAAAAGATTTTTAATCATCGTATTTCAATAATTTATTTCCATTTAGTACCCCAAAACCAAGCTACTAAAGATCTTCTTACGCCTGAAGTAACAGGAAGAACTCTGTGACGTAGATAAGAAGGGAATATTAGTAAAGTTCCTTTTGTTTTAAAGTCTGCATTTGTATTAATTTCATCAAACTCAAAATCACCACCCTCATACTCTTTAGGATCACTTAACTGTAAAGTAATTGAAATTTTCCTATCAAAGTCTGTTTGTCCGTTCCAATGAACATCGTGATGCCAATCATAGTGATCACTTTGCTCTGCTGTGTATTCTGTAAACTGGATTTCAGCTTGATTTTCAACGTCAACATTGAAAGCATTGATATTTGCTTTTTTAACATACTCCCAAAGCATTTTTTTTATCCATTCATCAGATAACCACCTTATCGAACTACTTCGTATGACTTCCATAGGTTTTTCAGTAGAAAAAATATTTGCTTTCTGAACTGGTTGTCTAAGCGCACATTCAATAATTTTATGAATTTGTTTAGTAGTTAAAGCCGATGGCCAAAGTTGAAAAAGTTCTCGCATAAATAATTTTTACTTTCAATGAATGATTATGTTTATTAATTAAGTTTTTAAATATGAATTAATCATTACTTAGACAATGGAAATTTTTCTAATACTTCTTTATAATGTGGCTCATTATCTATTTCTAATGTTGCCAAAACCCTAACTACACCGCAATAAAATGAAATTGTTAAAACTAAATCAATAAGATGCTCGTTGCTTAAATAACCTTTTAAAAATTCAAAATCAGTATCTATAATTTTTAGATTTGTTACCATATCTCTTGTAGCTCTCAAAATAGTTTGTTCTAATTTAGGAAGAGAGCTTTTTTTTCCATTTGTTTCCAAGGTTATTGAATTTATATCGTCTTCTGTAACTCCAAACTGCTCAGTTCCGAGCCTGACATGATGTGTGTACTCATATTCACTTTTAGTAAGATAGCCAACTTGGATAATAGCCATTTCACGAAGTCTTGGATTTAGTGTGCTTTTATGACGAATAAAATCAGCAAGTGTTCCAAATGCTCTAGCCCCATCTGGACTATTTACCAACTGTCTGAATAGATTAATTGGACGTTTAAGGAGATCTCGATCATTATCTATAAGTTGATCAATATTAATATAAGGTAATCGAGCCATAAAAAATCCTTTTATTTTAATTAAAATTTACCCTCTAGGTTTAGCTGATAGCGAGCATCCCCCATCAACAACCATAAGATGTCCAGTTACATACCTAGCCCAGTTAGAAGATAAGTAAACCACGGCTTTACCTATGTCCCAACCTTCTCCTTCTATTTGAACAAGTGACGCATTTTGTCTTTGAGAACGATGATCATCTGTCATTCCAGGAGAGTAAACCATTGGTGTATAGACTGGTCCTGGCAAAATACAGTTTACTCTTATTCCATCTGCACCATGATCAACAGCCATAGCTTGACTTAATGAAATAACAGCTCCCTTTGATGCAGAATAGACAGTTAAACCTTTTGGCCTTGTCGCAGAAATAGAAGAAATATTTACAATTGATCCTCCATCTCCAGAATCAATCATCGCAGGAATAGCATGTTTCGACATAAGAAACATTGGTTTTAAATTAATATCCATAACTCGATCCCAATGTTCTTCAGTTTCATCAACAACAGATAACTTACTTGCAATTCCAATATTATTATCCAGTATATCGAGTCTTCCCCAATTATTTATAGCAAAATCAACAACTTTTTTACATTGATTGGATTGTGTTAAATCTCCACCAATACCTAGAGCTTCTCCACCTCTATCTTTAATCATTTGGACTGTATTATTTGCCAACACCTCATCTCTATCAGCAACAA
>Ga0209502_10004032_pt1 | contig 11192 bp, 7 predicted proteins | sample ArcticOcean_MG_C_10_FD_187442 | JGI IMG/M metagenome (GOLD analysis project Ga0209502, IMG submission 187442) | Marine microbial communities from western Arctic Ocean - ArcticOcean_MG_CB11_90 (SPAdes) (version 2) | ecosystem: Environmental > Aquatic > Marine > Oceanic | place: Arctic Ocean...
GATCTTCTTATCGAGAATGCCCGGAGGGTTAGCAGTAACAAGTGTAGCGGCCTGTGCATTGTTCGCGTCTGCATCTGGCTCGAGTGTTGCGACAGCATCCGCAATGTCGCGCATAGCAGTTCCTGAGATGTTGAAATATAAATATGATCCAGGGTTGGCGTGCGGGGTTATTGCTGCATCAGGAACTCTTGGTTCATTGATTCCACCAAGCATATTAATGGTATTGTTTGCCATCTATGCTGAGGTTTCTATAGGAAAAATGTTCTTAGCAGGTTTTTTGCCGGGCATAGTCTCAGCTTTGTTGTACATTTTTATGATTGTTGTTCGTTGCTGGTTAAAACCTGAGTTGGCTGGAATAAAGATCGACGAAAAGTTCACTAGAGCTGAAAAGATTGAGGCAGTAAAAAATGTTTGGCCTTTGCCAGTTCTGATTTTTAGCGTGCTTGGTGGGATTTTTATTGGCCTGTTCTCCCCAACCGAAGCTGGTGCAATTGGAGCAATCCTTGCCCTGTTGATTGCTCTATTGCGCCGTCAGCTAACCTTCTCTGCTTTAAAGGATGCAGTCGTCTTCACAATAATTGGCGCGTCTGGCATTTTTGCTATTTTAATTGGTACTCTTTTCTTTACTCGCTTTTTGGCTCTAAGTGGATTGCCAACAGAGCTGTCTAACCTTGTCCTGTCCTTGACAGGGGATAATCCTTACCTAATTATTATAGGTGTTGCCATCATCTATATTGTTTTGGGTATGTTTATCGATTCCATTGGGCTGATGTTATTGACCTTACCAATCATTTTGCCATTGGCTATAGCAGCTGATATGGATCTTATCTGGTTTGGAATTATTGTCATCAAACTATTAGAAATTGGCCTTGTAACGCCACCAATTGGATTAAATGTATACGTGATTAAAGGTGCGCTCGGAGGGCAGGTCACATTGGAACGGATCTTTCAAGGCGTGGCATGGTTCATCGTGATGGATGTTGTTGCATTGTCTTTGATCGTAGTATTTCCAGAACTTTCATTGTATGTGCCAACACTTATCATGGACTAATGATTTTTCGTATGATGCTAGCAATCTACTGAGGGATTTAGATGGTCACTGTTAATGACTTTGGCGGGTTGGTAGAAATTGATGAGACGTTGTAATTCTTTGGTGATTGCTGCCATACCTCAAATCTGGTGCTTCTAAAATCCGTGATGACAAAAAATGTCAGTACGACAGTGCCAAAACTTGGTCTTGGTGCGTCCTTCTCCAATCCTTCTAACCCGACATTTTGTCGTCCTTTCATCCACGATGGCACGTCCTGATGATTACAAAGTCGAACGCCACTTTTTTTGAGGACTACATCCAAAATTATATTGAAAGAGTAGAGTGATAAAATGAATCAATTACATCAAAAGGGAGTGGTTGTTGCTCCTCAACCTGAGGCAGCTGAGGCTGGACTGGACATTTTGAATGCCGGAGGCAACGCTGTGGATGCCGCAATAGCGGTGGCGTTTGTACAGGGCGTGGTGGACCCGCTTATGTGTGGTATCGCTGGTTTTGGTAGTATGGCAATTTATGATCCCATCAGTGGAACGCATGAGTATATCGACTTCCATGCACCTGCACCGGGTGTCGCTACTAATGACATGTGGGCAGATCTGATTGAGGGTGAGGCGCGTGACGGCTTCGGCTTCACTCTGAAAGGGCGGGTGAATGATATTGGGTATCAGTCAATATGTGTCCCAGCTTCTCTCCGAGGCTATGCCACAGCGCATGCACGTCATGGAAAACTCCCCTGGGCTGACTTGTTAAACCATGCTATTAGTTGGGCACGCAAGGGGTGGGTGGTCCGCCCGCATGTTGATGAGTTTTGGTCCGACCCCGGGACAATGGGGCGTGTGGCCAACACCGAACGGCTCAAACATACGCCAGGCGCACGGGCACTATACTGCCGTGATGATGGCAGTCCAAAGCAAACTGGAGATTTGGTGAAGAATCCTGATCTGGCAGGCACCTTGTCGGTCATCGCGGAAAAGGGCGCGGATGCTTTTTATACGGGGGAGATCGCAAGAGCTATTTTGGCGGATATGCAGCTCAACTGCGGACTGATCTCTGCCACTGATCTAGCTGGATACGCCGCCACAATTAACTACCCGCTTATTTCTAAGTATCGAGAGTTTACAATCACCACTAATAAGCCACCAGGTGGGGGCTTGATGTTGTCTCAGATGTTAAATATTCTTGAGAATTTTGATCTAAAAACGATTGGTCATAACAGTGTGGAGTATGTCCGCATTGTGTGTGAGGCGATGAAATATGCGACTATCGACAAGGACCATGGGATTGGAGACCCAGCGTTCGTTGATGTGCCTTCGAATCAAATTTTGTCAAAGAATTACTCAGCAGAACTGGCTGAACGTATCAAGCGCGGCGAGAAGGCTGATGTTTCGCGCTTTGACCCTTCGGCGCAATGCAAGGACACGACACAGATTTCCATTGTTGACAAGAACGGGTGCTGCGTTTCTATGACCCACTCTCTCGGAATGCCGTCAGGGGTCGTCACGGAAGGGCTTGGCTTTATGTATAATGGGTGTATGGGCGTTTTTGATCCACGTCCTGGTCAGGTAGGATCGATTGCTCCTGGCAAGTCACGTTTCAGTTCGATAGTACCATCAATCGTTTTCCGTGGAGATGATCCATATGTGGTCATCGGAGCGCCAGGTGCTACACAGATTGCTATGGGTGTTCTTCAGGCTGTTATAAATGTGTTAGATTTTGACTGCACCATGTCGGAAGCAGTATCGCTGCCGCGCTTTTCAGCAACAAGCAATGCTATCGATGTGACCAACCGCATCCCACATTACATTACTTCACAACTAGAGGAACTGGGATACGAGGTTATCCGGAGCCCGCGCAGCTTTGGCATCGCTTGGGTACATGGTGTCCGGATTACAGATAAAGGGCTGGAAGGTGGCGCTGATCCGGGTACAGATGGTGTGGCTTTGACACAGAGTTGACTGTGTATTTATCGAATAATCCTAGATAAAAAAGTGGTTTTCTCCTCTCTTTTCCAAATGATTTTTAGTCAATATTGATAGTATTATTTTAGAGATGACGGGCTTGAATTAAGTGTCGATCACTCTCGACTGTTAAAAATTTTACTAATCAATGAGTTTTCCATTCCAATAATTGTTAAAGCTTGTGATCGGATTTTATACCTACATATAATAAGACTAAATATTGACATATTAGGGGTCAAAGATTGATAGGTCTTTGGTAGGTAATATTGTTATCGAACTTGATGTTGAACTGATCGTTGATAATGTTTTATTAATATTCACTACCAGCTCGCGCATAGCGATGACTTCTTTAGTTCTAAGCCCGCGGACATAGCGGTGATGACTCTCCCCAAAGGCTTGGCTAATCGGCCCAGTAAAAGCCCCACTGTGGCGTTTACATCGACTATTACGAAGGTTGCCCTTATGCTTACACAAGCCCCCTGAGGGCGTTCTGGCCCCACAAATAGGCAAGGTATTCAGGTCAAACTGATTGGTCGCTACATGGGCTTTATAGTCCTTTTTAGCATTTGCCCCACCCCCTCATAAACTCTAATAGCATCCTTACCACCAGCCTCAATATTCATCTTTTCAACGATGATTTTTTGCTGGCCTTTGCCCTTCATGCGTTCAAGGGTGTTGATCTGGTCTATGCCTAATCGTGATAACTTGGTGTATAGATTATCCAGACTGTTGATCGTTTATACGTCTGAGCAGTTTTGATCTAATAGCCGCGCACTTTTGCCTAAGGTAAAAAGACACGTTAGGATGACTGGTCTGAATGCTGGGAAAGAGTCTTTTATACCATTTCTTTTGAAGTTTAAAAAAAAGAGTTATATTTTGAAAAATTTAAATTTTTTATCACTTAATAGCGTAGGAATAGGTGGGCGTTTACTGCTTGCATTTGTCTTAATATCATCAATATCACTAGCAGTGAGCTTTCTGTCCACTAAAACCTACTTACAATTGTCTGAGAAGCTATATGTATTAGAACAACAATATATTCCAGTACTTGACGCGGCTGCTAGATTGAATGATAAAAGTAGGTTGATTGCTACTAAAGCCCCGTTGTTAGTCACTGCAGGTTCTAATGCAGCTCGAGAAAAGGCAATGGAAGAGCTAAATCAAGCTATTGAGCAAATGGACGCACTCATGCTAGATTTGGTTGATTATAATAGCTACTTTAGGGACCTAATTGCACAAATACACAATAGTTTGATACTTCTTAATCAAAGTGTTATCCGGAGAGAAGAAATACATCAAGAGTTACTGCAGCAAACTTATCAGATAGCCCCGCGCTTTAATCAATTACTTACTTTAATTCAAACTCCTTCCCAACAGATTCCTATGGAATCAAGGACAGCAATTATTAATGAATTATATTACTTTTCAGGGCTAGTTGAGAAATTACAGAACGATACTTCTTTTCATGATTTGGATGAAACTGTTTTGCGTTTGGAAAACATCGGCTCAAATATACAGGAACACTTAAAAGGCAATTTTGATGAGGTAGACCCCGTTTATAGTGTCCAACAATTATTTAGTTTTCTTGAGTTTGGAACCCGGACAGGTAAGCTTTTTTTACTAAAAAATGAGCAGTTAGATCTTAGTTATCAACAAAGCTTTTTGTTGCAGAATAGTCAAACTCACATCAAGCAATTGGCTGCTCAAATAAATCTTTATTCAGATTCTGCTAACAGCAGGATTGGCTTATCGTTACAGCAAGCGATTAACTCAATCAATAACGGTATCAAAGGTATTTTGTTTCTTACCATTTTTAGCTTTCTAATAGCAGGGGCTATATCGTGGTTTTACGTAAAAAGAAACGTACTGCAGCGTATTATAGAGTTACAACATAATATGCGATCTATTGCCTCAGCAAAGCTGAATACAGATATACGTATCTCTGGTAATGATGAAGTGTCGAGTATGGCAAAGGATTTGAAACACTTTCAAAAAACAGCTTTAGAGGTAGAGCGAACCAACAAACGACTTGCAGCAGAAATAGAAGACCGGAAATTAACTGAAAAACAACTCAAAACAACTCAAACTGGACTTATTCAAGCTGGCAAGTTGGCAGCGCTGGGGCAGTTGAGTGTAGGTATAACCCATGAGATTAATCAGCCTTTAACAGCTATTTCTAGCCACCTACATTCGGCAGGAATCAGGCTAAGAGCGTCTCAAATTGATGAAGTAAAACTAAGTCATGAAAAAATAAAATATTTACTAAACAAAGTGTCTGTTATTACTCGTCATTTAAAATCTTTTGCTCGTGAAGCAGGGTCAGAGATAGTTCCAGTAAATGTGAATAATGTCATATTAGATACGCTTGAGTTAATGTCTAACCGATTCGCAGAAGTGAATTGTGAAATGAGTTTTAAGCCTCTTAGCCAACATCTATACGTATATGCAGAACCTATTCGCCTCGAACAAGTACTCATTAATTTGTTAAGTAATGGTGTTGACGCTGTAAAAAACTCACAAAAGCGCCAATTAAAAATTGAAGTGTATAAAAAAGAAGATAAAGTTTGGATTGCTGTTCGGGATAATGGCATAGGTATAGCGCCTGAACAGTTGGACTATTTATTCGATCCTTTTTACACTCAAAAAGATATTGGAGAAGGCTTGGGTTTAGGTTTATCTATTAGTTATAACATAGTGCAAGATTTTGGTGGTCAAATAACAGTGACATCAGAGATAGGAAAGGGAAGTAGTTTTGTATTAGTTTTAAGATCCGCAAATAAAAAAGAGTAAAAGATGTTAATCGTAATTATTGATGATGACCAAGAAGTCGCAAGTGCTCTGTCAGAAATGCTGGAACTAGAGGGCTTTACGGTTGCTGTATTTTATAGTGCCGAACAAGCGCTGCAAACTTTGAATGCAAATAGTCCTGCAATCATATTAAGTGATGTCAGAATGCCTAAAATGGGTGGGCTATCCCTACTAGGGCAAATACAAAAATTGGATAGTTCGTTACCTGTTATATTAATGAGTGGCCATGGTGATATACCAATGGCAATTAATGCTATGGAAAAGGGTGCTCATTATTTTTTGGAAAAACCGCTAGACCCAGAAAAGTTAGTGTCATTGCTAAATCAAGCCTCACAGCAACGCCGACTTGTTCTTGAGTCTCGTACTTTACAAAAAGATTTGAGACAACTGAGTGGAATTGAGAAATTTATTATTGGCAAGTCTGAGGCAATCATGAGTATCAGACAAAGTGTATTGGCCCTATCTCAGGTTAATGTAGATACTATTATTTATGGTGATACTGGTTCAGGAAAAGATGTGGTGGCTCAAGCGCTGCACTTATATAGTCCAAGACGAGATAAACGGTTCGTAGCAATTAATTGTGGAGGGATGAGTGAAAGTTTAATAGAGAGTGAATTATTTGGCCATGAGGTGGGATCGTTTACAGGTGCTAATAAATTACACATAGGAAAAATAGAAGTTGCCAATGGTGGCACCTTATTTCTTGATGAAATAGAGAGTATGCCCCTATCGGTGCAAATAAAGTTATTACGCGTCCTCCAAGATCGTTGCATTGAAAGACTAGGAAGCAGTCAACCTATTAATGTGAAAATGACTGTCATAGCGGCAAGTAAAGACAATTTAGTCACACTAAGCAATAAAGGACTTTTTCGGAAAGATTTATTTTACCGACTCAACGTTGCCAGTATTTCTATACCAAGTTTATGCCAGCGCAGAGGTGATATATTGCCACTGTTTTTGCATTATGCTGAACTAGCTTGCACTAGATACAATAAAAAAATGCCAGAGATTTCTCCACAATATACCGATTCAATGTTATCCCACAACTGGCCAGGCAATGTAAGGGAACTAAAAAATGCAGCAGATCGTTTTATTTTAGGGATAACAGAGAGTAGTGGTTACACAACTCCAGGATTAGATGAAAACATGAATGGCTACGATGAACGTATGGATCAATTTGAGCGTCAACTTTTGGAAGAAGGGTTAAGAACAGGTAATGGGCAAATTAAAGAAACTGCTGAATTGTTAAATATGACTAGCAAAACCTTATACCGGAAAATGAAAAAACACTTTTTAGATAAAAATACTTATAAATAATTGGACATTTTTGACCAACAGTTTTTAAAAAAAAGGACAAAAAAGTCTTATTTATATTCACTTCACATCAATTTATTTATTAACCTACTGATATATTTATATATTTAGACTTTGGCACTAGATTTGCAGTATAGGTAAGAGAGAACGCTGCGTTAGACAAAAAAGAGGAAGACCGTCTTCTACATCGGATCTCTTATAATTTTCGATTTATAGCTCGGTAATAACACCAATTACTTTGGTTGAGGCTGTAATGAAAATTAGAAGTAGTGACTACATTGTGACGTGGGAGCCATGGCCAAGCATCTTTGTTTAAATCTGCTTAATGTTATGTAAAGCCAGTTTTAGATTTTTATAAGAATCAAAACCTAGAGCCACGCCACTTTGAAAAAACAAACCCAAGTATTAATCAATTTGAGGTATGAAAATGACTAATTTTAAAATAAATAAAATAATTCCAGGACTCTTTCTTACAGGATCACTTTTATTTTCTTCGACAGTAGTGCAAGCAGTGGAGTGCACTAATCGTGGGGTCCTAGATGATAAATTTTGCGACGTAAATAACGACCTAGTGGCTGACTCGCCTACTGATCTAAGTAAATTAAGAGACCCTAGCACTTTAGTTTTTACATACACACCTGTTGAAGATCCTGCTGTTTATAAAGATGCTTTTGCTGACTTTCAAAAACACTTAAGTGATATTACTGGTAAAAAAGTTATTTATTACACGGTACACTCCAATGCTGCTGAGGTAGAGGCTATTCGCTCTGGACGCCTCCATATTGCTGGTTTTTCAACAGGGCCTACTGGTTATGCAGTTAACTTAGGTGGTTATGTACCTTTAGCAGTAAAGGGAACCGCAGATGGTTTCCAAGGTTATAACTTAATTACAATCGTTAGAAAAGATAGTTCAATTCAATCAATGGCAGATTTAAAAGGCAAGCTAGTGGCTCATACCTCAGCCTCTTCTAACTCTGGTAATTTAGCCCCTCGAGCCCTTTTCCCTGCGATCGGTATCACTCCAGACGAAGATTACACTGTAAAGTATTCTGGTAAGCACGATCAGTCGATAATGGGCGTTGCTTCAGGGGATTACGACGCTGCACCTGTAGCTTCCGATGTTTTTAGTCGCATGGCCAATGCCGGTCGAATCAATGCAGATGATTTTCGAATTATATTCACCAGTCCACGCTTTCCAACCTCTTCATTTGGTTATGCACATGACTTAAAGCCTGATCTTGTTGCTAAAATAAAAGAGGCCTTCAATAGCTTCCGCTTCCCTGCCGAAATGTCAAAAACGTTTGGTGGGGCTGACCGTTTTTACCCGATCACCTACAAAGAGGATTGGGCAGTTATTCGTGATATAGCACATGCAACAGGCACTGCTTACACTAAGAAAGGCCTTAAAAAACTAGCTGAGAAAGATGCTGCTAAAGCCGCTAAAAAGAAGGCTAAAGCACTAGCTGCTGCAGCTGGTTAACAAGCGAGTAAACAGTTCATATCCGCACTACTCATCACTCTGCAAAATGGATGGGTAGTGCACTATTAACAAGGTGAACATTATGTCATCAGTGCGGAAGCTACTTCAGGTGAAGGAGTTAAGGAAAGAGTACGTAAGTGGGAACCCTGTTTTAAAAGGTGTCGATTTTAGTATAGAAGAGGCTGGTCTTGTAGCAATTATTGGACCATCTGGGACGGGTAAAAGCACATTGCTTCGTTGTATTAACCGCTTGATTGATTCGACTGAAGGGCAAATTATTGTCAATGATGTAGATATTTGTCAAACAAAGGGAAGGTCTCTACGTAAACTTCGCAGACAATTAGCGATGGTATTCCAAGAATACAATCTAGTTGAACGTTTAAGCGTTATGGAAAACGTCTTAAGTGGTCGCTTAGGTTATATGTCAACTTGGCAAGCTTGGCGGAGAAACTATACCCAACAAGACATTAATTCAGCATATGAACTATTGGGTTCGGTAGGTTTAGCAGAACATGCGACAAAGCGTGCGGATAGTTTGTCAGGAGGACAGCGTCAAAGAGTAGGTATTGCCAGGGCTGTGATGCAAAACCCTAGTATTATTTTGGCGGATGAGCCTACATCATCCTTAGACCCAAAGACAGCTGTTGAAATCATGGAATTGTTAGAAAAATTTTCTCTGGAAAAGAATATTCCAGTCCTTATAAACATGCATGATGTTAATTTGGCTAAACGTTTTGCAAAGCGCATTATTGGGATGTCAAATGGTTATGTAATTTATGATGGACAGCCAAAGGGGATCACGGATGATCACTTAAAGGAAATTTATGGAGGAGAGTCATGGCTGGATTAAACTCTATAGTCGAAGGCCATAAAAAGAACCCTTTTAAAAGAAGTAGGTGGAACATTGGATTGTGGATCCTAGTAGTCACTTATCTAGTTTATTCAATAGGTTCTTTGGGGCTAAACGCAGAGCGTTTTCTTTCTGGGATAGGCCATGCAAGTATTCTACTAGATCGCATGTTTCCTCCAAATTTTGAACGTTGGGAACTGCTGCTGTCAGGCCTAGTCGAAAGTTTAGAGATAGCCATGATTTCAAGTGTGAGTGGAATTTTCCTATCACTATTTATTGGCATACTAGCGGCCAGAAACTTAATGCCGCCTTGGGTGAGTGTCCCCATTAGGGGGTTTGTAGCTTTATGCAGATCATTCCATCCCGTAATTATCGCAATTTTGTTTGTTAAAAGTGTTGGATTTGGTGCGCTAGCAGGTATTTTAACTCTGATTATTGCCTCTATTGGTTTTATTGCTAAGCTTTTTGCAGAGGCCATTGAAGAGATTTCTTTTAAACAAGTTGAAGCAATTCGGGCGACTGGGGCAAATTTTAGTAGCGTTGTGATTTATGCGGTAATGCCACAAGTATTTTCCCGATTTATTGGTTTTGCCACCTACCAATTTGATTCAAATCTTCGCAATTCTACTATGGTGGGTATCGTCGGAGCAGGAGGCTTAGGAGGTACTTTATTTTCAGCTTTTCAGCGCTTTGACTATGATTTTGTAGCGGCTATATTGATTACTATTATATCCCTAATCCTAGTGTGGGAATTTTTGTCTACTCTGGTACGGAGAGTTTTCTAATGGCCACTATAGACTATCATTGGCAGCGATTTAGCTTTGGAAAAAAGCTAGCACGATTTAGCGTATATCTCTTTTTTATCACTGGCTTTTTATTCTCAATACGCTCTGTAGAGGTCATTCCAGAGTTTCTCTACGATGCTCCAGAACAGATCATGGACTTATTGTCACGTATGTGGCCTATCGATTATGCTTTTTATCCTTTGACGGTACATGAAGCAATAATAGAAACTTTGAATATAGCTACTTTAGGTACTTTAGTGACATTGATTTTTGCTATTCCTTTGGCCTTAATGAATGCATCAAATGTGGTTTCGTCTCCATTAATTCATTGGATTTCAAGATTCTTTCTCGTTTCATCACGCTCTGTTAATTCATTAGTTTGGGCTTTATTATTTGTGGCTATGTTTGGTCCTGGTATGCTGGCAGGTGTTCTAGCAATTGCTTTTAGGTCGATTGGTTTCGTTGGTAAACTGCTTGGGGAGGCGTTAGAAGAGGTGAACATGGGTTCTGTGGAGGCTCTACGTGCAACAGGAGCACCATGGGGAGCAGTAATGTTAAAAGGCTACTGTCCTCAGGTAATGCCAGCATTTTTTAGCATCGTATTATTTCGTTGGGACATAAATGTCCGAGAGTCTGCAGTATTAGGTTTGGTGGGTGCTGGGGGTATTGGGGTAGTGTTGAATGACTCTATGAATCTATTTCAATGGCAGGAAGTAGCTATGTCATTATTGGCGATTTTTACTGTCGTCGTGCTTGCGGAAATTTTAGTGATTAATATACGTAATCGTTTAATATAAATATCTTGGTTATTGATTGAAATTATAAACGGAAAATCACAACAAATGGTGGGCTGTTAATGAAAACAAGGTGAATGGCGTCCCAGAGAGACGGCGCATCTTTTGCTAATGTCTATATATATCAAGGTTTGTGTTATCTAATAAGCTGTATA
>Ga0209502_10004034_pt1 | contig 11190 bp, 26 predicted proteins | sample ArcticOcean_MG_C_10_FD_187442 | JGI IMG/M metagenome (GOLD analysis project Ga0209502, IMG submission 187442) | Marine microbial communities from western Arctic Ocean - ArcticOcean_MG_CB11_90 (SPAdes) (version 2) | ecosystem: Environmental > Aquatic > Marine > Oceanic | place: Arctic Ocean...
TAGCACTACTAATATTTACAGAAGTAACCGTACCTCCACTTGTTCCAAACGCTACCCAAGTGTTAGATCCTGTATGATATTTCATCTGATTAGTATCAGTTCTATATATCATTTGCCCTTCACCTGATAATCCTGTTGGATCAGATGTTACGTTATCAATCTTAAAATCCTTAACTTGATTATTATTAAGATCGATATTAGTTAAATACCCTATTGCCATAATTCTTGTTTTTAATTAAATGTTGCTGTTCCTGTAACTAAACTTGTAAAAGTTATAGTACATTGGTTTAAACTATTATATGTTACTTGTCCGTATATTTCATTATTTGTTCCTTGTTCAAAAACAGAAACTGATGGATATTTGTTTAAATTGTGAGTTATTAAATAAACAAGACTATTTCCTGGTATTCCAACTGTAAAATTTAAATCTCCTGCTCCACTTGAATCATACTTTAGCAAAGATATGAAATAATCTTTATTAGCGATTAAGCTACCACCTCCTGCTTTAAATGTTAATCCTAACTGAACTTCTAATCCACTACCTTTTTTAACAGCAGTATTAACAGCGTAAATTGCCCAGTTTGTAATATCGTCACATTGAGTAAGTAATATCTCTGAATTTAATAAAGCGTTTTCAATGTATTCGGAAATATCAGTTGTTAGACTTCTTGTATCAAATACACCTGCATCTATTGAGGTTATACTATTTAACAAAACACTGGCAGCTCCACCATTTGTAAAGGCAAGTGATCCTGATTCATACACTGCTGTATCATTATAAGTGTATCGTAAATTTTGTGCCTCGCCTCCAGTTTTATTTATAAAATTAGCTACTGCTTGAGCAGTAAAATTTTTAGTAGCCATATTGTCCTGAGAGTCAGAACCAATCCATTTATCTTGAGCTACTACTGGAGATGTATTTCCGTATGTACTTATTCTTGCCATTTAATTATTATGTTTACCCTACAAAGGTAATGATTTTTAACTTCTATTCTCTGCACTCGTACCATAGTAGTAGGCAAAAATGTTACTAATAACAACGCCTTCAATCATACCCATTAAATGCACAAATAAATCATTGTTAGCTACGGAAGGCTCGTAAACTACAGCATATATAATAAACACAAACGAAAATAGCCCAACCAAACCTGTGGCAAGCATCATAATGTCTTTACTTCCTGTTTTTTTTACTTCAACCTCTCTTTTTCTTGCCGAATCCCTGTCTTTTATTTCTAATTCGTACATTTCTTTAGCCTGACTTAAAGCTTCTGCCTTGTCAGCAGGTGAAATATCTTTGTCTTTTTTAATAAGATTTGAAACCATACCCAATACACCAGCATCGGGTAGAAGATCACCAGCAATATTTAAAATATTTGGAGCAATCTTAGCAAGAAACTTACCTAGTTTTGTTTCTCTAAACGGTTTTTTCATTACTTTTTCTTTTTTGTTATAGTTGAAGCAACATGAGTTCCATCTGTATATGAACTTGTTTTTTGAGAATTTAATTTAGGAGGATTATATTTTTGAGCAGACATTCTGTTGTGCCTCATTACGGCACTTCTACTTCCTTTTCCTGAAGTAGTAATAACAGTATCTTTTTTCTTATTAAAAGTAGGAAACTTTCGCTTTGAAGATTTAACATATGATTTCATACATCTCTCTAAAGCTTTTCCTGTTTTTCCTTTACAACTCATAATTTATTTTTTAGATTTTTTACCAGAACACTTCCATCTTTTACGAGACAAGTTGTTTGGAGTGTTAGGGTCGTTTTGTTTTTTCTTAGAAAGTCTTCTTTTTATCCCAAGACTTCTAGCACAATATGAATCACCCTTTGATGTTCCAGGCTTTACCCTTGGGCCACCACCTTTAGCACTACCTGCTTGACCATAACTAACTTTTTTACCAGAAGCTGTTACCTTTACTTTAGCCTTTCCCTTTCGTGGTGTTGCCATTACTTTTTTACACAGTTATTAACTCGTTTAACTTTACCGCTTTTTGTCATTTTACCACTGGGAGATTTCTTTGTACCCTCAGCCTTGTAACCCTTCCAACATTTTTGTTTATAAGCCATAATTATGTATTTAATTTACTCCATCTTGCTCTTGTCCCCCTAATATCTACATGCGTAAATGTATTATACAAACCAATACCACCGATTTCAAAAGTTTCATTTTTCATTAAGTCTTCTATAACAATAGCAACATCAGAAGGGCTAAGAGTTTCTGACTTCACATCAGCAGCTTTTCCCAATAAATGCATCGAATTTACAGATCCATTAACATCGGAATTGTGTTTTTTACAGCGATATGAATTAGTTAAATCTAACCTGCCTACGGCGTCTCTTAATACCTGTAAATTATTTGCTAACTCAATAACGTTTTTTTTTACATACTCAGGCATCTTGCAACCACACTTGCACTCAAACTCTGACATACTAAAGTTATTAGTAAGCTTCATTTCTTTTTTGCCTTATTATGCATTAGAACCCACTTGTGAATAGTGTAACCTATTACGATAGCAGATAAAATAATTTTTAATCCAATCTCAATAGATGTAAAATTTATTGCCATTGCTAGGCCATTTAATCCGTATATTTTTAAATCTGTCATATTATTTTTCATTATATCTTTTTTTACCAGATAGCTATACAAGAGTTCTGTGCCGCAGCAGTTGTTGAGGTTGCGTATAATTGAATTATCTGAATTGGTAAATAGTTACCAACCGGAAAATTTTCAAATGTCATATCGTTTCCAGCGATTGTTTTTACACGTATGTCTACGTATCTTGGGTCAGCTGTTCCTGCTCCTGGAGTTATATCCTGCAATATACTTGCGCTTGAGCCAACATATAACAAACATCCTTCTGCTGAATTAATTCTTAGCGAACCATTAGGGCCTCCTAAAAAAATACTATAATCTTCAGGGGATGTAAAAATATCTGCACTTATTGATAGTATTGTTGAAGAGTCTATTGCTGTTACTGTAGCAGACGTATTGTCTGTGGTATTATAAATAATATCTTGCACACTTACATTGGAAAAGTCAGCACCAACATCTACAAGCTTATTTGCTGTAGCGGCCGTTGTTGTTCCACTTAAAGTAGGAAGGTCTGCTGCTGGAATTGGAATTGTGTCACTGGCAATAATCTTTTTTGCCAATCCTGTGTTTACTGTAATCTTTGGGTACGCCATTGTTTTGTTTTTGAGGGTTAAAAATCTCGTTTACTTATCATATGGAAACGCTCTGTTAAACGAATCTTTTCTTTTACTACAGCCACAGTCTTTACCTGTTGCTTTAGCTACTATTTGAACCATTTGTTTTATTCCAGTTGCTTTGGTAAATTTCTCTACCGTATCTCCAAAACCTCTAGAGGTTTTTACTAATGGAGCATTTATTTTTTTGTTCAAGATTATTTTCTTAAAGGATTATATTTAGGATAAACTTTAATATACTGAACAGTATCTTTTAAAACTACTTCAACAACCTCCTTTTTGTCAACTGGTTTCTTTTCAACTGGCTTACTTTTTTTAGAAGTAACCTTTTTAATTACTTTTTTTGCCATTAGATTAAAATTTAATTATTTTTTAGATTTACCCTTTACTTTTTTAAGTTTTGGGTTTTTTCTTCTAGCAGAAGCACTTGCGTTTCTTGAAGCAGAAGCCAATATTGCTCCAGCCGCTTTTTTAGAAACACCAGATTTTTTTGCTATTTTTGCTTGTACTTTTTTAAAACTCATATTGTTATTTTAAGTTATCAATAATACAAATATACAAATATTTATAAATACATTTTTAGTTGATGTGATTTGTGTCTAACCCTTTTCTTCTGTTTTTTCTAACAGCCCTTCTTCTTTTACCAGTTTCTCTACGGTTTTTCCTTTTTACCGGATCTCCTTTAAGGCTTTTAAAAGTTTTTTTAAAAAAACTTCCTACCTTTTGAACCTCTCCAACTACCGCACTAGTTACTTTAGATGCTTGTTTTGCAAGCCTATCTTTTGCTGCTTTCTGGCAAGCTTTTAAGTCAGCTCCTGTTTTTCCTTTACAACTCATAATTAATAGTTTTTTTTATTTATAACTTTTTTATTTGTTTTTTTAGCTGCCGCTTTTGCGGCTTTTTTTCCTTTTGCGGTATACGCAAATTTCTTTTTTCCTACTGTTGGCATGATTTATTTTTTTATAATTATCTTTACAAATATAAAGAATTTAATTTAATGAAAGTTCAGGGTGTTTTTCAGAAAGCAAATACAAGCAGAAAAGTACCAGATCATGACTTCCTAAAATACTGGAGAGTTATACGATTCTGGGTTAAAAAAAAATACGGTCTCGGTACTCCGGACTTAGAAATGTTATTGTTTTTATATAGCGAGCAGATATTCAATAAAGAAACTTTTAAGGAATACGAGGAGCTTATGTCTTGGGATGTTAAAAGATTCAAGCAGCTTCTTACTGATGACTTTATTCATGTCTGGAGAAAACGACAGGGAAATAAAGCGACACTGTACGAACTGACGTACAAATCAAAACGTATTATTAATACCATCTACAAAAAATTAAATGGAGAAGAAATTTCAGAAATGAAGTTTACAAACCCGTTGTTTAAATCGGACCCGTCTTATATGGAAAAAGTAAATCGGAATATGATAAAGAAGATGAATAAAGAAATAAAAAAACCCACATCGTAGAGAGGTGGGAAATTGCTATGAAAAAGAAAAAAGTCAAATGGAATTGACTAAGACTCAAATGTACGAAATTATTTCTTACAAAACAATAACCACATCTCTTTCCTGAATAATCGTGTATGACTCTTCGTTTATAACTAGAGTACATCCAGAATTTTTGTCGTAGTATATTACATCCTTAGCTTCAATAACCGTTACGTCTGTTCCTGGAATCTCTACCACACCCTTCTTATATCTAAAACCATCAACGTCAGTTGCTGAAAGAAGTAATCCGGATTTTGTTTTAACCTGCTCTTCAATTGTTTTTATTACAATGTATTTTCCTACTGGCTTCATTTTTTTTAATTTAATTATTTAAGAGTATTGTAATTTTTATCGTCTTTTATTTTTTCATACAGTTCATCTTGCCAACTCTTCATGCTCTCATAAACCACAACAACATCTACCTTGCACTCTTTATTTGCGCAACTAGAATTAGAAACAATGCCATCACCCTCAAGGCCATGAGCATCATAACTATGTTCACCTCCCCATAATAACTTTTCTAAACAGTTTGGACAATTCATTATTGCTTAACTCTTGCGTGAGTAATGATTGCGTTGGTAGTTAAAATTGTAGTGGCAACACTAACCGCATTCTTAAATGCATTCTTTGTAACCTTCAATGGGTCAATAATTCCCATATCATACATGTCTCCAAAACATTCATTCTTTACATCGTAGTCCGACACATCATCAAGAGTGTAAGCAGGATAGATATCCTCAAACTCCCTTCCAGCATTTTTAAGTATTTGTTTCACAGGTTCTAAACAGGCTTCGATCAAAATCATTAAAGCAACATACCTGTCTGTAAACCCGGCTGCGGTAGCTTTAGTATAATCATCATTATCGTAACTTTCATTCAAAAGAAAAGTAGAACAGTTCATCAGGGCAACACCTCCACCTTTTACAATACCTTCTTCCAGCGCACTACGAACCGCACACACTGCGTCTTCTACTCTGTCATACTTCTCCTTCTGCTCGATGTCCGTATTTGCTCCCACAAAAACAGATCCAATAGATCCTGACAAACTAGCAATACGCTCGTTTATAAATTCCCTATCAGACACAATATCGGTATTAGCCTGCTGTTCTTTTAAGTCTGAAATCCTGGTCTTTATCTCTTCAGTCATCTGATTATTTTTTATAATAACCGTCTGCGTGGTTCCGGATATAATCTTGTCCGCATGTCCCAGGTCCTCGAATGAGATAAGACTCAAGTCGTCACCTGTTTTTTCTGAAAAGTATTTCGCCCCTACTGACAATGCAATGTCTTGCATAAGCTCGTGCTGTTTATAGCCGAATTGAGGTGGCATAATGTTGCATAGCTTAAGTCCGTTTCGCATTACGTTTGCCGCAAGGGTTTGCACAACATTGGTTGAGCATGGACCAATGATGAGCAGTTTTTTATTTTCTGAAACGATTGTCTTTAAGAGTACTTCTAATTGTAAAAGGTTACTTATCTCCTGGTCGCAGACCAAAATATAAACATCCTCCAATACACTCTCATCGTTTTTATTGTCTGTAACAAACAGGTTGGATGTATATCCCCTGTCTACTTTAATTCCATTAGTTACCGTAGCATACGTCTCATGGTTTTGAGAACGCTCTATGGTCACAATGCCATTGTCTCCAACTTTGTTGTAAGCGTCAGATATGATTTTACCCAACTCCCTGTCATTGTTCGCGGATATAGTGGCCACATCGTTCAGCATGTCTTTGGTTACCTTCTTTGATTCCAAAGTTAAACGATCAACAACCATCTCGCTATACATGTTTATGTATTTCACAACCTCACTAACATTATTGCTAGAGGTTATCTGTAAATTACCAGCACTCACAATCGCCTCCGTCAATACAATAGCTGTCGTAGTACCATCACCAGCAGTGTTGGCAGTCTTACGTGCAGCCTCCTTCATCATCTGGGCAGACAAGTTTTCTACCGCATCATCCAGAAAGAAATCGTTCGCGACTGTAACTCCATCCTTGGTAATTATTAATCCTCCTAGGTGGTTTGTAGACTCGATCAATACTGTTCTACCGCGTGGGCCTAAAGTACTCTTTACTGCTTGGGAAATTTTTGTGATTCCTTGGTTTAATTTCTTGCGACCTTCGTCACCAAAGTCAAGGTTCTTGGGAATGTAATTGCTCATTATATTTAATTTGATTTATACAAAGGTATGCTTTTTTTTATAAATAAAGTTGTGTCAGAAATGTTGATTTTTTTTGACTTATAGAAATCCTATATAATATATCATATTTGTTTTTTAATTATTTTTATTTATGGAATATAATTAACATTTTCAACATAACTAATAAATAGTATAGTTAAAGTGTTGATAGTAAAGAAGTTAAGTTGTGTTAGTTTTTGTGTTGATTTTTATATTTATTGATTTCTTGTGTTGATTTTACTATGATAAATTTTTTTTTACGTTTAAATACAAAGAGGTTTAGGGCTATAGGGGGTTATACGCAGAGCTTCCGGCTGAGAGAAGTCGATATTTTTTAGCTTCATCAGACTTTTTTCAACTTTTTTGTCCAATTGTTTTGACTTTTGCCTTGCCTTAGCTATGATGTCGCTCGCTATCCTTTGGTATCACTGACTATGTTGATTCTTATTGCTTGGCTTTGCACCCATTATGCTATGGTTTACTGCTGTAGCTGTAGCTGTTGGTGTAGCTGTCGACAAGAGAAAGAGAGCATATAGATAGAATCTGTTGATATCACTGCGTTTAAGCTATGTTTTCACGATTTATGGTTTTTATCTGAAGAATAATAGAAAAAAGGACAAGGACAGAGTCTTGCCTTAACAACAGCACGATGCATCATTATACTAAACTAAACATAGGCAATATGCCATCACTTTGCATCAATGATAATGAAGGAGACAGAATAATTTATGTCTGTATATAGTATGCTATGCTCTGAATGAGTCTTAATACTAAAGTTATAATCAAATTATAATCGAATTATAGTCTATTAATCAACTAAAAAGACTATTTTAGCTATCTGAAGCGGTTACTACTGCTCCAAAGTTCATTAACATACTGACTTAACTAACTGATAATCAAGCGATTAGGTAGTGCTATCTAAAGCATTACTTCAAGTGACACTTAAGGGCATCTCTCTTAAGGCTTTGACCGTCAGTTACTTAGGTAAGTTCTTTGACATATTGATTTCCGAATAACCTATTGATACCTACAAGTGTGCTATTATATTAGCGCCGACATAGCTGACAAGCTACATCGAACAAACAAGTACTGACGATAGCATTTCGCAAATCAACCGACAAAAACATCTCGTGCCATTAGGGCTTACCTATTCGTTAGGCAAAGGAGCGAAACCTTTCGAGATGACTAACATTTAATTTAATTACAATGACAAGTGCAACAGTAAAAAACAGAACGTTAAAGAATCACATTACACATAGTAAAGGCAGTAAAACAGTATGCGTTACAACTTGCTTAAATTTCTTTAAAATACCATTTGATGCATATCACTACACATCATCAGATAGAAATGTACATACATATGTAAATGTGCTGAGGAGATTTGGATGGTCAGTAAGAAGCAGAAAAACTGAGTTTAAAGTAATTATAGGAGGTATTACAATGACTCAATTGCGAAGAAATATGAAGAAAAGCGAATACACATCTGATGATTACTTTATCGTTAGTGGATACACATCATCAAAGGGACATTTAATGGTTTTGAATGGTAATGGAGATACAGTAATAGATACTGCCGGAAAGCATAGATGGAGAATACATAGAGTATCTATAGTAGAGAAAAGATAGTTAACTGATGATTCCATAAGGATGAAATGACTGTGAATCTTGAATGCATTCACAGTGATATTAACTTAAATTATATATTATGCAACATTATTTAGAAACATTAAATGCGCTTATTACTGACAAGATTGTGAACGTAGAAGATTATTATGTTATTTCTCTTAGTAGAGGAGTGCAATTGCAAGGCAAATACAGTAACTTATTAGTAACTGAATTAAACAATTTAAACAAGGAATTATCATTAGATAAGTATTATACGCAAGTTGATGAAAACGGATACGTATCAATTGGATTCAGATACAACAGTAGTATAATAGACATCACATTAACTTAAACCGATAGAATTATGACATTATTTACAGACATCGTGACATTAGGATTACCATTAGTATTATTAATAATTTGTATAGTAACAGTATTAACAGAAAAATCATAGATATGGACAATTTAGAAAGACAATTACACAATGTATTACCTAACAGTATTTTAGAGCATTATGCTGACCAACAGAAGTTAACCACAATAGGAGTTTGTGGTGTATTCGTGCTTGACAATAAAGAATGGGCAGAGAGATTATTTAATGATAACGCACTGTTCTCGCAGAATGATATCATTCACGATTTCTTAGGATTAATGCTAAAAGATGAGCATTTTTTACCAAGAATATAAACCAAGGTTAACTGACGATTCTTGAATAGATGAAAGGCTGTGAAGCCTATTAACCAATACATATAATTATGCAAATAGTAGCAGTAAACAAGAAATACCAAGCAAGAGTAACAAGAGCAGTTAATTGGCTAATTAAGCACAATAGCGCAAACGATATGCGTGACATCGCTGACAATAATGACGATGAGAAAATGCTTAAGAAGTACGACAGACTATGCCAAACTACTTGGGATAAGTATGAAGATAACACAAGCGAATTGCCTAAACGAGAGGTAGCGCAAATTGAAAATTCAGTATTATATTAATAACTAAAAATTAGAATTATGGCAAGAGGAATTACAGATTACAAGTTAGATGGATGTGGTACACTAACAACATTTGTTGGTACAGAAGTGTATGATATTATGTACGATATTGAGAGTTTATTTGAAGCACAACTTAACATCCAAGAGCAGAACAATAGATTATTTAATCAATTTTTAATAAACCAAACAAAATGAACGAGTACAGAAAAATAGAATTACACAGAATGCTTAAGATGAATGGTAATGTAGAGATAGATATTGTTCCTCACGATGGCGGAGAGCGAACAGAAAAGACATTTACCAACTATGACGAAGCACTGTCAGAGATTGAAGGATTAGAATACGAAAACGAAATTTACTTTTAAAACCAAATAAGATGAAAATTACGCACAAACAAAAAAGATTGATTCAGGATTATTTACAACACTATTACAATGTAAATATTGAATCCAAAGAAGCAAAATTATCTTTGAAAAATCAAATTCAATTAATTTATGATTACACAACGCATTTAGTAGATGCTGAAATCGAAGAGATACCTCGATTAAAAAGACCAACTACAATTTAATAATTAATAACAATGGGGTTTAAAAACCCCTTTAATTTAAAAACAGGTAAGATGAAAAGAGCAACAATAGAATTACACAAGAGAATTAAAGACAATGGTAGTGTAGGTGGGAGATATCTTATTTCTCTTGATGGCAGAAATGATTTATGGAGAGGCAATGATTATGATGAAGCATACGATGAGTTTATAAATCAAAGAAGCAAATATTTATATAAAATAGATGTTATTCTGATTGATACTTTAAATGATGAAACTTTAGATTATTATGATGCTCAAGAAGATAGAGAGCAAGATGATGATTTCGCTAAAGGTGGTAGTGTAGATGATTATATTACTGATACTCTTAACTTTCATCAAAAAGAAGTTAAAGCGATGAAACAAAAATATCGTGGACACTATTACGATACCGAGAACGAGGGGTTTTTACCTATTGATGAAAACTTACAAAGAATGACCGAAAATGGAAATGATATTGATTGGGAGTTTGATTATAAACCATTCTCTAAATCCAACTTAATGAAAATGGTAGAAAAATATCCTAATGCTACATACATTGATTTCTCAACTCGCTTAAATTCGATTGAATCAGAATATGATGATGATACTGATGAAATGGTATCGGTAAGTGGTTATCCTTTAGAATATGCAACTGCTTCTTTTAAAGTAAGTGAATTAAAAAAATACGCTAAAGTTACGACAATCCAATGAGATTAAGATTATAAGGTTAACTGACGATTCTTCAATAGATGAAAGCACTGCTTACGCAGTGTTATTAACCAATAAATACCAACTACAAATGATTGAAAATAAAACAGAATTCTACAAATGGATGTTGTCAGACAATGTCGTTAAAAGGAATGAGAATGGAGTATCATTTTGGGCATCTCAAGATGCTATGTATCGCAACAAATTGCATACAATGAAAGATGCTTGGAAGTACTATAAGAAAGAATTTATAAACGTTTAAAACCAATAGAATTATGAATTACGATGACAAAAGAGATTTAGCAATTAGATGTGTTGACATCTTTGTAAAGAAAGGTATATGTAAAGACTGCATTGATACGGATGATGATGCAGAGTTTGAGATGCAAGACATTATCTTCAAGGAACTGAATAAGGCTATTCCTACAGATTAT
>Ga0209502_10004038_pt1 | contig 11178 bp, 10 predicted proteins | sample ArcticOcean_MG_C_10_FD_187442 | JGI IMG/M metagenome (GOLD analysis project Ga0209502, IMG submission 187442) | Marine microbial communities from western Arctic Ocean - ArcticOcean_MG_CB11_90 (SPAdes) (version 2) | ecosystem: Environmental > Aquatic > Marine > Oceanic | place: Arctic Ocean...
ATCATACCAATGACGCCAATGGGCTCTTTCCTAATTAGATAATTGTTTTCTGTGCCTTCAAATTCAAAAGATTTTAAAACTTCTAATGTGTCTTTAAAATGTGAGAGTCCAGCGGTAACTTGTGCCATTTGCGACAGCCATAAAGGCGCTCCCATTTCATTGGAGATAGTTTGAGCTAATTCCTCAGAGCGCTTTTCGTACTCAGCAATAATATCTTCAATAATTTTAATTCTGTCTTCTTTGCTGGAAAAGCCAAATGATTTAAATGCACTACTAGCTGCAGCTACAGCAGCATCTATATCTTCTTTAGTTCCAGCGGCAATAGTGCCGACCACAGATTCATCTGATGGATTAATCACTTCAATAGTCTCTGAGCCTATAGGGCTCACCCATTCCCCATTAATATAAAACTTTGATTGATTTTCCATCTTATTAACCCTCGTAAAAATTGGATTTTATTATAGCCGAACTAATTGCTATATAACCAGCCTTTATTTACAAAATAAACAATGGTTATAGGGCCTGAGCATCTCTTGTTTCCTTGAACGCAAGGATGGCTCTTTGGCGAGATTCCTTGAGATCCAAGATAGGTGTTGGGTAATCTAGCTCGCTGAATAAATCTTGAGTTGGCTGATGAATATTTTTTATGGGAGTATCAGAAAGTTCTGGTATAAATTTTTTAATGAATTCACCTGTGGGATCAAAATTTTGAGATTGCGTAATGGGATTAAAAATTCTGAAATATGGTGCTGCATCTGTCCCAGTAGAGGCGCTCCACTGCCACCCTCCATTATTTGAGGCAAAGTCTCCATCAATTAAGTGTTCCATAAAAAATTGCTCTCCAATCCGCCAATCATGAAGCATATTTTTTGTAAAAAACATCGCAACAATCATCCTGAGGCGATTATGCATCCATCCCTCTGATAGCATCTGTTTGATTGCCGCATCAATGATAGGAAACCCAGTATTCCCGGTCTTGAAAGCCTCAATCTCAGAACTAGAGTGACGCCAAGGAATATTTCGTGTGTAATCTTGAAAAGGCTGATTGCGGCTTACTTTTGGAAAGGAATGCATGATATTTCTATAAAACTCTCTCCAAACTATCTCATCAACCCACTTACATATGCCCTGACTGCCAGATGCAAACTCGAAGTTATTTAATTTAAGAGCCTCTAAGATACATCTTCTTGGAGAGATAATACCTAAAGCTAGGTAGGCTGAGATGCGACTAGTGCCATCTAAAATTGGAGTATTTCTAGATTCACTATAGTTATTAATTTTGTGCTCAAGGAATTCTTGAAGGCGGGCAAGGGCATTAGCTTCGCCTGCTGGCCAAGCATCCATATTGACCTGATGAGATTGATCTAGTTTCAAAGCTGAAAGATCACTAGTGAGATTAGTTTTTTTCAGTGGTTTATTCACTTGATCCAGATCTAAAAAACTCATAGAAAAATTCTCAATCCACCGCCTCTTAAAAGGAGTAAAGACTGAGAAAGGTTTATCCTGCCCAGTTCTTAAAAAACCAGGTTCATATATCACCTGATCATGATGCCTGGATATTTGAATGCTATTTGCATTCAACAATATCTCTACTACGTCGTCTCTTTTATTCTCATTGACTCCAAATTCATTATTCCAATAACATGAATTGATTTGATGATTCTCGACAAATTTTTGCAAGTCCTTAGGGAGGACTTTAAAGGTATCGGCCTGAAGAACAATTAAAGGAATATGCAGCTTTCTTAACTGCTTTTCTAGGATGATAAGATTTTGAATTAAAAAATCTTGTTTCACGTTAGATTCATGATGAAGGTTCCATTGCTTTTGAGAAAAAATATAAACGCCTATTAGCTCATCGCAGGATTGAGCAGCCTCTAATAAAGCGGGGTTATCGTCAATTCTCAGATCTGATCTGAACCACATTAATCCTTTCACCATTCAATTGCCCTCACTAATTTTTTTACCAATTCTTTTTGATACTCTGTAATTCTTCCATTTAAATTTTGCTGTGATCTAAGCTCAAAATCAAAGAGAGGCGATCTCTTAATTAAATCTAAATCTGCATATTTAGAAATATGATTCTCATATCTCAGAGGTGATTTAATGTTTGACGGATATAAAGTTGTTACAGGTTTTCCACTTGAAATTGACTCGGAGATCATCATCGCACTATCTTCGGTTACAAAAATATTTGTTGCGGAACCTAGTAATGCAGCTAAATTAAAATCTTTATCTCCATGGTGAAACCATACAGAATAATCACCAAGAATATTTTTTAGTCGTGATTGAAATAAGTCTTCAACCTCTGGCGATGTTCTTCTTGAGGTCACAATGGATATGGGTAGTTCGGTTTTAGAGCAAAGGTCTTGGATTGAGGTGAGCATGCTCTCCCACTCATTAGGTAAATAAGAGTAGCCAATGCCCTCACCTCCAATTAAAAAAAGGATATGGTCTGAAAGGTTATCTTTCTGAGCTGCAATAGAACAAATGGCTGGAGAGTATATATTAGGTGTAATCGCAGCAACAATATTTGAGGGATGATCAAAATATTTTTCTACGGTGACCAGGGCATTAAAGACAGATGAATGGAGTCCTCTTGGAGAGCCTAGTTGAATAACTGGCAAGGAATAAGCTAATTTAATTGCTGCACTTACTTGCATCGTATTGCCACCTGCTGCAATAACCAAATCATGTCCTTGTATATCAATTGGTGTGTACATCCAAAGAATGCCTCGAGCGATGTTTTTATTATTGAGCTGAAGCAAAAGCTTACCAAAAACATTGCAGGCAGATCTTAAAAAATAAAGTCGCCAAGATAGCTCATGAATCGAAATGGAACACTCATATGTCTCACTGATCATAAGTGCAACGCCTTTAGACTGATTAAAATGCCCTGGTATTCCATCGCTAATAATAAGTATTTTTTTCATTGAGTTAATTAGAGATATTTATGACGATAAGTTTCTAGTAGTAAATCTTTCGCCATCATAAGATCTGCTTTTGCAATGTCCTCTGGATGATCAACACCTAAAATAGGCGATGATGAAATCACTGCATTAATTTCATAATCATTCTCAAGCAGTCTCATCATATCAATAGATTCGAGCTCTTCCAAAGGAGTCGGTTGCAGGTTTGTATATTGAGTTAACGCAGCAATATTGAAACCAATCATCCCTAGCTGCCTCATAGCCTGATTACTTTGGTTCGGAACATGAGCTCGAGTGAAGAAAGATATTTTGGATGTATTGGATGTAATTGCTTTGACCACATTAGGGTTACCTAAGTCATCACCATCGATGGGATAAACTAAATTAACAATATCAAGTTCGCTCCCACAAAATGCAGCACTTAAGTTCTTAATATCATCAGGAAGGATTTGTGGTTCATCTCCCTGAAGCAATAAAATAAAATCATACATTTCTCCGTGTTTACTCAAAATATCTAAAGTTTCCTTAGCTCTCTCAGTTGCTCTCTGGTGATGATGGCCTGTTAAGACAACTGGGATCTCATGATTCTTTGCCCAGTTCATAATGTCTTCGTCTGGAGTGGCTATAACCAACTTATCGCAGGCTTGAGATAATAGCGCTCGCTCATAGCAGTGAGCCAGCATTGGAATTCCAAGAATTTTTTTTAAAGGTTTGCCTGGAAATCGAGAAGAAGCCATTCTGGCTGGTATCACGCCGAGTGTTTTTTTCACTTATTCTGAAAAAGGGAGCCGAGCAGACAAATCTAACATGCGAATATCCACGCTAAAGGCAATCATATCGTAGCCCTGATTTACAAGAATTGGTATTTGTTCTGGATTTGGCTCGACTAAGTGACACCCAGCTTTAATTTCATGTCGTTTAGATGCCTGCAAAATTTGCTCTTCTGCATTAATAAATTCATCAGAATTAAAAATACCTGGATTGCCTAGGGATGTTGAAAGATCATATGGACCAATAAAATACCCATCAATCTCTTGAGAAAAAATAGAATCAAGATTTGTGATTCCGGCAACCGATTCAATTTGTGCATAAATTTCAATATGCTTGGAGGTAGTTGTGATGTATTCATTTTTAGCACTAGCCTCTCCATATCCCTGGCCTCGAGCAAGTCCCATGCCTCTATTACCCCTAGGAGGATAATGGCAAGCAGATATAATGCCCTTAATCTGATCTTTCGACTCAATCATAGGCGCTAAAATTCCTTTTGCGCCAGCATCAAGAACTCTTTTTATTTGTGAGGAGCTATGCCCCGACAGACGCACAAAGGGCTTAGAGCCAGCAAGATCGATAGTCCTTATAAGCCGCTCAGCTTGATTAATATTGATAGCGCTATGCTCTAAATCAATTACCACCCAATCATAACCAGCCTTAGCAAATATTTCTGCTATAGACTCATTTGGCAGGCTTAGCCAAGTTCCAAGTGAATGTTTGCTCATATACTAACCTCTTAAGTTAAAATTTTATTGTCATCTAATCCAGCTATTGCTGCCAAACCCATTGCAATAATACCCTCATGGGTAAGGCTTGAGCGATGCGAAGTTCCAAAAAAATTAGGCAGTTCAAATAATGGATTTTCTAAGGCTGGCTCATCTGAAAATACATCAAAAGATGCAAAAGAATCAGGTTTATTAGAAAGGAAAGCATGCAAAGCAGTTTCATCGACAATGCCGCCCCTAGCAGTATTAATAATTGAAACGGAGGGCTTTAATAGATTAAGTTCCTCTGAACTAATCATATTTTCTGTATCCGGTAAAAGTGGAAGATGAATGCTAAGAATGTCTGCTTGACTTAAAACTACCCCAAGTTTGTCTTGTTGAATTGCATCTGATTTCAAACCTAGCTCTTTACTAATTGTTAATAGCTCTTGATTGCTAAATATTTTTTCGTCAAAAAAAATAATGGGGCAATTAAAGGATTGCAGAAGAGAAGCAAACTTTTGCCCTATGTTGCCAAAACCAAGCAAGCCAACGGTTTTACCAAAAAGTTCTGCTCCTTTTTCTTGGGACCATATGCCTTCAACAATCTCAGTATGATTACGATGAATCTTTCTTAAAGACAGAAGCGTTAAAGTTAGGGCTAATTCTGCAACACTTTGCTTATTAACACCCGGTGTAAAGCCTAGCTTCACACCCTTAGATTTCAAAGAGGCTAAATCTAAATTATTTATTCCTACACCATACTTGCTGATAACTTTAAGCTTTGGGAGTTGCTTCAAAACCTCAGATGACATTTGCTCTATTCCTATAATCGCTTTATCTGCTGAGCTTAAAAAATGAACTAGCTCTTGGTCTTGCAGTGTTTTTCCTGTGTTATTAAAAATGACTTTAGAGTATTTAGCTTCTAGGGATCGCACCAAGCTTTGATTTTTTGAAAAAGATCGAGAGGCAACTGCAATAGTGTCTAACAAATTCATATTAACAAGCTAAGCGCTGATTAGTAAATATCGCATCAACCCGATAATCAGCTTGTATATTTGTTATCGAGGCCACCCCTCCAGCTGCATTAACGATTGCTGCACCAGCAGCAATATCCCATAAGAAAATTCCATTCTCTTTATAGGTTTCTGCTTTGCCAGCGGCAACATATATTGATGCCATTGCTGCAGAGCCAATCATCCTGATTTTTTTCCAATTCTGGAAATCATCTATCATATTTTTAAACTCTTCGTCTGTGTAATGTTGCTTTGCAGGAATGCCAGTTACTAAAGTAGATTCATTTTTTAAAGAATAATTGGATACGCAGATTTCTCTTTGATTTAAAAATGCTCTGGATTCCTGATGTCCAAAATATAGATCATCATGATTAAAATCATAGATTACACCTAGGATAGGATTTAAGTTTCGCATCAAAGCTATTGAAACGCAGCATATAGGAATGCCTCTCAAAAAGTTTGATGTTCCATCAAGGGGATCTATCACCCAGTAAAATTCACCTAAATCTCCGCTCAGGCCTGTTTCCTCTCCCAGAATGGAAAAAGAACTCTTTGATCTTAAAGTCTTCTTAATTAAATTCTCGGTGTCCGTATCTAACTGCAACTTAATATCTCTACCCTCATTCAAAAGAACTTCTAGATCTTCACCCTGATTAGCTAAAAGATAATTTCCTCCGTCTAAGGCTGCTGATTTTGCAATTTCCAGCCAGGTATCTAGCTCAATCATATTTAGCTTGATATGTATTTCGAATAATCATCATTGGCATATTAATTCTTAATATTTATTTCCATATGTACATCTTACTTATAATATTTTTTTTTCCATATAGGATCAGCTTTATAAATGGCTTCAATGAGTTTCATCGTCTCAATTGCATCATCTATACTGCCTCTCTTGATAGCGAGATTATTGGCAAGACAATCAGCAAAATATTTTATCTCATTATCCCATGAGACATCTTTATTAAATTTTGAGATTGCTTCATGAGGAGCGCCTCGATCATTTGAAGGATCAGCAGTAATTATCGTTAAAGTTTCTTCTCCATAACTTTTTGACCCAGTCAAAATTCCTCCTAGAACAAGAGAGCCTTTTTCCATTGTTATTTCTAAATTAAATAGATGTCTCCATTGGGTCGCGGATGAATGTAATTGAGCAACTATTCCTCTTGATGATTTCATCAGAACGTAGGCATTATCTTCAACATCAAAGTTCCAAAATGCATTATCGATAAAAGAGAAAATTTGCGTGAAGCTTTCGCCAGATAAGTATCTTATTAGATCAAGCATGTGAATTCCTTGATCTAATAAAATGCCACCACCCGAATCCTCTCGTCTTGTTCTCCAATCATCCTGATTAAAGCTGATCATTTGAGATTTTCCGTAAACACCCCTCATATTAATTAAATTACCAAGAGTATTATTCTGAATTATAGATTTTGCCTCCTCAACTGAATTATGAAAACGATGATTGAATCCATACATTAACTTTAGATAGGGACACATCTCAGAAATTGCTTTGACTGCATTGAGCTCAGCCAATGTTTTAGCAGGGGGTTTCTCACAAAAAACATGCAAGCCTTTTTTAAGACTAAGGACTGTTGCCTCAGCTGCAAATTTATTTGGCAGACTGATAAACACTATATCAACTTTTGCAGAATCAATAAGCAATTGGTAATCTTCAAATATTTCTATATTTTCAGGTATGCCTTTTCGAGCTAGAGAGTTATTTTCAGAAATTGCATCAACTGTATAAGAAGTATTTTCAAGGATTGAAGCATATCGTTTTTTACCCACCACTCCAAAACCGATGATTCCAACTTTCATATTAAAAAAGCCCTAGTTTCGTGCCACTCTATAAATCAGATTCGCCTTATCATCAGATATTAAGATACTGCCATCTTTCATAACAAATGGAGCAGATGGCCTACCTAAGACATCATCTCCCGAAAGCCAGCCAGAAATAAAATCTTTAGTGCTAATCATATTTCCCTCAGCATCTAAGGATATTCTAATAACCTTATATCCAACTTTTGATGATCTATTCCATGATCCATGAAGTGTTATAAAGAGATTATTATTGAATTCAGGAAACATTAAGCCATCATAAAAAGTTACACCAGTTGGGGCTACATGAGCCCCGAGTTCTGCGATTGGATCTACGAAATCAAACCCTGTATCAGTCATGCCAAACTCTGGATCCATAACATCAGTGGCATGTTTATAGGGAAAGCCGTAAAAACTTCCTTCTTTATCAACTCTATTTAGCTCACAAGAAGGAGAGTCATCACCCAGCCAATCTCTCCCATTATCGGTAAAATAAAGTTTGTCTGACTCAGGGTGAAAGTCGAAGCCAACCGAGTTTCTGACTCCTCTTGCAACATACTCCCATGACTCACCATTTAGCCTGAGGATTGAGGCATATCGCTTATCTTTTGACTCACAGACATTGCAAGGAGCGCCAACATTTGTATATAAATCTCCATTCTTATCGTGCTTAATCCACTTCCATCCATGCCATTTGTCACTTGGAAGATCATTGGTTACTAGAGTCTTTGCAGGAAGCGCTGCAGAGCCCCTATCAAGTTTTTCTGAAATATTTTCAATTTTCCAAATTTTATCAATCTCAGAAAAGAATAAATCTCCATCATGCATGCTAACTCCTGTAGCAAAAGTAAGATTTTCAGCAACAAGAACTTTCTCATCAACAACTCCATTTTGATCAGTATCCCTGATAGCAAAAATTTTCCCTGAGTTGCGTGAACCAACATAGATTCTTCCATCTTTTGAAGCGGCAAGTTGCCTAGGAGAGTCTATATCTGAAGCATAAATTGTAATGCTTAAACCTGAATCAATCTTTAGATCTGACAGAACCTTAAGCTGCTCAGTAGTTTGTGAAAATATACCTGGTACATAGCAACTGATAACTAAAAATAAAAATTTATGTCGCATCATGATTAAAGCCCTCTACGTTTTTCTTGAAAAGATTAATAATATCTTGGTATGCATTCATAGATATCGCTACCTTGAGCTCATCTACCAGGATTTCCATTTCATCTAAACCTGGAAATACCTCTAACGATTTAAAAATTTTTGGATTCTTGGTTGGAAGTTGCTCTCCAGAAATTAATAACTCTTCATACATTTTTTCACCTGGTCTCATACCAACCTCAATAATTTCGATGCCGTTAGAACCTACTTCAGACGCAACATTTCTTCCTGAAAGATGAATAAGTTTTTTCGCTAAATCAAATATTTTTAATTGCTCGCCCATGTCTAAAATAAAAACCTCTCCTCCACTAGACATTTGTACTGCTTGCAACACAAGATTTGATGCTTCAGGGATAGTCATAAAGTATCTCGTAACATTTTTATCAGTAACAGTAACAGGGCCGCCTTTAGATATCTGCTCTAAGAATAAAGGGATCACTGAGCCTGAAGAATTAATTACATTCCCAAAACGAACCATTGAAAATTTTGTTTCTGAGGATTTTGTATTTAAAGATTGAATAACAATCTCAGCCATTCTTTTGGAGGCACCCATTATATTCGAAGGCCTTACTGCTTTATCAGTTGAAATCATTACAAATGATTTGACCTTATGCTCAATTGATACAGAAGCCAGGTTATATGTTCCAATAATATTGTTTTCACAAGCTTTAGTAATATTATTTATATCTTCAACCAATGGCACATGTTTATATGCAGCAGCATGGTAAACATAATCAATCTTATATTTTGAAAAAATTGACTGTAAATTATTAATATCTTTAATATCCCCTAAAATAGGAATAATGATTGTTTGAAGTTTCTTCGATGTAACAATAGCAGCGCACTCTCTTTCTAGTGTGTATAAGTTATATTCCGAGGCATCATAAAGAATAATAGAGTGAGGATTATTATCGAGTAATTGTCGAGCAATTTCAGAGCCAATGGAGCCCCCTGCGCCTGAAATAAATAATTGTTTTTCGATGGCATCGTCCAATAGATCTTTTGTAACCCTTGCCCTCGGCAAAAGATCATCTAATGAAAGGTTCTGAATATCTGTCATTTTTTTCTGATCAGAAATTAGCTCATGAAAAGAGGGAACGGTTCGAACAGCAACCTTAATTTTTTCTAACTCCGAGATAATTTCTCTTCTTTGCTCAGTTTGAATGCTGGGAATGGCAAGAAGTACCTCTAATTTTGGATATTTCTTTTTAAGTTTTATCAACTGCTTAAACGATCCCAAAATAGGTATATTATTAATTTGGAGATTTCTTAAATTTTTTGAATCGTCAAAAAAAGCTAGAAGTTTCATTGATGGGTCTAAAAGAATTGATTGAAATAACTCATTTCCTGATTCGCCTGCACCATATATAACAATAGGTTTCGCATCAGTATTAGTGTTGTATGGGTACAATAAATACTTTGCAACATCTCTTGAGATATTTAAGAATGCATAGAAAACTGCTGATAATAAAAATCCCTGCAAAAATGCGATTGATAGAAAAGATGTAGAAATCATTTGAAATTGATAAACATGCATCACAGACCATGAGAACCCAAAAATCATTGAGCCAATTAAGGTTAGTAATATAGAATCCTTGGAATCAAAAAACTTAATTAATGATTTGTAAAACCCAAATACATAAAGATAAGTTATTGATAGAAAAGCTGGGATAAAAAAAGATTGCCATTCAGAAAATAAAATTTCTAAAATGCCCGTTGAAAACTCTGAAGCTATATAAGTTGCCATAGGCGGGCCAAAAACTAGCCAGCATATGAGAGCTAATGCAAAATCATTTAACAGAATAACTGTAGACTTTTGCGTTCTATTTAGTGAATGTAATTTAGCAGCTATCATCTTGAGTTATATAATTTCCCCGTTCACCAATAATTGGCGAGTTGAAGCAAGTTTAACATCCATCTCGTTTTGGAGCTTAGAATTGTCAATAACAAAATTGCCGTACAGTTTTAAAAGAAAGTGCTTTAAAAATGGTGCCCGAAAGACTAGCCTAGAGATCATCTTGGGAGCAATATATATATCTTTCCCACTAAGCGCTCTCAATAGATCATGAAGGCTGATAGAGGAATCATCAGCTAAGTTAAAAACCTGAGAGTCCTGAATGAAGCTGGGATTGTCCAATATATACTTCATGACCAGCTCAATATTATTAAAAGAAATAAAACTTCGTTGGTTAGTTTCGCCTTCTGCAAAAGATAGGATGGGATTTTTTTTCCTTGCAAACATCATTAACTTTGCTAGGTTTGAGCCGTTAGACTCGTTAAGGACTGGCGGCAGACGAAAAATAATAGAGCTCAAGTTACTATTAGCTTGGTCAGCTATTAAAGACTCGCATTCTAGTTTTGCCTTGCCATACATGCATACTGGATTAGCAAGATGGGTTTCATCATAAGAAACCAAGGTAGTATCATTATCCCCATAGACCTTGCATGAGCTAAAGAAAATTAGCTTAGAGCAATGCATTGCTGGCATAGAGGCTAAAACAATCCGAGTTAGGTCCACTTCCTCCTCCATACTATCTTTTTTTAGATTAGAGTTAAAAGAAGCGAGGTGAATGAAAAGATCAACTTTTTTTAAAATGTTTTGGGATTGTAATTCTTTATATGAAAACGTTGATTGAGAGTTAGGGGTAAGTGACGTTGATATCTTGATAATCTCATGGCCACAATTTTCCAGAAAAGGAATTAACTTTTTGGCAATCGCTCCATTTGAGCCTGTTACAGCAATAATCATATTAATGTTTTAAAATAATCATT
>Ga0209502_10004045_pt1 | contig 11170 bp, 9 predicted proteins | sample ArcticOcean_MG_C_10_FD_187442 | JGI IMG/M metagenome (GOLD analysis project Ga0209502, IMG submission 187442) | Marine microbial communities from western Arctic Ocean - ArcticOcean_MG_CB11_90 (SPAdes) (version 2) | ecosystem: Environmental > Aquatic > Marine > Oceanic | place: Arctic Ocean...
CATTGGTTAAATTAGCTCAACCACCGACGCCTGATCCACAAGGGCAACAGGAGTAATAACGGTGTCAGACTGAAGGAACCGCCACCGCCAGCAGCAGTACCAGTACCAGTACCAGTACCAGTACCAGTACCAGTATCAGCAGCAGTATCAGCAGCAGCAATCACGGTGGTTTCAGTATCCCTATTGTCGACTGTATTGGCGTCTGTTTGGGCGGCCTCGACGGTCACAATGTTACTGAGTGTGCCACTGGCATCGGCATCGGCTTTGACGGAAACTTGAATAGTATTCGTCTCACCCACGGTCATAAAGGGTTTACTGCAGTTGACTGTGGCACCCGTTAGAGCACAACCCCAACCGACCGTGGCAGAATCATCAGAGACGTAAGTTAACCCGGTGGGTATCGGCTCCGAGAGGCTCACGTCCATCGCGGTTCCTGTGCCGTTGTTGGTGGTAATGAGCGAATAAACAAACGACCCCCCTGGAGCCACTGTGTCGACGTCGTCTTGTACCACTAGATTTAAATCGACGGTCTGACTGGCGCCTTCGTAACGCTGGGCGTAGATGCCATAAAAAGCGCCGTCTTGAAGATAACTCTCCCAAGCAATGACAAAGTCACCATCGGCGTCCATGGCTATGCTGGGGGATCGTTGCTGATCAGAAGTCTCTGTATTCACCAGAAACTCAGTACCTGCTTTGATGCCATCAGCGGTGTAACGCTGGGCGTAGACGCCCCAAGTACCGGGAACGTCTTCAGAAAAACTCTCCCAAGCAATGACAAAGTCACCATCGGCGTCCATGGCTACGCTGGAGCCTCGTTGGTTATTGGAAGTCTCTGTATTCACCAGAAACTCAGTACCTGCTTTGATGCCATCAGCGGTGTAACGCTGAGCGTAGACGCCATAACCATTACCATCTTGAAGATAACTCTGCCAAGCAATGACAAAATCTCCATCGGCGTCCATGGCTATGCTGGAGTTTTGTTGACGATCGGAAGTCTCTGTATTCACCAGAAACTCACTGCCCGCTTTGATGCCGTCGGCCGTGTAACGCTGGGCGTAGACGCCATTAGAATCACCGTCTTGACCTGCACTCTGCCAAGCAATGACAAAATCACCATCGGCGTCCATGGCTATGCTGGAGGATCGTTGCTGATCAGAAGTCTCTGTATTCACCCGAAACTCAATTCCAGCTGTATCACCTTGGGCCGCGATAACCTGTGGACTGTAGACGGGACTGCTCAGTGCTAGTAGGATGCCTGCCGCTAAAGGGGTGCGCTTAAATAGGGGATTCATGGTTATGCTCAAGTAATTGTCTATTTTTACCTACATAGTGTATTAATGGTTATATATAGTCAAAGTTTTGACCCTTAATTTGTATCAGAAACTTCTTTAGACACCATAGTTGCCTCTAAGGCACGCCGACCCTTGGATTCAGTTATGCGACTTTCGACGCCTGAAGCGGTCTAAAGTGAAAACCAACCTGTGGTATTTATTTGAGGTTGCAAACGGAGCAAACGTTTCAGTAAGCGTTGATGAGAATTTAGATTATTTAGTGGACTGTTTCAGTCCATTAATTCTTGTAGTTCGTTGCGATATCAGTCGACGCGGGTTGCCTATATATGAATATTAGGAGAGTTTTAATAACCATGAGATTATTGCTTAAGAAACTGAATAGTGTAGTAATCGCTGTTTGTAGTCCAAAAGATTGATGTAGAGGTATTAGGTTATTAGATGAACATAGACTAATAATTATACCTTAACCCGGCATTAACCTGTCCAATATTAAGTATAAAAAATGACTTAATAATTCATATAAATTATTGAAATATAACGATTTAAAATTAATTGTTCAATATAGGACACTATGATGGCAAGTTCTAAAACAGCCTCATTTTTTCATCGTCGTGAACGCAATATCTATTGCCTCAAAAATATTCCTGAGCTCAATCATGACCACCCAGCATTGCGAAAAGTCGAAACCATCAACCATATCGTCTGCGACGATTAAATTCTTAACAGTTTTAGGGTAAAAGTTTACAGATGTGAATCACTTATTCGATTCATTGCAGATATTATGCAAAAGCCCACATTAGTCACCATGTCCAATTCGCTTGCTCGAGTGAATGTAATGGCTTACCGCAACAGTGAGGCATTAAACTGGCGCTTTGGTCGGTCTGAGTTCATGACTATCTTACTCCTGCTAACCCAGAGGCAAGTGGGCTGTTTGAATATCATAGTGACCTAACATCAGGCTTAAATCCCAACAACGCAAAAGCATTCAGGCTTGTCCAAGCACCTGGACTGTTTGTCAAGGCAAAAATACAGCTCACCGTGTGACTCGGATTAAAGGTAATAAGAAGAGAATCGTAACCGTTTACCCTTATTAAGATCAACCCGGTCATTTTTTCAGAGGAAGACCTGTTAGGATTTTTTAACCAAACCCGTTAGCCTTTGCACCCTTTTCTATTTCCGATTCCCTGCTTACTTGAAGAAGTCGTCTTAATGGTTCAACTTGATTCGCGTCAAATGGCGAAAATTGTCATTCATCTTTTTACAGACCGAAACTATATTCCATAGATACAAAGACACTAACTTAATTGGCTTTTCTTAAGGTTTATCGAGTTTTAAATTGGACGGTACTGGCTCACCCGACACTGTCATATTTTGAGTCAACACTGGCCCTGATAACTTCGGTTCGTACCACAGCTGCATTACTTATAACTAACGATTTAAAAAAACGATTAGTTCGATTGTTTGAGTCAGCTTAAATTTTCTTTCAGTAGAATATTTGCGTTTGAAACATCAGATTCGTAATTAGGTAACTTTAAGAAAGGCACTATGTTTAAAATTGACTTACCTGCACAAAAAAAATTTTTTTGGTATTATATGTTCTGAATTGATCAACACAATCTTATATTATGAGGACATTGTTACTTTTTTTTGCTTTAACACTCAATGTAAATGCTTTTGCACAGTTATCTGACAAAGAACTATTTAACCAAGCAATGGATAATGTATCTCAGGACACGCTCGTTTGTTCCGTTTATTTAACCTATGTTGAGAAGGCTATTCAGAGAATGCCAAAGATCAATCAACAGATTATTGATAAGTACAAGAATGCCTCAGCTAGGGCTTTAAGATTATCTTCACAAGCCATTGATGCAACTGATCAAAGTGAGGAAATTAAGGCGAAAATTTTAAAGACAAGAATGACTAAAATCCATAAAACAATGTCTGCTAAAATAGGTCACGATCTTACCAATATGTTTATTTTATTTAACGATTATGCCGAGGAATGCCAAGCTTGGATAAGTGACCCTGACACTGAAATGCTGAGAGTGATAAAAAAAACTTGGTTCGATTATGGTGCTGGAGATAAAGACCCCACAGAGATTTTTAAGAAATTAATGGGGAGATAAGAGAAAAAATTAACTTTATAATATTCTTCGTTTTAATTATTTGCATCGATTTTTATTGAGTTTTTTAACATAATGCTTATTCAGTACTCGTTCGAATAACCTCTTTTATGAAGTACTGTCGAATCAGACTTTCTGGTGTTTGTGGATGCGAAATAATGAAAATATCCAAAGTTAAGTCCTTGATTACTTCAGTCAATGGCCATAACAATCCATCTTTGACTTCGTTAACCGTGAAGCCTTCTGGAAGAAAACAAATACCAGCACCAATAAGAGTCAAACGCTTAGCTTCTTCCAAATGTGATGATATTCCTGCAAGTCGGTGACCGAGGCCATGCTTTAATCGGAACTTGGTTATTTGTTCTGGCTCGTCATTACCAGTGATCACAAATGGCTCGTTGGTTATTTGGGTGAAATCAGTGATGACCTGGCCAAATAAATGGTGTTCCTTACTGCAGTATAGGCGATGTACTTCGGAAAATAAAAAATCATATCGGAGATCAGAAAACTGAACACTAACAGGTGCAATCCCAATGTCAGTCTGGTTTCTCAACACGGCCTTTGAAATACCTTCCCATGGGACTATGCTGATATCAAGTTCGACGAAGGGATACTGTCGATTGTAACTGAGAAGTATTTGATCGAATCGTTGTATCACTAGATTGCTAATCGTTTGTAATTTTAATTGACCATGAATCTCTTCAGCTAAATTGTTGAGTTTGTTTGGCACTTCGTCAATTTTTGTTTGTATACATTCACAATATTCAAAAAGAGCCTGTCCCTCATCAGTTAATTTGAATCCCGATGGGCCACGCAAGCATAAGCGTGCACCGAGCTCGTCTTCGAGCTGTTTTAGTTGGTGACTGATGGTTGATTGTTTGCGCGACAGTAACACTGAAGCCGCAGTAATACCGTTAGCTAAAACGATTTGATGGAAAACTTTTAACAGGTTCCAATTAAGGGATGTTGCGAACCCTTTACGTCTCAATGTCATAAGATGATCAGTGACTCATTGAAAGAAATAACTAAAATTAAGTAAACGCAAAATTCTTTGCGAGACTAAGTTAAACATAATAAATAGGTGTCATATTAAAAATTCAAAATAATTTCAAAATCGTGCTTTGGCATCTTTTCATATAAAACAGTCTGCCAAAAGAATATAAAAAGCATAGATTAAACCAATATAAATAGATACGAGAAAAAATCAAAGGGTCTCTTAATTGATGGAAAAGAATTTGTCATCATTTTAACCTTAGTCTAATTCAAAATGTATTGACCTATTTTAGGTCTAATGATGTAAATAAAAGAAATGGCGAAAGAATATCCAAGATTTTTCGCGTAATAACATTGAAAGCCATAACTACTAATCCTTATAAAAGCATCGATTTAATCGATATAAAGCTATTTGATTTGGGTGTGGTTTACTCAAATCTCTTATGCTTAGATAGGATTATCTTTAAAAGGTAGCACAGAGTGATCAGTTGTCAAAAGTGAACAGTCAATCTCAGTTGTCATCTGACTTCACCTCTTTTTTAGAATAAGAAACCTATTTAACACAACTGTTTGAAGCATCAGTGAGGTATGAATTGACAGAAAAAGTTGTGAATTTTTTACCCTAATTTTAAATTTGAGCGGAGAATAACAATGCCCGATCCAAAAACAGGTGAACTGAGAGGGAATCGCAATTTAAAGCGACTAGAAGGTATCACCCAGACAAAACAGCAGCAAGAAATTGAACGTGGATTAACCTTTGGGCTAGAGGCGGCTGATTCGATCAATGATCGCAACATTTCGTTGTTCAGCCGTGGTCACCAGCCAGCCTTTGCTGGTATTAACACATTTATGAAAGCGCCGTATTGTGAGGACATTCGTAATGTTGGCGATTATGAAGCGGCTTTTGTTGGAATTCCCTTCGATACTGGCACCACATATCGACCAGGTGCTCGCTTTGGGCCACAGGCAGTTCGTCAGATCTCAGCTCTTTATGACGGTTATTCGATTGATGGTGCAGTCGATATTCAGGAAGAGCTTGACCTGTGTGATGCCGGCGACATTTTCGTTATTCCTGGCAATATTGAGAAAACCTTCGACCAAGTCAGTAAAGCGGTATCACACATATACACCTCAGGCGTCTTTCCAATCTTAATGGGTGGAGATCACTCTTTGGGTTATCCCAACGTGCGTGGAATCGCACCCCATATTGATGGGAATGTTGGTATTATTCATATTGACCGACATATCGATATGCAGGAAATGGATATGGACGAACGCATGCATACCACCCCCTGGTTTTGGACTTCTAACGGTCACGAAAACCAGAAAGAAGGCAAAGATGTTGCTACATCACATCACTCACACAGTCACATGCACGATGTAGGCCTATCAAACTGTCCAGCTAAAAATTTGGTGCAGATGGGCATAGGTGGGTGGTACGGCTCGCGCCCAGGTAGCGCGATAGCACGCGAACGTGGCTCCAGTGTGATGACAATGACAGACATTGAGGAAATGGGCATCAAAAAAGCGGCTGCAATGGCTTTAGAGCTGGCGTGGAAGGATGCCAAGGCGGTTTATCTTTCGTTCGATATTGATTCGATCGACCCAGGATTTGCACCCGGCACTGGCTCTCCAGAGCCCGGTGGCCTAATGCCAAGGGAAGCCTTAGAACTGGTGCGTTTGATTGCAAAAGAGGGTTTGTGTGGAATGGAGGTTGTCGAAGTGTCGCCACCCTATGACGTTAACCAAAATACATCGCAACTAGCCTGTCGCATAGTGCTTGACGTTTTAGGCGTACTCACCACAGAAGGCCATCTTGGACACCGTAATAGGGTTAGGACCTAACACGACCTGACGCGATGTTTAGTATCCTTTTATACGGATTTTTGATTGGGCTAAGACATGCGATTGAAGCCGATCATGTTATGGCGGTCGCGTCTCTAGTCAGTGATAAAAATCCAAAACGTGTCGTTTGGCAAGGGGTTGCCTGGGGGCTGGGTCATACCTTAACCTTGCTGCTAGTGGGCGGAATAGTTATATATGCTGATAGCTTGATACCTCAAGAGGTTGCCAATGTACTTGAACTGGTTGTTGGGATCATGCTGTTGGCACTTGGTGCTGATTTAATTCGTAAAGTCATCAAGAACCGTTGGCATATCCATGTCCATAAGCATGTCAATGGACTTAGGCATAATCATTTTCATTCACACGCGGTGAAGGTTGACAGTGAAACGACATGGCATGATCATTTTCATCCTCGGGTCTTGCCGATGCGTGCACTGTTGGTTGGTATGATGCATGGTCTTGCTGGATCGGCGGCGTTGGTTTTACTGGCTCTGCAGGCCGTCGAATCAACATTGATGGGGATCTTCTATCTGATAATTTTTGGCCTAGGGTCGATTGCTGGAATGGCGTTACTATCCCTTTGTATTGCGGTTCCAATGAAGCACCCCCTTCTCAAAACAGGGCAGCTGCGTAACAAACTTAGTGTGATTATCGGTATATCGACACTTTTACTGGGTGTTTATACGATCTATGATATTGGTTTTAGTAATGGTGTACTGGTCGGTTAACGGTCGGGTAATGAAACGTTCGAGTGTCATTTGTCTATAATTATTCTATTGAATAAACTAGACACTGAAGTGACTTCAAATAACCAGTTTGATCCAATCCTATTTCTGCAACCTAAAGGACCCTTTTATCTGTGCCATATATTTTATTTTTTCAACCCCAATCAAGGTACGTTAAGCTAGAATTACTAGTCAGGTCTATCCCCTCCCGCCAAGGATTGCAATGAGTGGAATATTTTGGGGACTGTTGTCTTCACTGGGCTACGGTACTGCTGATTTTATTGCCCGTTTTTCTAGTCGTAAAATCGGCGCAACTAGCGTCGTTTTTGGTGTCTTTCTGACGGGTACTGTTCTACTGACTGGGTACATCTTATGGATGGGTCCAGGTTTCAATTTGTCAACTAAGGGTTTTTTGTTACTGCCGTTGGCGGGCATCGCCAACATGGCAATGTTGGTACTGCTTTATTTATCGCTAGCGCGAGGGCCCATTGGAATAGCCGCACCCATTGTAGCTAGCCATCCGGGACTGGTGCTGATAATTTTAGCGTTTATGGGTGTTATTCCCAGCTTGCTCGAAGTCATTGGCTTATTGACGATCATTTGTGGAGTGGTATTTCTTTCCCTACAAACTGCACATCTGACCCGTGGTCACGATCCAAAAATAGATCAATCGTATATTTATAAAACCGCATTAATTGCCGCGGCGAGTTCGATTGCTTATGCGTTACAGGTGGTGGTCAGTCAGGAAGCGGCACTCGTATTTGGGCCCTACCAGGCCGCCTGGGGAACCCGTTTTTTTGGGATGATTGCGGTCTGCTTTTTACTGCTTCGCCAGGGTGAGGTACCGTCGATTTCACCCTGTTGGTGGCTGGTGATCTTCGCTCAAGGGTTTCTAGATGTCATAGGTGTGCTATCCCTCACGCTGGGGAGTCTAGGACAAGACCGTGTGATCGTTGCAGTATTATCTTCCACCTTTGCTGTCGTCACTGTACTGCTTGCCAGTATCTTTATAAAGGAACCTGTTTCGAGACTTCAATGGCTTGCGATCTTCATTATAGTCGCTGGAATCTCTATTATTAGTGTCGAGGCCTAATGAATATTAGAATAAACTCAGTATTTCTTGATTAATAACGTTAGGCGTTAATATTTCTTTAGAAGTAAAAACTGACTCGTTACGTATTAGCCCTTCACCCCTGATGTATCTATTTTGTTCTTTATACATATTCGCCCGTTAATAAACATTAAGGGAAGTGAGAGACCCACTATTTATCCACCTCTAATTGCAATTTACATAGAGGTGAATAAATTATGCCTGTGTCCTATACCACTTGGCTTTATGACAGTTTGAAAAATTAAAAAAACTTTAAATAACGTTCACGCTCCCAATCTGAAACATGGTTTTGATAACTCATCCATTCTTCTCGTTTTGATTCGACCCAGGAGTCATACATTAAATCACCAAAAACTTTGCGGCTAAGTGGATCTGCTTCAAACGCATCGATTGCCTCTGCCAAAGTACGTGGTAACCAAGTAATGCCCAGTGCTGCTCGTTCCTCATCGGTTTTATAATAGAGATTGGCTGTGTGTGGTTCACCAGGATCAATTTTTTCTTTAACACCTTCAAGACCTGCTGCAATCATCATTGCCATACCGAGATAGGGGTTGCAAGCACTGTCTGCTGAACGCAGTTCGACACGACCACCACCACCCGGAATTCGTATGGTATTGGTGCGGTTATTATTACCATAAGAGACGAAACATGGAGCCCAGGTATAACCCGAAGTACTGCCCTTAACAATTAAGCGTTTATAACTATTGACCATAGGAGCAGATACCGCCTGAATGGCAGGAAGGTGACGCAATACGCCGCCAATGAAGTGGTAGCCAATTTCTGTCAATCCACAACCACGTGGATCCTCACCTGAGCCAACGTCAAATAAATTCTTGCCGTCTGCAGAAGCGAGAGACATATTGTAGTGCGCACCACTACCCGCTTTATCACCATAAGGTTTTGGCATGTAACTAGTATAGCCCCCGTGTTTACGAGCCATTTCATTGGTTAGAACTCTTAAAAATACAAAGCGGTCTGCCATTGTGAGTGCGTTGGTATAATCGAAATCAATCTCAAATTGACCGATACCGTCTTCGTGATCAAACGAATAAACGTCCCAGCCCAATTCATTCATTGAATCGACTGTCTCACTAAGCCACAAGTCTAAATTGTCCATTAGTCGAACACCGTCATAAGCAGGTTTTTTCAAATTGGGTAATGAACTCATAGGGTCAAGTTGATTATCGTCATCATTGAAGGCATAGAACTCAGCTTCAATACCACAATTTACGGTGTATCCCATACTTTTAGCATCGGCTAACACACGCTTTAAAATACCACGGTTGCAAGCAGGAAAAGGACTTCCTTCCGTCCAAAGGTCGCTAGCAAACCAAGCACAGTCTTCTCGCCATGGCACGATCATGCAAGAGTCAGGATCTGGATGCGCACAAACCTCTTCATCCGATACATCCTGTGGAACGCCATCCAACGCTGCACCAGTAAAAAATTCAGACCCCCCCATCATTTTGTCCAGATGAGCAATCGGCACCATTTTTGTTTTTGGCACACCGTGCATATCAACAAAACTGGGTATCAAATATTTGATGTTTTTGGATTCGAGGTGTTTTCGAATCTCATCGTTACTTTTGAGTTGGTTACTCATTTTTTTAAAACCTCTTTTTTGATTAAAATTATCTCTGTGCCCCTAAACTAACTCGTCGCTTGGCCTCTGACAACAAACCAAGCAATTGTAAGTTATTAGGCGGTATCTGGTAATGGCTACATCTATCTAAATCGGTCTCAAGGTCATCCCACTGAATCGCTTTCAATTGTGCTTTTGAAAAGGCGTTAAATACGCGGGGATCTCCCATTTGAGCTATTGGGTTGCAAGTGCCTTTAGTAAATGCAGTCCTAACTGCTGTCTCAGGTTCTAGCAGATAGGCTAGAAATGACTCTGCCTGTTGGGACCCGTCAATACGGTCTATAACAGAAGTAATTTCCGAAAAAACAATACCACCCTTTCCGTTTATTGGCCCTTGTTCAGGTACTATTGCAGTAATATTGTCATAACCCGCCAGACGAGCAGGTGAAGCGGTATAAATACCACCGCTAATATAGAAATCAATTTCGCCACTGATCAGAGCAGCGTTCAAGACATGATGGTCACTTGTAATCATTTGTGCGCGTTGACACCAATCGTTAGCCGTTCGGTCAAAAGCTTCTATTTGGGTTTGATCTAATTCGCTAAATGGATTTAGTTCAGCACCAATGCAGATATGAAATATATTAAAGTCGGGGTAGTCGAGAAAGCCAAATCGTTTGCTATAAGCGGGATCATTAGCTAAGTTAAATCCTTGGTCTCTGGCAACTGATACACTAATCGAATGTGTATTTACAACAAGATTGAATGGCCCAAACCGTTGTCCAATACCGATCAACTCGTCATTGTGATTGAAGCTCCAAGGTAATAAAGATGAATAAGTCGGGTGAATACTTTGAACATAGTTTTCAAACCGGTCTTTATTGAGAGTTTTAATTAACCCATGTAGGTTTAATGAGTCTTTAACATAAGCATTATTGATATTAATGACATCTATATCTAAATTTTTATCACTGATTAAACTTGCAGCAGCTAACTGATCTGACAACAGTGTTTTTGCATCGATTTTAATCTGATGCCGCTGTTCAAATGGTACTTTAATATGCGGGGATTCATATCCTTCCCAGCACATTATTTTTAGTGTGTTTGAATTTGACAAACAATTTTACCCAAATAATTAAAAGTGAAGAGTGAAGGCTAGCAACAAACTCATTTTCAGACCATCAAGAGGCTGTTGCCTCTATCAGTATCATCATCCAAGCGATAGATACTGTAAGTATTTCACACAGTTGGTTTTTGAACTTAATAAAGTGGACTGCAAAAAATCTATATCTAACGTTAACTTCCCTTTTAAATATCTCATATATTAATTAATTGGTCAATTATTTAAATAAACGTTTTTCCAAACATTACAGTCAGTGACTAACCGGAGATCAGACTCTCTTGTTATTTTGAAGAGGGTAGCTTGGTGCTTCAATTGTTTAAAAATTACAATAGGAAAGCTGGACCTTTTACCTAGATAATCTAAATTTTAGATAAAA
>Ga0209502_10004064_pt1 | contig 11135 bp, 8 predicted proteins | sample ArcticOcean_MG_C_10_FD_187442 | JGI IMG/M metagenome (GOLD analysis project Ga0209502, IMG submission 187442) | Marine microbial communities from western Arctic Ocean - ArcticOcean_MG_CB11_90 (SPAdes) (version 2) | ecosystem: Environmental > Aquatic > Marine > Oceanic | place: Arctic Ocean...
AGAATTCATATTGGTCTATAATTATACCTTCATTATCTGATTGAAATAGCATTAATTCTATAATTTCTCCATTACTTAGTTCATAAAAAGAAAAATAAAACTGATCTTCATCGTCTTCTGATTGCATTTGACATCCGTAGTTTTTATACCTTATTACTTTTAAAGTCATATTGTAAAAGTAAATATATAATTCTATTTAAGTGGTTTAGAAATAGCTGAATTAAAAGAAGAGAATTTGCCTATGTTTTAATATTTATTGCTTAGTTAATAATTTTACTAGGCCTGAAAAATTCGAACCTTTGATTTTATTGTTAGCACCTCAACCTCTCTAGGTGAAGAAGAAAATAAAGCACTCCTAAAAGTGTGCCTTATAAATCAAATGAGATTTGAATACAAAAAACTATAACATCTAAATAAGCAAGGGTTTCTCTAATTATGAAAATTTTTGGAATTATAACACTATTATTAAAAATATTATCAAAATTTAGTTTAACGTTTTCTATTTTATTGCCAAGGATTTAATTTTTTTTATTTGAGTCATCAAAATTATAATTTAAAGAAAGTTCTTGATAATTTGAGATATTAATTTCTATTATATCTTTTTTTATTTGTTGTTTAAATATTAATTAATTCATAATATATATTTTATTGATTAATTTAATTATATTTAACACACAGCTATAAAAAATGAAAAACACTTTATTATTCAAAGATTTAAACTACCCTTCTACCTATAAATATAGTTCGGATTCAAATCATATACCTTTGGAATTTTACGAAGACACCTTTCCTATTGCAAAAAAAATAGATTTATTTCTAGGTTATTTTAGTTCAAATGCCATAAAAGTATTATCAAAAAGCTTTGCGGAATTTATTGTTAATGGCGGAGAAATGCGGGTTATAACCAACCATCTATATAGTTTAAAAGATAAAGAAAATCTGATAGATAATAACTCTTTAAAAGATGAAGATAAAATAATTGATATTTTTAATGATCTTGAAAAATTAGAGTTTGAACTCAGTGACTATGGCCAGCATTTTTTTGACTGTTTAAAATATTTGCAAAAAAATAAAAGACTAATAATTCAACCAGTAAAGTTTAATAATGTTGATTTAGCTCATTGCAAAAGAATGGTTCTTTATGATGGGGTTGATTATATTTCTACGGATGGTAGCATTAACTTTACTTTATCTGCCCTTACCAAGAACTCTGAAAGTTTTGAAGTTAATGTGCCTTGGAAAGGTGAGGTCTTCAAGAAACGCGTAGATTCTGAAATAGCAATTTTTGAAAAAGTGCTTAATGGAGAACACCTCGATTACAAACATATTTCATCAGAAGACATTGAAGTTGTTATTAATAACTATGGTAACGATAAAAATAAACAAGACCTATTAGAAGACTCTTTAAAAATTGACAATTCAAATTTTGGAGATAAAGTAAAAAGAATCATAAAAAAGAAAAAAGAACGATTTCATAAAAAATTAAAATTAATTTCAAGTATACCTAAATTCCCATATGATGAGCCAAGAGAGTATCAAAAGGAGGCCTATCTAGCATGGGTTCAAAACAATTATAAAGGCATCTTTGCAATGGCAACGGGAACAGGGAAAACTTTGACATCCCTAAATTGCATAGTTGAAGAATTTAAAAAGAGTGGAGAATACTCTGTTATCATTACTGTTCCTACTAGAACTCTTGTTAGTCAATGGGAGCAGGAGGCCGAAAAGTTTAATTTGTCCAATATAATTACCTCAGCAAATAATAAGAATTGGGATAAAGATTTGAATAGAATATTATTCAACAAACAATATGGAATAGGTGAAAATAATAATTATGTTTTTATAACTACTTATGCTACGTTTAATAAGGCAAAATGTCAAAAATTAATTAAAAAAATCAATTCTGAGAATACAACTCTAATTGCAGATGAAGCACACAATTTAGGAGCAGCAACATCCTTAAGAAATTTACCTAATGGAATCAAAAGGAGAATAGGTTTGTCTGCAACTCCTGAGAGAATATATGATGATGAAGGGTCAATAAAACTGTATGAATTTTTTAACTCTTTCCCTCCAATTTACACATATAAGTTTTCAATGCGACAAGCTATTGATGAAGGATTTTTAACACCGTATTATTACTACCCGTACTTCGTCAATTTAGATCATGATGAATTGGAGCAATATTTAGAAATAACCAGGAAATTATTGAAATTTTTTGATTTCACTAATGGTAAGTTTAGAGATTCAGCTACTCAATTATTAATTGAAAGAAAAAGAATTGTTCATAAGGCTAGGAATAAAAAAACCTGTTTAGAACAAATTTTCCGTGAAGTTAAATTAAAGAATGAATCGTTAAAGTATACATTCGTTTATGTGCCGGAAGGATATGATCGTGATTCTAGCGAAGATTGTGATTCTTCAATAAAGGAAGAGGATGTGAGAATAATAAATGAATATTCAAAAATCATCAATGGATTTGGATATAAGACATATCAATTTTTAGGAGAAACTAAAAATAGAGATAAAATATTGAATCAATTTAAAAATGGTGAGTTGGAAATTTTAACGGCAATGAAGGCTTTAGATGAAGGAGTAGATATTCCAATAACTAAAAATGCGATTTTCTGTGCTAGTACTGGTAACCCTAGACAATTTATTCAACGGAGAGGAAGAGTCTTAAGAACTTTTGAAGGTAAAGATCATGCTAATATTTATGATATGGTTGTCGTTCCTTCAATTGATTTAATGATTAACGAAGATTCAGAACTTAAGGATATGGAAGTACGCATATTCAAGGGTGAACTCAAGAGAGTCGCAAATTTTTTATATTCAAGTGAAAATATGATAGAGGTTATAAATGATAAAATTCGAGAAGTAGCAGAAAATTATAATTTAGATATTTTTGAATTAATTAATGAAAATATCGAAAACGATAAACTTAAACAACAATGAAAAAACAAACGATTAATGACAAGTTATTAGAAAGCATAACTAAAGCAACTAATAATTTTAGCGATACAAGTTTAGACAAAATAATTTTACTGGAGATTTCAAAAAAATTAGTTGATTATGTAATTGAAGTAGATAGCTCCTACACTAAAGAATCAGGTGCTGCAACGAGTTTAGAAAACGATTTATATCACAAAATATAATAAAAAGCTATGTTAATAAAATCAATTAAGTTGAAAAATTTCCAATGTTATTATGGAGATAAACACAAAATTAATTTCACAGAAGGCCTAAATATTATAACTGGTTCTATTGCGTCTGGTAAATCCAAACTTTTTGATGCATTTTATTGGGTTTTAAACGATATGATATTTGTTACTGGTAAAGAATGGGTTTCAACCAAAGGTCTTGGTATATCATTAGTAAATGATAAAGCTAAATACGAATCACAGAGCGTTGACGATTTAATAGAAACATCAGTAGAAATGGTTGTCAACACCACTGCCGGAAGAAATTCAAAACCTATTGAGTATACGATTAGACGAGAGTACCTTATTTCTAGAAGGTCCATGAAAGATTGTTTTGATTCAAGCACCTGGACTACTTCAACTTCAACCTTAACAGTAGAATATGTTAATCAAAAAAATTCTAATCATGAAATTGCTCAAGGACAGGAGGCAAAAGAAATTATTGAAAATTTATTCCCATCTAAAATTAGTCCTTATATCTGGTTTCAGGGTGAGGCATTAGATAAATTAATTGACTTTGACAATAAAGGTACACTTAGAAAGGCAATAGACTACATTTCATATGTACCTCTGTATAAAACAATGAATAATATTATAACTACAGTAGATAGTAAAATATCAAAATCAGCAAGGAAGCAGATTGGAAAATTATCAGGTAATGTTAAATTATACAATGAGTTATCAAGACAAATTGAAGAAAAAAATAACTCTATTAAGAATAATAAACAATTACTAGAAGATAAGTCAATAACACTAGGTGAAAGAAAAGATCAAATGGAGGAAGTTGAATCGGCATTATCAGCTTTAGCAGAATTTCCAAAATTAAGTGAGGAGAAAATTGAAATTAATAATGATCTTATTAATATTAATGATGAGTTAGAAAGATTAGATATCAAAGAAAGAAAAAGATTTTCAAGTCTATGGATGCTTTACGGTACAAAAAAATCATTACAAACCGCAGCTGATCGTTTAATTGAATTTGAAGACCATAGACAATCTTTAATAAGCAAAGAATATGAACTCCCAGAGGATGTGCCTGGTGATGTATATATAAATAAGATGCTGAAGAACGAATTGTGTATGATTTGTGATCGACCAGCTGAAAAAGATTCTGAAGCATATCATAATATAAAAGCAAAACTTAACAGGAAAATAAAACCTGAATATCTAACACCCGAAAATGAACAAATTAATACAGAAGTTTTAACATTTAAAGCTAAGCTGGGCACTTTAAGCAGAAATTATGACTCTATAAAAAGTGAAATTATTGCACACAAAAAGAAACTCAATGACTTATATGAAGAGCGAAAAATTTTTAAAGATAAATTAGACTCCGTAAATGATGAAATAGATAAATTGTATACAAAAAGAGGTATTGATGTCTCTGAAGGAGCTAAAACTCATCGAAATAAGCATGGTGAATATGTAACTTTGAATGAGGTAGTTAGAAATTTAAACAGGAAGATTGAGACTTATAGAGCTTCACTTAGGGATGCTGAAATGCAAATTGCTAAACTGGAGAGTGAGCAGTCCAAAATTCAAAGAGTTAATACTGATGTTAATGTAGTTGAGGAAGAGATAGCTAAATACACAAAGTACCTAGCTAATCATATTTCTGATATAGAAGAAAAAGAATATAATAAGTTAATTGGTCATATTGAGTCTGATGCTAATATCAATTTTGAAAAAATCACTAGTGTCAACAGAACTATCGATGGTAAAATTAAAATTGATAGGGAAACCTTTAGAGTCCTTAATGTTAATGAAGAAGGAAGAGAGCTTCAAAATTATAATACAGGACACTATACCTTAATGAAGATGTGTATAATAAACGCTATTATTTCGTTAACAAATAATTATAAAGATGAATCATATCCTTTTATAACAGACGCACCAACATCAAATTTAGATGATAAAGCCACTTTTGCTTATTTAGAATCTATATCAGAAACATTTGTTCAAAGTATAGTGATTACTAAAGATATTTCTGAAGATGAAATTGAAGAAATTAAGCAAAAAAAATATATCAGTAGTTTATTCTTCTTAAAAATCAAAAATGATACTGGGAACGAGAAAATGAATCGAAAAGAAGCCTACTCTACAATAACACCAATAAAAAATTAAAACATGTCATTAGTCAGCGAATTATCAGATAAAAGATTAAAATATAAAACTATTCACCGAGAAGGAATTCTAGATAAGTTTTGTGGAGTACAGGGCTCACAAAGAATTATTGATCGTAAATATTTTTCACAACTATGGGAAGGCTATACTTGGGCCGCTATAATAGGTTTTATCAATGATAAAAGAATTCCTTTGGGCTCTGGTGGGAAGGGAGATGCATTTAAATTTAGTGTAATTAATAATAACGGTGGTGAACTCGCTGATGCATTAATATTACTGGCACTATCTAAATCCAAAAAAGGTTATAAATGCCTTACAGATCCAGAAGAAGTTATTAATGTTATTGAAGAATATGCAAATGGCGGTTTTGAAATTATACAAAGTAAAATAAGGGAAGATGAAAGTCATTTTAATAACCCAGATGCTTTTATTGAAGAGTTATTGGAACGGAATGATGAGAATTAATATATTACTCTTTATCTAAAACAATTAATTTAATTCTATGGGTACTTCTTTTGGTCGACTAAATTCTGTTTTTGAAAATGCGACTACTAGTTACAAATATTATTGGTGGCTTTCAATACTCAAGTTCATAAAAACCAACGGTAATAAGAAACTTGAATTAGAGGATATTGTATTTGAAATGCTTGCTTTTGTGTGGTATCCAATAAATTACTATAAAATTTCTCTAGGTAAACAAGATCAATTAACGAAATACGTAAAAGAAATTAAAGTTTGTTTTAATCTCCCCGATCAAATTGATGATGTTAAATTAATAAATTTTCTAAAAGAGAATCGAAAGGCACCATTAATTAAGTCAATTATTAAAAAAGTCTTAAAGTATGTTCCATTCCGTTTCATACGGCCTTGGTGTCCTGAAACCAAAGGCATGCCAGATCACAGTGTAAACGATTATATAGTATTCTTGCAAAAAGATATTAAACGAGACCTACCATATATTATTGAAGGTGATTTTATTTTAATGAATAATAAATGGCTAGATTTTATCTCTAACAATCATACTTTAATAGAAAATGCTACACTTTTTGAATTGTTCAAATATGTGGAGAAGAACAATCCATTATTGATAAACATTTCTTTGAAGTTATTTAAACCAAAGACCAGAAAATTAGCAAAAGCGACCAAATTATGGAAAAGGTTTATAGGAGTGCAAGGGCATTTACATAAATCTGTTTTTGAAGAAAATCAATTAAATCAAATCAATCAATTATCAATAGACCATTTTCTTCCCTGGAGTTTTTTAACACATGATTTAATATGGAATTTACACCCAGTCAATAAAAGTATCAATAGTTCAAAGAGTAATTATTTACCCAAAATAAGCTTCTTTAAACAATTTTATTATTTACAATACAATTTTTGTAATTTCCTTTTAACCAAAAAAATTAATAAACCACTAGAAGACTATTACAACCTTTTTAATTGCTCTAATGAAGAACTAATTAGTTTGTCAAAAGAACAGTTTGTAATTAGAATGGGTCATTTTTATACCCCCAAATATGAAACAGCCAAGAATATGGGTTTTAAAGATAATTGGAGTTTAGGACAGTAAAGATAAACTACTTTCTATTTTTTCAATTAAAAAATCAAATCCATCAATATTTGAATTAGAAGCTAATTCTTTATTTAAAAGGCTTAGACCATCATCAATATGCATTTTTACATACTTACCTAAATCTTTATCTGAGATATGAATGCCATAATGTAAAGCAACCATACCTGCATAATAGTCTATATAATCTCCAAATAATACTGACTTAGAATATTCTTTGCCACTAGAATTCTGAATATCTTTAATATCTAGAATTCTTTCTTTTGATAGAGAATAAGTTAATGCTATTCTGGAAACATAATTTTCTGTACCAAGATTCAGTTTTCTTGTTAGTTGTGATACAACTTCTTTATTATCTTTACTTGTTCTAATGTGTGTAAACATCTTTTTCTTTTTTAAATTCTTTAAACAAATTATTTACTGGTATAGACTTTAAAATAGAAGAACTATTTTCATTATGAATTAAAAATGCCTTATTTAAATTAGGCTTTAACAATTCATATTCATTTTCAGAAAGCTCTTTTTCTAGCAATGGAAACAAAACGACTTGTTCAGATATAGATGGATAAAACTCTTTGATAATATTCTTAGAGTGAAACTTATCAAACTTCTGCAAAGGACTATCTATAAAGACAGGAAACTTGATTCCAGATTCATCTACTAGAGCTTTTAAAAGAGCTGTAGCGTACAATTGCTGCTCTCCTTTAGATAAGGAGTCTTTGTCGATGACAGTATTGTGCTTGTCTAGCAAATCAATATCCATGACATCATCAACAATATTTACTCTTACATTAGCAATAAAGTCTTTTTTATGCATTAGCTTTCTTAAACCAAGAGAAATAGATTTCTGAAGAGAATATTTCTTATCTTCTTTAATCTTTACAATAAGACTATTTATTTTAGTTAACAATACTTTTGTAACGACATACTTCTTTTTATCAGTCTCAACTAAATTAAACCCTTTCTCATATTCTACTCTAACTTTTTTATGAGAAGCTATCTTAATTTTTAAACCACCAAGCTCTTCAATTAAAGTATTTTTTGATTTAGTTAAGCTATCAATTTGAGAGTCTGTGTCAGTTTTTTCATCTCTAAACTGCTTAGCTAGGTGATTATTCTTCCTGGCTTCAGCTTGTTTAATTTTCTTTAAAGTTCTATTTAATAAAGCTCTATTTATACGCTCATCCTGCACTATTTTATTAAACTGGCTTAAAAAGGTGCTTTTTATATTATTTAAAATAGCGTTAAACTCTCTATATCTTTCCTCAGAAAATTCTAAAATTACTTTACCCGTTAACTTAATTCCTTTTTTCTTTAGCTTCTTCTTTAAAGAATTTTTCACTTTATCTTCAATCTTACTACCTAAATCGTCTTCCAGATTTAAAGACTTTAGACTTTGCAGTAAATTATTAGAGAAGGCTTCTAGCTCTTTAGCTATTAGCTTGTCATTTAAAGTACCATAAAGTACATCACTTTCTAAATCTAATTGCTTCTTTAAATTACTTAAATGCTTACCTGCAATAACCAATGGCGTTAAGTCTAATAGCTTCTTTAAACTCGACTTAATAGTTTGTGATTCTTGCTTTAAAACATCTCTTCTGTCTTTAAATTCTTTAAGCTCTTCAAGTGTTATTGAGTTACCTTCACGAATAAGTTTTTCTTGTAGACTATCACTTTTAACTTTTAGAATTACAACCTGCTTATCTATATCTACTTGCTTATCTTCATTATGACTTATTCTCTTTTCAAAATTTTCTTCAGTAGATAATAATTCATCTAGTTTTTCTTGTTGAAACTCTGAGACTCCTCGTCTATTAAGCTTAATCAATAAAGACTCTAAATGTTTTTTTAGCTCTTCATATTTTTTTATTCCTAATACTTCAGAATATGCTCTACTCAAACTTCTTAATTCCTCTTTAGACTTAGCCTCTGCTAAAGAAACTATCTTTTCAGCATCAAAGAAGAAAAACTTAGCTATCTCTCTTGGTAAAATAAAGTCATTAATAAAGACCTCATAACCAACAGATTTAGTTAATTCATTTTCATCTCCATCTATAAGTATTGTGACAGTTTCTTCAAATGTTTTAAAGTTATACTCTCTCTTTATACTAACTGTCCTGCAAGGTATTGAAGGTATCAACAAATCAGCAAGTTCTATTTCTACTGAAATAGTATTTATCTCATCATTCTTTAACTTTTCCTCTCTATTTAAAAGTGAATTCAAATAAGATTCGTAACCACCTGAATTTCTAATATCTAATCTATACTTGTCCTCTACTTGAGACATAAGTTTTCCATAAAAACACCAAATTAAAGAGGTTAAAAATGTAGTTTTTCCAAACCCATTTTTACCAGCTATAATACTTATGTTTTTATCCTTTTTAGAGCGTAAATCTATTTCATTTAAGCCTCTATAAATTCTAAAATTATCTAGTTTTATTTTGTTGATTTTCATTTTTCATTGTCTTTCACAAATGTTTCAATTCTATTTTCCACATCGTTGTGTAGTCCATATTTTGAAACCATTAGTGTTTTAGTTTCTTGAAGTGTTATCAAGTTGTCTATAAGATTATAGTAAGACATGTCTTTACCGCATACTTCTTTCAATATTCTTCTTTCAGTATCATCTAAAGACTTAATATTATTTGTACTAATATCTTTATTAAATATCTTCTTATAAATCTCTCCTACAGTGAATTCAAATTCTAAATCCCGGTTCCACATTACTTGAATAGCAATTAACTCTTGATTAGTTATTAAAACTACGTGAGGTCTTTCTTTCTGAACCTCTTTTTGAATTTCTAATAATTCTCTTAACATTCTTGCTCTATAATGCATTTCATAATTACCAGACCTATGACCATCTTCATCAACAGCAGGCATTCCATTTCTTCTTGTATTAGACCTGTTTTTACTAATATTTCTATTTTCAACAAGGCTATTTCTGAATTTCAATAAAGGTTCCATCCAATTTTGACCATTATCTATTAAAGCAGACATTGACTTATCTTTTTTAACAACAGTACAAGTCCAACATCCAAACCTACTTTGACCGCAAGAAGAGTGTTTCTTATTTGTAACAACAGTTGGGCATTCATAATCATCTGCACTTGCATCTGAATATATTTGAAATAAAATAGAATTATCAAATCCCCAAGGTGAGGCTACAGTATTGATTATATACCATATTTCTTCCAATTGAAGCTCTTTAATTGGTGCGTAAACAAATGTATTTGCAGTAGTGTTATGTTTTGAAAGTCTTTTACCTTCTACTTCATGCTTGCGCATTGATCTTTCTCTAGTTGCACTCTCTTCATATCTAGTTCCTAATAAAACAACAGCTTCTCCTTTTTCATCTATCTGCTCTAGAAGAAAGTTAGAAGTAGGTTTTATTTTTAATTTATCAGTACACCACCTAAAAGTATTATTTGGCACTGGATAACCCTTCCCAATAACATTTATCCAAAAGGACTCCTCTAATTTAGGTACAGTTTTTTTTACAATTATAGGTAACCCTTGGTCTCTAGCACCTTCTTCTAATTTAACTAAAACATCATCTATATAGCTAGAAATTATAGGGTTTTCAACCATAGTATCATTACAAACTATATAAACAGGTCTTCTAAGCTGAAACGGATAAGGTAATTCTTGTTTTATTCTTAATAAGGCAATCCAAACTAAAGTTAATAAAACAGTAGAATCCTTACCTCCACTAAAACCTATAATCCAAGGTCTATCTGACGTATCTGCATATGCATATTGATCTATAATTTCAGAAATTATAGCCTCAGCTCTTTTACTTTTTATTTTAATCATAAAATTCTTAAAATTTTCAAAATTAGGTTAATTCGCTAAAAAAGTCAATACCTAATAAGTATATTGCTAATTTAATTATTAATAAGGGCAAATCCAATCTAAATCTGTGATTTTAAAATTAGTGTTTGTACTCAAAAAAACATAACAATTTAATCATTATGCCACAAATAAAATAGCTTTCCAGCAAAGATGCTCAAAAACTTCAAAAATAATTGGATGTGACTTAATACCCTACAAAGTTAAAGGAAAACTTGAATTTAAAAAACTAGGCAATGCTTATTTATATTCAAAGAAAAGCTTAGAAAAAATAAAACCCAATTCTTTGTAGAAATGGGTTTTAATATTATTAAAGATATTTCCAAGAAAAAACCCCTCTGCTTTTCCGCTCATCTCTGCATACTTTAGCAATACTTGTCTTATTA
>Ga0209502_10004066_pt1 | contig 11133 bp, 9 predicted proteins | sample ArcticOcean_MG_C_10_FD_187442 | JGI IMG/M metagenome (GOLD analysis project Ga0209502, IMG submission 187442) | Marine microbial communities from western Arctic Ocean - ArcticOcean_MG_CB11_90 (SPAdes) (version 2) | ecosystem: Environmental > Aquatic > Marine > Oceanic | place: Arctic Ocean...
ATTCTATCGATCCACTTCTTTATAAAAATTAATGTACTCAATTAAAGAGATTTACAAAACAATTCAAGGAGAGGGCGCGCAAGCAGGTAGAACTGCAGTATTTGTAAGATTTACAGGCTGCAATCTTTGGTCTGGTAAAGAAAAACATCGGGCAAGTGCCGTGTGTAAATTTTGTGACACAGATTTTGTGGGAACTAATGGCGTTAATGGAGGAACCTATTCCGCTAAAGATTTAGTATTTAAACTCAATACTTTATGGGGAGAATCAGAAAATAAGCTTATTGTATTTACAGGTGGTGAGCCAATGCTTCAGCTGGATGGGAAATTAATCGAAGAATGCAAAAACAATGCTTTTGATACAGCGATAGAAACGAATGGAACCATTCCAATAGATTTTGATATTGATTGGGTTTGCGTGTCTCCAAAACATGGATCTGAATTAGTTGTAAAACATGGAAATGAACTAAAGACGGTTTTTCCGCAAGAAGGGCAGAATTTAGATAGTTTTTTAGATTTGGATTTTGAACATTTATACCTCCAACCCATGGATGGTGTTAATGGAAAAGAAAATACCACCAAGACTATTCAATATTGTTTAGAGCATCCTGAGTGGAAACTCAGCATTCAGCAGCATAAGCTCATAGGTATGCCATAAAATATCTTTTTTTCAATTTCAGCTTAGGCTATAATCTGTTATGGAAAAGATCAAATTAAAAGCATTAACGTTTGATGACGTCTTGCTTCTCCCCCGTTATACAGATTTCTTGCCTGCTGAAGCAGATCTTTCGACTAGAATCTCTCGCAATATTACTTTAAAAATACCTTTGGTATCAGCTGCTATGGATACTGTAACTGAAGCCAGAATGGCTATAGCACTGGCTGAGAATGGTGGAATAGGGATAATTCATAAGAATAACTCTATTGAAGAACAAGCTAAGTTAGTTAAAGCAGTTAAAAAGTATGAGAGCGGCGTCGTTCGTGACCCAACAACCATCAAATCAACTAAGACTATAGAAGAATTAATGCAGTTAACAAATGAATTGAGTATTTCTGGAATGCCGGTTGTTGATGATGGCGAATTAATGGGTATTGTTACAAGCAGAGATTTTCGATATGCAGATACTCCCTCCAATTCAGTTTCTACTATTATGACTCCTAAAGAAAAGTTAATTACAGTTATAGAGGGAGCTGCTCAAGAGGAAGTTAAGAAATTAATGTATAACAATAGAATTGAAAAAATTCTCGTTATTGACTCAAGCGGCTCTTTAACTGGTCTTGTGACAATGAAGGATATTGAAAAATCTGCTGAGCATCCTTTTGCAACTAAAGATTCAATGGGTCAGTTACGAGTGGGAGCTGCGCTTGGGACTGGAGAAGATACTCTTGATAGGGCGAAAGCATTAGCAATAGCAGGAGTGGACCTATTTGTTGTCGATAGCGCACATGGCCATTCAAAAAATGTTTTAGAAACTATTGAACTTATTAAGAAAGAATTTAAAGACATAGATGTCATGGGTGGTAATGTAGCTACTCCAGAGGGAGCATTAGCCTTAAGAGATGCTGGTGCTGATGCAATAAAAATTGGAATGGGTCCCGGATCTATTTGCACAACAAGAATCATTGCAGGGATGGGGGTGCCTCAAATTACAGCTATTCTATCAATTAAAGAGAAATTTCAAACTAATGAAATTCCACTGATTGCAGATGGAGGAATTAGATTTTCTGGAGATGTTGCTAAAGCTCTTGCAGCAGGAGCTGATGCAGTTATGTTAGGGGGGATTTTTGCTGGTACAGAAGAAGCTCCTGGAGAAGTTGAGCTGTATCAAGGCAGAAGTTTTAAGACTTATCGCGGAATGGGTTCTCTGGGCGCTATGTCAGAAAGGAATGATGTTAATCGATATTCTCAAGACGGAGTTGAAAAAGAAAAAATGGTTCCAGAAGGAGTTGAAGGTCGTGTACCATTTAAAGGATGGGTTGTCAGCGTAATTGACCAGCTCACTGGTGGCATTAGGCAAAGTATGGGATACGTTGGTTGTAAAACGATAAATGCTATGCAGCAGGATACTCAGTTTGTTGAAATTACTAATGCAGGAATGATGGAAAGTCATGTTCACGACGTCATGATTACCAAAGAAGCTCCTAATTACCAAAGAGGCTAGCAACAGCAAATGCCTCACCAAGATAACTTATCTGATAATAAAATTAACTTTGATACAATTCTAGTCTTAGATTTTGGATCTCAGTACACTCAACTAATTGCTCGCAGAGTGAGAGAAATGAATGTGTATTCTGAAATTTTACCTTGGGATATTTCCTCTGATCGAATCCAATCGCTAAATCCTAAAGGTGTTATTTTATCTGGTGGCCCCGAATCTGTAACTAATCACAATACTCCTCGCGCCCCAGAGATTATTTTTGAGCTTGGCGTGCCAATTTTAGGGATATGCTATGGGATGCAGACTTTAGCTGAGCAGTTTGGTGGTCAGGTAGCACCGTCAAAAATTAAAGAGTATGGCCATGCTCAAATTACTATTGAAAATACTTCAAATCTTTTTGAAGGGATAGATATCGGCTCAAATATTGATGTTTGGATGAGTCATGGCGATCATGTTTCATCGCTACCTGATACTTTTAACTTAATAGCATCCACTGAATCTTCACCAATCACAGCTATGCAGCATTTTGAAAGACCAATCTATGCGCTGCAGTTTCATCCCGAGGTAACTCATACCAAAGAAGGTAGCGTTGTCTTAAAAAACTTTGTTATAAATATTTGTAATGCTGCCTCAAGCTGGCAAATGGATGGATTAATAGCACAAAAAATCGATAAGATTAAAAAACAAGTTGGCGACCAAAAGGTTTTGCTTGGACTTTCAGGTGGAGTAGATTCCTCTGTTACCGCAATGCTATTAGATAAAGCCATTGGTAATAATTTAATTTGCATGTTCGTTGATAATGGCCTACTGAGAAAAAATGAAGCTGAAGATGTAGAGTCACTTTTTAGAGAAAAGCTTAATTTGAACTTAATTGTTATAGATGCCAAAAAGATATTTCACAGACATCTCAAGGAGATATCGGATCCGGAACAAAAAAGAAAAGTAATAGGAAGAACTTTTATTGATATTTTTGATAATGAGTCTGCAAAACTAAAAGATGAGATTAACTTTTTAGCTCAGGGGACTATTTATCCAGATGTTATTGAGTCATCTGGGTCAGAATCAAAAGAAGCTAGGGTTATTAAGTCTCATCATAATGTTGGGGGGTTACCAGATGATATGAAGATGGAGCTCGTAGAGCCGTTACGAGATCTGTTTAAAGATGAAGTCCGAAAGATGGGCTTAGAGCTGGGCTTGCCATCCGAAATGATCAATCGCCATCCTTTTCCCGGGCCCGGTCTTGGGGTTAGGGTTTTAGGAGAAATTACTGCTGAAAAAGTAAAAACTCTACAAGAAGCTGATTCAATTTTTATTGATGAACTGACAAAAGCTGGTTTATATCACGAAGTAAGTCAGGCTTTTTGTGCTTATTTACCAGTTAAATCAGTTGGAGTGGTAGGTGATGAAAGAAGATATGCTGATGTCATTGCTATCAGGGCAGTAGTAACTGTTGATTTTATGACAGCAACTTGGGCAAAGCTTCCTTACGAATTTTTAGAGCTCGTATCTAATAGAATAGTTAATGAGATAGAAGAAATTAGCAGAGTCGTCTATGACATCTCCAGCAAACCTCCAGCAACTATTGAGTGGGAGTAGTGAAATCGTCTGAAACTACTATAAAATAAGGATTCCTACTCAATATAAGTAAAAACATCTTCCAAGGGTTTCTTGAATACATTTCTCTCATTTTAAGAGAATTTTTGACAACCTATTTTCCCAAATGTATCCAAACATGGTGAGCCATCTAATAACATCTCCGTTATTGAGATCTTTTGGATTTACTGAGAATTCTCCCAAACCTCCAATATAAGAACCTTCAAAGTTCATATCACCATTTAATATTTTTTCAGCGACCAGAGGCTTCCATAGGACATGTAAGTCAATTCTATCTTCGTCAAGATAATTGGAAAAAGATATTTCTTGTCTAGAAATACCCTGTATTTCAAGAATTACTTTTGCCTCTAGAACACCAAGTCGAAAATCTTTTCTTTCGATAGAATCTTCAACATAATTCTTAAACTCACTTAAAAAAACTTTTAATGCCAGACTTAATTCCTGATCAGTCGAAACTCTGGATTGATTTTTGTAAGGAAATACGCCGTACTCCTCCCAAAAACTAACTGACGCCTCCTTGATATGGTGGGAGGAATAAATATTTCTTCCTACTCCATGTATCACATGTCCTTCTCTTAGCTTATCTCCAGGCTTAAGATCTAATAAGACTTCTTTAGAAAAAGTAATTTCACCTTTATTAAATTGATCCCTATATACCTTGTTGATAAGCCGGTCTTCAACAAAACCTGACAATTCGTTAATAACTTTATTATCTGAAAAAATTTTTACATGACCGGCGTAATGAAGAAAGCTGTCAGCAGAAAGATTCTCAGTATTTTCAAGCACTTGAACTAAATTATTCGTGACTCTCCAATCCCTTAAGCTTTTTCTTTCTTCAATATCATAACAATAATAACCAGTTGGCCATGAATCTGCTCCATAAAATTTATTCTACTATTTTTTTTGCGAAAAACCACAAGAGTTAGCGAGGTAATAGCAGAATGGTAACCATGGAATGGGAGAAGCTTGCCGCCTAAAACGTCTATTCCTAGGTTATCACTTGCGTATGTGGTTTAAAAACGAAAAGATACACGGAATGTCTGCTATCCATTTTTTAATCTTAATAAGTATATATTTTAAAGGTTATAATATTTATATTCATCCAATCCCTAACTGGAAAGGGCAACGCATTTAGACAGAGTTCGAGTTGCAAAGTGGTTAAATTAAATGAGGAAGGTGTTATGGCTTATGAAGACGACACGATAAACAGCAAAAACCTATTAGCAAAGTTTGCTCATCTCACGAGAGGTAAAGTCGCTCTCTCTTATGTTCATTTGCATTCTGAGTCAAAAGTCTTAGATTTTGGATGTGGAGATGGGGATTTTTTATCTAACTTGTCAGCAGATTTTGGCTCTTCAAAACTTGTTGGATTTGAGCCATACATGGAGGCTAAAAAGGAGGCTTCTGCGCTGAATATTTATAGAAATTGGGATGAAATTACCGCTTATTGTGATATGAATGGTTTGTTTGACACAGTTATATGTTTCGAAGTGATGGAACATTTTTCAGCAGAACGGCAGATTGAAGCGATTGATAAAATTCTTAAGGTTTTAAAAGCAGATGGTAATTTTATTATTTCAGTTCCTATAGAGAAAGGTTTGCCCGTCATACCAAAGAATTTAAGAAGAATCGCCTTGCACTATAAAGGAAACGAGGAAATCTACACGTTAAAGAACATTGCATGCTCTTTGTTCGGAATAAAAAATCAGTCGCTTGACCGATTAAGAAAAGGAGAAGATTTTTTGTCCCACATGGGTTTTTATTTTGAAGATTTAGAAGATTTACTGAGAAAAAAGTTTACAATTACCAAGTGTTCATATTCTCCTTTTCCGAAACTTCCCTACTTTTTTAACTCGCAAGTATTCTACCAACTGAAACCCCTTTAATAATGCATTAAATTTTGTTGTTTTTAACCCACTCTTGAACAACAACCCTTCTGCAGTTAATAGACACAAGTTAATTGCGTAAACCATTGAATTGCAATAGTTTCAGAGGTGTAGAAAAAACGTGCAGAGTTAGGAGTGAGTTAAACAATTGTTACACACTTACTGTTAGGGCAATACAAACTATTGATGTTAAACAAGATAAAAACAACGTTGCTACTGAGTGGTCATAAGCATGAACCTATTGCTCTTGAAAAGTTAAGATGAAATATAGAGCAGAAGTCGACGGACTTAGAGCATTGGCTGTATTGCCTGTAATGTTTTTTCATGCTGGATTTGAATTCTTTAGCGGTGGTTTTGTTGGCGTAGATGTTTTTTTTGTAATCAGCGGATACTTGATTGCAACATTAATAATCTCTGAGCTTGAGATAGGGCAATTTTCCATTTTAAAGTTTTATGAACGTCGTGCCCGTAGAATTTTACCTGCTCTATTTTTGGTTATGTTATTGTGCATCCCTTTTTCATATGCATTGCTTTCTCCGAGTGACTTTAGAGATTTTGGTCAAAGTCTTGTAGCTGTTTCAATTTTTTTATCCAATCTTTTATTCTGGCTTGAGAGCGATTACTTTGACATTGCAACTGAGTTCAAACCTCTTCTCCATACATGGAGCTTAGCAGTAGAGGAGCAATTTTATCTTATCTTCCCGCTATTATTGCTTGCCCTATGGAAGCTAAATAATAAAATACTGATGCTTGTTTTACTAAGTTTAATTTTTTGTATGAGTATTATTTACTCTCATTGGGGAGCCTATAATGCACCTTCTTTTAACTTCTACTCAATAACTAGTAGAGCTTGGGAGCTCTTAATCGGGGTTTTTTTAGCCTTATTTTTATGGAATTACTCATCCCCTAAATCGATTGCACTCAATCAATTCTTGAGCATATTAGGATTGACCGCAATCTGTCTTTCTATAATTACCTTTGATGCAAAAACTCCATTCCCAAGTTTTTATGCATTGATTCCAACTCTTGGTACGGCCTTGATTATCCTCTCATCAACTCATGGGACCCTGGTAAATAAATTACTTACTTTGAAACCAGTAGTTGGCATTGGGTTAATTTCTTATAGCAGCTATTTATGGCATCAACCTATTATCGCTTTTGCTAATATATATTTTCTTGAGACTCCTACTGCAGGTATGTTTTTAGCCCTTATAGTTTTGGCATTATTGTTAGCTTTTGTTAGCTGGCGTTTTTTTGAAAGACCATTTCGCAATCCAGTTAGAACCTCAAGAAGATGTATATTTTACTTTTCAACCATTGGACTTTTATTTTTTTCACTCATAGGATTGAGCATTCATTTTAATAATGGATATGAAGAAAGATTTTCAAAAGATCAGCTAACAATCTTAAATTTCGAAAACTCTAGAGAAAGAGATACTTTATATAGAAATAGAGTTTGTTTTTTAAGGAAGGACCAAGACTTCACTCATTTTCAAGAAGAATGCTTCAATGGCGATTCCTATATCTGGGGTGATTCACATTCAGCCGCTCTTTCACATGGCTTGTTACAAGAGAGAGAGTTTACACAACTTACTGCCTCAGCCTGCCCTCCAATCTTGGATTTTAATGTAACAATAAGAAGATATTGTAAGGATATAAACAGCTTTATTTTTGAAAAAATTAAACACGATAAGCCTAAGTTTGTTTTCTTGCATGCTAACTGGATTAGCGATAGTTACGAAAATTTTGAATTACAGCTAGAACATACTCTGCTTTCTTTGCTATTGTTGGAGCAACAAACAACTTTCATCATTATTGGGGGAATTCCGCAATGGCAGCCCTCACTTCCGAGGGTGATGTTTAAGTCAATCAATTCACTGGAGAGTGATATCATGTTTTTACCCAATAGTTCAATTCAATCGATAGCAGAAAAAGATAATCAAATTCAGAAAATTATTTCTAATCTCGATTCTTCAAAATTACAATTTATTTCATTAATTGATAGTCTATGCATTAACAACAAATGCTTGATTAGAGGCTCAAATCAATCTTTTGAGCCCTTAGTTTCAGATTCCTCGCATCTTACAAAATCAGGCTCTCAAAAACTGGCAAAGGTTATTGAAAATTTTATAACTCAAATAAAAAGTAAATAATGCATATGAATAGACTTCCTTATCAAAATCACTTCCAATTTTTTTTAATTCTTTTGTGCTTAGCCTCTTGTGGGAGCGGAGCTTCCACACCTGGTTTTACTATCTTCGCTAATCCACTTTCTCTTGAGCTGAATGAAGATGAGACTGTATCATCGACTTTAACTGCCTCAACAAATCTTAGTTCTTCTTTATCTTTTTCAATTAATCCCGCCCCAGCTCATGGAAGTGTGAATCTAGAAGAGAGTGGTAAATTTACCTACACCCCAAATCAAAATTATTTCGGCGCAGATTCCTTCTCATATAGTGCCTCATCTTCGATTTACAACAAATCGTCATCAGCACAGGTCTCTATAACCATTAACCCAATTCAAGATTTGCCAACTATCACATTCACCCTGAATAAGGAGGCTATATATATAGGAGAGGAGGTTATAGTTTCCTGGGAAGTAATTGAGTCATCGCAATGCTTAGCTTCAGGTGATTGGAGTGGAGAGAAATCAGCCAATGGTTCTGAAAATATAAGCTTTGAAAGCCCTGGTCAAAAAATTCTTTACTTAAAGTGCGAGGGTATTGATGGCTTTACTGAAGTTTCACTAGAAACTTTAGTTTCTAAACCCGAGCCTTTTCTAAATAAATTTCCTGCCAATCAGGGAATAGATATAATTTTGGTATACGGACAAAGCAATGCATCTGGTAATGGCCGGTTGAATTCTGAGGATGCATTAAAGCTCGAAAGAGAAAATCTAATGTACAGAAAATGTAAAGATGAAAATGCTAATGTCTTGATCTCTACCAATTGTGGTCAATTGGAAATCATTGCAGAGCCATCAGATATCTACGAGATCGGAGGTTATTCAGCCTGGACAACCTTTTCCACTAATTTAGAAATTATGAATAGAAGAAAAACTATATTTTTAAATGCAGCTGTTGGCGGAACCACTTTAAGAGATTTATTGAGAAGTGGAAGTAATCCTATTAAAGGTACTACTAATAGATTTCAGAATTTAATTTGGGGTACCCATGATATCTTTAAATCTTATGCTAGAGAGAACATTAATAGCGTATCTCTGATTTGGCTCCAAGGTGAATCCAATATCATTCAAATGGGTAGTAATAACTTGTCTGATAAAGAGCTTAAGGAGCAATTTGCACAATATTTTCTTGATCTTGAGGAGCTTAGAACCACTTTATTATCGGACATTGATATTCCATACTTATATTTCTATATTATTAGAATGGGAGTTTCAGGGGAAGCGGCAAGAGAAATCATGCCTTATGATCTTGCAAATGATCTTGGATATTGGCAAATACACTTTGCGTGTACTACAGAAAATTTTATACCTCTCAGCATACTTCCGAGAACTTATTCTTCTCAGAATCAAAAATTAACAGACGGCATTCATTACTCAAGATTAGGATATGACACTTTAGGCGAAGAATCAGCGAATAGCTTTGATAGCTTTATGCAAAATATTGATGTGAGCAACTATATTTGTAGCGACAATCAATTATTTGCTCCAACTAGAATTCTTGAATCACCATTCGACTAGAACTATTCTACTGCTAAAAAAATAATACTTTCTTCATCTGACGCCTAGTCAAGACTAGATGTTCTCCTTTTCTTATTTCGTGTTTTACTAAACTTGAGATAGAATCCCATAAAAATTTGTTTTATTACACCGAGCTTTTAAATGCATCAGAATAACTCTCCGCTTTATCAGAGCTTCCTAAAAAGTCCTCATCGAAGCATTAAACATGAATCTTACTTTTCTGTATACGATAAACTTTTATCAAAGTATATAGACCAGGATATTACCTTTGTTGAAATTGGCATTCTTGATGGTGGGTCACTTTTTATGTGGAGAGATTTTTTAGGTGATAAGGCTAGAATTATTGGCATTGAGATTAATCCAGTGGCAAAAAAATGGGAAGAACATGGCTTTGAGATCTTTATTGGCAGTCAGAGCAATCCAGTTTTTTGGAAAGATTTCTATGAAACAGTTGGGTCAATTGATGTGTTAATTGATGATGGGGGACACACCTACAAGCAGCAAATAGTAACAGTTGAAGAAGGATTAGAAAATATTAATGATGGAGGAATGATTGTAGTTGAGGATACATATACCTCATATCAAAAAGAATATGGATATCCATCTAAATATAATTTTCTTTCATATGCAAGCAATCTGGTAGACGGAATGAATCTTAGAACCCCAAAGATTGGTTACAAAGGCATACCAAATAATAATATAGAACAAGTATCATTTTTTGAATCGATTGTGGCTATAGACATTAACTCAGATGCTTCAAATTTTTTAGCAGCTGGTCTTGATAACAAAAGTCAAAATTCAGCTCAAGCTATCAGCATGAGATATGAAGATAACTCAAAAATTTCAGGGCTTAATAGGTTTTTAGCATACTTTCTATTTCTTAGAGAAATCCCTCTTCTTGGCAGTTTCTTTGCATCTACTGGTATATTCGCATTAGAGCAATCAAAAATTTTAGTGAACAAGCTTGATAATAGAAAACTCAAGCGTTACTTCCGTTATAAGTAAGGGGTGTTATATAAAGAAAGATGATGACAGTTTCAGAAGCAATTTTATCTCGCCGCTCTATAAGAGCCTTTACAAAAACTCCAATATCAACCGCAGTTATTAAAGATCTTTTATTCAAAGCATCTCGTGCTCCTAATGGTGGAAACTTACAGCCATGGAGAATTTATGTCTTGAATGGACCTAAGATGAATGAATTTTTAGAGTTTCAAAAAGCTTGGGATCAACCAGAGCATCCTGAATATGATATTTATCCAGAAAAATTAAAAGAACCCTATCGAACGTCAAGGTTTCAATTGGGTGAGGAGATGTATGAAATTCTTGATATTCCGCGAGAAAATAAGGATGCAAGAATACAGCAGGTAATGAAAAATTTTGAATTTTTTGGTGCTCCGGCGGCAATATTTTGTTTTGTTGATAAGCAAATGGGTCCCCCACAATGGTCAGATCTTGGTATGTTTCTCCAAAATTTGATGCTCTTGGCTCAAGAAATTGGGATTGATACTTGTGCTCAAGAAGCTTGGGCAATGAAAGCTACTAGCGTAAGTCAATTTGTTGGATCCCCAGGAGATGAAATGCTTTTTTGTGGAATGGCAATTGGATACAAAGATCCTGATGCGCCCATCAACCAATTAAAGTCCCAACGCAGGCCACCAGAGGAATGGACTAAAATTTTATAATCAGCCCTTGCTCAATAGCATATGTAATTTCAGTATTTGTGACTTCTGTTTATGAGTGGCTTAGTGTAAATAATTTAGTTAAACTTTCTAAG
>Ga0209502_10004072_pt1 | contig 11116 bp, 7 predicted proteins | sample ArcticOcean_MG_C_10_FD_187442 | JGI IMG/M metagenome (GOLD analysis project Ga0209502, IMG submission 187442) | Marine microbial communities from western Arctic Ocean - ArcticOcean_MG_CB11_90 (SPAdes) (version 2) | ecosystem: Environmental > Aquatic > Marine > Oceanic | place: Arctic Ocean...
GAGAAAGTCTTATCGAGCGCTGGTATTTTGCGCAAGGCATGACACAACCCGAGTTGGAAGGGCCGGCGCTTCGCATGCATTTCATAAATTACGCTAGGTCATATGTTTTCGATAGTGAAATCCAAGATCAGATCCGGTCGATCGCGACCAAGGCTAGGAAGGCACAACTTCTTGCCTTGAAGAGCCGGGCTCACATCGACTGCACCACCCCGTCAGGCCAAACGTTACAGTCTTCCAAGATTTTTGAGGGAGTTTTCGATAAGGTCTTCCCCAGCCCCGATACGTTAATGCTGGAGGTCTCCGAATTCATTGTGCACAATTACCACGTTCAGATCTCGACGCCGCCGCCAGCCTCTTCTACACTGGCGTTACTTCTCATTAAAGGCGGCCTCTCCTATGCTGACACTCCTTTCTCCGATACCAATTCTGACGCTAACAGATTGGAAATTGTGTTTGTGATCGCTTCGCGATGGATGCTCCGTTCTGCGAGTCATTTCACGTCGACAGGGGTGCCTTTCCCAGGTCTCCCGACCGGAGCGCAAGACCTCTCCACCGTACTGCATCTGGCACAGGACGATGAGAAGGAGGAGTACCTTTCCGTTAAGGAAGTGATGGCATCTTGTTTGGACGAGCTTTGCGCGTACGACACCGACTCCGACACCGCAGACGATCTCGCTTATAGGGCTTTCTTCACTCTTCGCTTCTGCGGGCAGTCAGCACAGACCATCGCCGAGCACGTCGGCACCACATCTGACAGTGCCCTGGCGGACAAATCGGTTTCACCTGAGCAATTCGTCGAAAAGTTCGGGGAATTGGACGAAATGTCTAGCCTGGTGGAGACTACTGCTGCGGAGATTCAGGTTGGCGTGGCGGTTCCCCAGTTCAAGAAGCCGTTCATGGCACACAGCGTGACTGCACACGCTATCGGTGGCCAGTCAATCAACGGCCACACTCTTGAACAGATACTTCAGACCCCTGGCGCAGCGTGGCTCGACATCCGGGTACTCGACGAACACAACAACGCAGGTTACGTGTCTGGTGTAGCGGCACTCTCCAACGAGGAAAGTACTTTGAATTTCAAGGTCACACATCCTGGCAGCACGGTTCCGGTTCTCACTTCGGCGGCAGATGTGTACAAAAACCACGTTGCGTACAAAGCTGAAGCTTCCAAGACAGACTTTGCCGTCGTAAGTCCCGCCCAGGCTCTGCAGTTGGCGCTCCAGAGCGCGACACATCTTCGAACGTCTGAGCAGCATCACCGCTCGGACGATGTGCTCTCCAAGAATGCGCTTGACAAGATCGGCTCCATGCTGAAAACGCCCATACCGGGTGCCCCTCCTTTGGCGATGGGTGCGTACTCCACAGCACAGTTGGACGCCCAGATCGCCAACCAGATGACGCTACCTGCGTCTTCTAGAACTACATCGATGACACTTCACTACCAGAACTGGCTCAACACGGCCGATTCGAAGCTCACCGATTCAGGTACAGTGAACGAGAAATTCTCGCTCATCAGTCCTGCTGCCTCAACGGCTTTAAACATGATACTTGAGATGCACATGGATCGCATCAAAGAAACTCGTCAAGAGTTTTACTTCAACGAGAGGGACATCCTGCGAATGATGCGCTGTCGACATGGGGATATCGACATCGGCACTTTCCAGGTGAAGGAAGCGGATGGCCCCAAGAAGCCTCCCCCTTTCGCCAACTCGCAAACCGGCTTGACCCTTTTCCTGCTAGCGCTACGGCGTGCCAAGAGCATCGAAATCGGCGTGACCCAGCGCCACATTGATGGATGGGATCACCTGCTGGACGTCGGCAGCAAGCTGCAAGAGCGCGGTTTTGTCCAAGCAGAGCCGCGCGACTTCTTCGACTACGTCACCGAGGTGTTCAAGACTTTCACATCTGAGCACCGGAGGGCCATCTTGTCTTCTCGCGACATTTCAGATTACCCTGCTTTCCACGAGCTCGCTGACGTGAATAGCTTTGTCTCCATGGCGAAGTCAATGATCACAGACGGCAACCGGCTTCGCAAGCAAGTCGACAAGATTGTCGTAGACAAGATGGCAACCGGCGGCGGCGGCGGAGGCGGTGGCAGCAAGACTCCATCAAAGGGCAAAAATAAGCGAAACAAGATCGTTATTTCACCTACTTCTTCAGAGGAGAGCTCGGATTCTCCACCTCCTACTTCGAAGACCACATCGAAGAGGAAGAAAAATAAGAAGAAGAAGCCGAAGACGCCGGCGGCAGCGGCGGCATCGACCAGACCAGGCAACGCCCGGGGTAATCGCACAGTTGATGAGTGGAAGGCCGAACGGCTATACCAGAATAGCCTTCCCGATGGCCACACGGACCTCGACAGTTACCAGCTCGGCCTCAGAGCTTGGAAGGCGCGCGGCGAGTCCATCGACGAGGACGACGCCGAGCGCTGCTACAGACAGGCGACCAAAGGTGACTGCCCCCGCACCGACTGCCCCCGCTCGCACAAAGATGCCAAGTGACCAGCGTCGACCTCCGCGTCCTCCACGCCGTCTACACAGTCGCACACAGGGCTTTTCTCTCTGGACGAGATCAGTGCCTTGTCTGCTACGACATCTGCCCACGCCCAAGTGCGTGGTGCTTCTTCTGCCCACGCCCAAGTGCGTGGTGCTTCTTCTGCCCACGCCCAAGTGCGTGGTGCTTCTTCGACATCGAGTCCGTTGGCTACTTCTCACCGGATGAGTAACGCATCTAGTCTTGCACCACCGACCAAGTTCGGGGGGGTAACATGACATGCTACGAGTAGGACATCCGCTGCTGCACCGCCGATACCGGATATCGGTAGTGTAGTATCGGGTGTTACATCACCAACTACCTTGACGTCTAACCTATCCGCAACCCATTTTGCGGATTCTTCTCCGGATACTCTGCCCGACGAGCTGCAGTCATCTGTCGACGACACTGCGTGTGATTTGGCTGCAAAGCCTTGCACAAGCAGCGTTGTCAATGATGCGGTCGGCTCTGAAGGTACTTCTCCGAGTACCGTGGCACCGGTTGCCACGGTTGACTCTGCACGCAGGCGACGAAGCCTCGAGTGCACGAGCCTTGCGCAACGATTACAGAGGCTGCAACAGACGCAGGCTCAACAACGCTTGCGGCACGACGACCCAGCCGCTTACCTAACAAGTAAGTGCGAAGCGTCCAAGCGGCGTCGGGCAGCCCTCCCTCGTCCTTCCAAGCGATCACGATCGTCAGCCTCCAGTCACGCAGCAGCAGCTTCCTCTTCGGCGGTTCGACCCAATGATGGGTCTCGTGAGCACACCCGCGCCATTTCGGCAACGGAAACACTTGAACCTGAGGTCACAACCCCGACTACGCTGCCTGTCTGCACACGTGATGGCTGCACCGACGAAATCGACCAGGAAGACTTCGACTTCGGTGGGTCACGTCTCTTCTGCACTACGCGCTGCAGGGACTTACACACGGCCGACATCCCTCACTGCCCTTCTGAGGATCCAAGGATTTCTTCAGAAGCTTACTTAGCCTTCGTCGACGAGGCCTTGAGGGCGGCTGCACTTGCGGCGGCCACGGCAGCTGAATTTGCGATCCTTACAGCAGTGGCGGCCATCAACGCCACCGTTCAATCACTGCTCTTGTTCCAGATGCATAGCCAAGAGGTCGAAGACTGGCTGATGGTGGTGGCACCAGAGATGTACGAGGGCTCCGACGAGTTCAACCCTCATCACCCTGCCTATCCGATACTACGCTCTTCCACCACCGACAGCGACACTGGCGAGGACAGTGATGACAGTGATGGCAGCCTTGGCGAGGACAGTGATGACGCTCTTTCTCCTTCTGCGGGTCCAAGGACTCCTGCAGACGCGTCTGCGGCCAAACTTGCTGCGCGACTTCGGCGTTTCAGCACACCGCCTGCAGCGGTGGTGCCAAAATCTACCGATGATGGCGGCTCTGCTGAATGCCCCATCCATATTCTCAACCTTTTCGCTGGTATCAATAATACCAAGCGCACTTTGATCAAGCTCGGCTTCGACTTCGCCAAGATCGTCGCCCACTACGAGAACGACGTGACGCTTGCATCTCTGCTCCTGCCCCCTACCCCGCGCGGGCCGGCTGTATTCGCCGACGTCAACGACATCCTTTCCCATAACCTGCCTTGGTTTAACTGCCTCCTCGCATCTCCACCCTGCCAACCTTGGTCGGTCAGGGGCGAAGGGCGGGGGGTTAACGACCCACGTGCGGCGACGATGCCGCGCATCCACCAAGCTCTGCAACGCTTCCAGCCACGGGGAGCAATCATCGAGCAAGTCGAGCATTTCTTCTACTGGCAGTCGCGTGGTCTTCACTCGAAAGTCAACTCGGGTCCCGCTTACAACGAGTTCGCAGCGCGGGTAGTGCTTGCTGGTTTCGTGCTCACGAAGCACGTCCTTCCGGCATCTTATTGCCGATCCATGCAGTCTAGGCGCCGGCTGTTCCTGTTCGCCACAAGAGCAGATGTCGCCCAGGCCTTGGGCAACTTCTCGCTTCCAGACCTGCCCATGCTACCGCACAAACCGATCGCCTTCCTGCTACAAAGCGACGCCAGTTTCTACGATGTCGTGGCACCGGCCACTGCCATCAAACCTCTGCGTCGCGAGTCCGAGCACAGGCCTCACCTGCCGCACAAGCTTGGGTCCTTCGACGGCGTGGATGTGTGGGCTGACACCGGCCTGTCACCTTGCATCCTCACAGGCAATCGTTTATTGTTTGAGTTCCGCGGCAAGATTGTCGAGCTCAACCTCCTTGGTCTCTGCGAGCTCCAAGGCATTGACCCAGCTTGCTTACCTACGGATCCTGTAGCAGCAAGGGCGGCAGTCGGCAACAGTATTGACGCTGCAGCGCACGAGTTTGTCATGCGGCACTACTTATTATACTTGAAACGGGCGTGCTCGCTCCCTCGCTTGCCTCCTAGCAAGGCTCGCGTGCCCTTCCCCGGCTACGACCCGACTTACTGCCCTTCTCCTCCGGCAGTACCGACCACACCGACTGAGGTCTGGGTCCCCGAGATTTCTGACGGCGACACCACTACCGCTGCTTTACCGGGCATCGACCTCGACACTCTGCACGAGGACGATGACCCAGTTATCGATTGGGCTGTTTTGCAACCGATGATCGACCAGCAACGGGGCAGGTGGGAACAGCGCGCACAGACTCTCACCGATGAACAAGCTACCGCCTTCCGGTGGGACTGCTCCGACATCGCTGCGTACCCTTGGAGCATGCCCACCAGCGAGAACAACCCTCTCACGGGCTGCGCTCACGTTCGGGCTGTTCCTACCGCAGTCGATCCAGAAGCTGCAGCAAGACGCGCTGCAGTGATTCGTACTTACACGGCCGTGTTATCGGATACGCGACCGGCTGCACTCCGCAGCATTGTGTGTCAGGCATCGGCTTTCGAACAGCGTTTACAGAACGCTAACCGACCTACTCCTGTCTCTCCATCTCGGCAGCAGTGGCTCGAAGGACAGTTACAACACCTTACTACTGCGTCTTCGACGCCGGACGGCGTTCTACGCAACAAACAGATACAGCACCTCGTGCAGTCCGGCTCCCCACCTACCCCTTCGGCGCTGATTCCTGCCACTGTTCCCGTCAGCATTCGATCACCATGGGCTGGATTTTCGCGACCCATTACCTTTGGCTCCGTTGGCCAGAGGTACTTTAACGCAGAGATGCATAGCGAGACACCTTCTCTACCGCACTCTCAGCACTGGTCCACACCGGCAGATGCAATCTTGCGCGCGGATTTTGACCCAGACAGTCTGGCTCAGGTCGATGTTCTCACGATTCGAGTCTCCTGCACCCCCGACTCTGCGCTCCGCGAGATCGAGCAAGGCTTTGCTACCACTGCGGCTCTACTGGCGACGCAGCGTCCACTTGTTCTGGCTTTCGTTACACCTCGAGCCATTTGGGTTTCGGAACAAGTGAACGCTGTGTGCCCCGTCGAGTCTTTTATTAACGGACTTGCAGGCGGGCTGGACATGGAAGTCAAGCACACGCAGGGCTTCTCACACAACTGCAAGGTCTCGATTCTGTCCCCTACCGAAGTTGCATCGCGTCTCGCTTTCAGAGAGGCCTTCGACTTTAGTGCCACTACGGATAGCGTCAGAGGACCCTCACTGCTGGCATGTGTGGAGGACTACCTTCGTCCACGCCGCACCTTCCGTGTCACCAACATTGAGCAAGTATGGCCGGCGGCACATCGAATCAAATTTGCAGCTTGGAAGGCCAACGAGCTAATACGTGCTCGTAAGATTCGAGCTGGCGAGAGTGTCGGCACACCAGAAGTGTTGGTACTCGACGAGCAAGACTTACACCATGAAGCGAGGGGAGTAGTGTGGGACCTGCGCGCTTACTGGGCCGCTACTGCTTACGGGAAAGACGAACCTTCTCTCATCGTCCCTCTCTGCAACATCGACGCTCTTGACTCCCCTTTTAACCACGAGGCACTGCGTGCTCTCACCGGCCTACAGCGCACCCCCTTCCCAGACGCCGCGACCGTACATGACCTGGAGTTCGGCTTCGACAACACTGCTGACCCACCGAAGCACTCCTGTTTCGCTTCGAACTGGTCCAAGTCTTACGAGTACTATGACATCGGCAACAAAGACATCGCGAGTTATCTCCTGTCTGGCTTTGTCGAGTGCTGCGACGCCGAAGGTCCTGCTTTCGTTCCATCGACGGCGGTGGGGCAAAACACGGTGCCAAAACCGCACAAGGACCCTGAGCTTTACCGACGTCGGGTACTCGACTGTTCCCACCCCCGTGGCTCCGTTGTTGCCAACGGCAAGGTCTACGTCTTCCTGTCCCTGAATTCTCGCATTGACGTGAGCAAGCAGGCCGAAGTATCTTTCTCCAACTTCGACCGCATAGCCTCGAAGGCTATGTCGCTGGCACGCTCCGAGATCCCTGTTCTCCTCTTCAAGACTGACGGAGATGCCTGGTACAAGCAGTTCTTTCGAAGACTCGCTTGCGTGGCCGACGGAGTCGCTTCGTGGCCGGACTTCCTGGAAGACCCGCCCATCATGAAGATGTTCCACGACTTTAGGCTTCAGTTCGGCGACGCAAGCGCAGCACACCGCGCCTACCGCGTCTGCTACATGACCATCTGGCTGGCTCTGCAAGACGCAACGAGTCGCCCCGCCAAGAACCCTGCAGTACGAGCGTGGCAAAAGCTGCAATTGGAGTTGGTCGAACAGAAGGTCATCTCCGAGACCAACCTCTCTTACGCCGACATCGACGGTTTCATCGACGACTTCATGGGCATGGCCCTCGAAGGTGAAGACTGGGAGTTGCTCGCGTCTCTGTTGGCGCTGATGGACCTGCTGGGCATCAAGTACGCCAAGGCCAAGACTGAAGCACCACACTACAAGAAAGTGATGCTCGGTTTCATTCTCGACATGAAGCGACGCATTGCGTACCTCGAACCCGAGTGGCGAAATCGTTTCATCGTCGAGATCGAGAACACCCTCGACGACACCAACCCGATCGGACTTCACACCGTTCAAACGTTGGGGGGCAAAGCAATTCGAGTCTGCTGCTTGTTTCCTCCACTACGAGCTTACTGCAACGGCATTTTCGCCTGTCTACGAGCTCTCAAGCACAAGCAGTGCTTGTCGTTCGCGCAGAAAGAGCTGTTCAAGCATGACATCAAGCTCATCCAGAGCACCCTCACGGCTGCACCCAGTGTGCACTTGCTCTTCGAACCGCAACAACTTGCTTCGATCGCCGACGGCGCAGTCCACCTACAAACGAGCTGGATTGACACCGACGCCTCCACTTCCTGGGGCTTAGGTGCTGTGCTCTTTACCGCTGACAAAATCTTCTACCTCCAAGAAGAATGGACTGACGAGGAGAAAGCTCTCTTCGACATCGCCGAACTCGAAGCCATGGCCTACGACATGGCCTTCAAGTTTTTCCCAGCGGTCGTGCCGGAACACTTCGCACGGAAGCAACTGGTCGGCCGCATCGACAGCGAGGTGGCTAGGTTTGCCTTCACAGGCCGAAACACCAAGAAAGGAGTGATCGATCTCTGCCTTACTGGACTCTTGCGATCCCAGGTTCGGCACCACTTTCACCTCCACACCGTGCGAGTAGCGACTGATGACAATATCTTCGCTGATGACCTGTCTCGTGGAGATCTCGAGGGCTTTATCATGGCCCTCGCCCACACTGGCAAGCAACTGGTACGCCTCCGGCTATCAGACTCGCAACGGTCTACAGCCGCTTACAAAGCAGCTAAAGCAGCCTTCCCGGCAGCTTGATCAGCCCTTGTGGCACCAACGTTGAGGCAGCAGGCGACACATAACTCAAAACCTCCTTTTGACGTTACTTACCTAGCTAACTCTCGCTTTGTGACTTAGGTCTACGCAAGCGCTCGAAGTCGGGCGCACCCAGGACCAAGAAACCTGCGAAGAACGTTTGCGGGGTCGACAAGTGCGGGAAGGCGGTCATCGCTCCCTCGGCACGAGGTGCTATCTCTGCTTTCTGTGCGGAGCACTCCTACGAAGACGATCCTACGTGCACCCGGCTCATCGTCGACTTCGACAACGTAACAAAGCTGGCCGACACTCCCCCGCCTCCCATGTGCGCGGCACCCGGGTGTATAACTCCTGTCTCGAAGAACGGTCAATACTACCCCGCTTGCAGATTACCATGCCACAAGGCTCTAGAGGCCATGAATCGGAACAAGGGCGACTTGAATCATCAACTCGATGCTCTTGGTGAACACCACGCTCGTGCTAGCATCCAGGACTCCTCTTGGGCGACGTACGCCACCGGAATTCGCATGTGGGTCAGATTCCGGATAGGAGTTCAGCGCCGACACCCCAGCCAACTGGACGGCCTTCACACCGACGGCTCTCCTAAGTTGGAAGCTGATGCCGAACAACAGCTGATCCGTTTCGTCGAGTGGTTGGGTTTCGCCAAAACTCTTGCACCAGCTCAACGAGGGGGATATGTTTCGGCGGTTAAGGCTGCTCACCTCCTCTGGTTCGGCTACCCCTACGCTTCGGTCGTCGAGCACAAGTTCTTTCGCCTTTCTTGCGTGCTCCAGGGCTTGATCAAGACGCACAAGAGCGAGAGGAACGTTCTGCGCGAGGGGATGCTGCGCCAGCATTTCACCAAAATCTTCTTGATTCTCGATCAGGCTCGCGTCCATGAGTTTCAGGTTCTCGAGACTCGCCCCATGGAGGCGCTCCTTGTGACTATGTGGCAGGGCATTTTCCGTCCCGACGAGTGTGTTCCTACCAAAAACAACGACAGGTATCCCCATATGGGCCAAGTGGTCTTTCGCAATGGCTTCGGTGCTCCGGTACACTACTCGACGCCCTACGCGGACGTCAATTATTGCGAATACGACCCCGACGGCCGAAAGAACGACACTGGGCGTATCAATCCTCCGGTCATTCTCGCAGCGGATCACGATGCGTCGACGCGGCGCTACTCTGCCTGTTTCCAGCTTCATTCACTTTTCAATCTGGTAGCACCCGGCGATCATGAGCTCAGAGCCACACCGCTTTTCCCGGTTCGAGCCGAAGGCCCCGTGTTTGTCCCTTATAACTACGACGCCCTTGGCAAACTGGTCAAGCGCGTCATGTCGTGGGCTCTCTGTGTCAAGCCGAACGACATCGCCCTCAAGCCCTACACAGCTTACTCGCTGCGGATTGGCGGTGCGGTCGCGCTACATGACGCCGGCGCAGACGGTCTGGTCATTGCGGCGATGGGTCAATGGCGCAGTGATGTTTATCAAATTTATATCCGAACAGCCCGACACAAAGCGATGGCTTGGACGATTCGGATGAGCAGAGGTTTACAGGCTAAGTTGTAGCCTCACCGGTTTCACCGTTTGGTCTTCTCCTCGACTACTACTACAGCGACTTACTCACGTTATAAGAGTAATTTGGCTTCCGGTCGCTGCTTTGCAGTCGACTCGGTCAACGGCTTCTCCTTGCCGGTCAACGGCCAGTCGGTCAACGGCTGGTCACGAACTGTCGCATGCGTCTTGCACTCGAGCAGTCGCATGCGTCTTGTCCCCTACCCCGCACTTCCTCATGCGTATATGAGATCTAAGCAAAAGATTCACAGCACATGGGGTCTCCCATTTGGGTATTGGACTCACTCCAGTATGTGTGGTGCCACTTCACCACCTACCTACCTCCTTGCCCCAGCGGGGCGGACGCAGTCTTGCGTCTCAAGAACGGGAAAACAAAGGTGATCTTGGTGGAGCCAAGATGCGTTTTGTTGAGGGCGCAGAGAGGGCGGCACACCTTCGTGCGGACGGCCTCTCCACCTTGCAGTCACAGCCACGGAACGTGGGCCGCACTGCAGCAGCACCAGCGGGCAGACAGACTCGCTGTGGCGGTTTGAACCAAACCGACCTAGAGCAACGGCCAACTTGCGATCGATCTCATTCTGCTTTGATCTCGATCGCTAGACAGTGCTTCTGCAGCTCTCTCTCTGCGACCGTTCTTCGTTTTCTTTTTCACCCACCCTCTCCACCCTTTGGAGTCACCGGATTTCCCTGCACAATATATTCGAGATTCTCCGGTCTCCTCGGTCTTGCGTACTTCTACCAGTTCGCGACCTGGATATCTACCCCCTACTTCGATCTACACCTATCGATTTTGATCTGTTTGGGTTTGATACCCTTTTTGTCTACACACCGACTGCTCCCTGCACACTTTTCGAGAGCTGTCAGTGTTTTCAAGTTTGATTTCGTTGGTCTTCGACCATAGTTTTCTTACCCCCTTTTTAATTTCCAGTGGTTCTTACCATAGAGATTCAGACGACCACTTCTACTTCAGGCACCTACGGATCTTACCACCCTGGTGGTAAGAAAACTAGCCCACCACAAGTATCCACCATATCCCAGTGCGAGGGATATGGGGAGGCTAGCCCGAGCGAGTAGGCACCTTCGGACTACACCGGTAGTTCGTTAGTTAGTTAGTTAGTTAGTGGCTTCCGGTCGCTGCTTTGCAGTCGACTCGGTCAACGGCTTCTCCTTGCCGGTCAACGGCCAGTCGGTCAACGGCTGGTCACGAACTGTCGCATGCGTCTTGCACTCGAGCAGTCGCATGCG
>Ga0209502_10004074_pt1 | contig 11114 bp, 12 predicted proteins | sample ArcticOcean_MG_C_10_FD_187442 | JGI IMG/M metagenome (GOLD analysis project Ga0209502, IMG submission 187442) | Marine microbial communities from western Arctic Ocean - ArcticOcean_MG_CB11_90 (SPAdes) (version 2) | ecosystem: Environmental > Aquatic > Marine > Oceanic | place: Arctic Ocean...
TTCCTCGAGATGCTCTGTAAGAAGTGGGATGAGATGACAGGAGTGGACAGCAAAAATGGTAGAACAGTCAAAGGTTTTTGGCATTCGGGTCACAGTGGTAGTAATTTTAAGTGGTTCTGCGTGGGTGGTGCGTTCATACCTGTGCTCTTACACAACCCAAACTCAACGAATAAGATGATGGCCACCGTCACGACAACTAAAATAGAGAACTTGAGTCTCGATCATACGATTAGAACACACATGACGACACAAAAAGATAATATAAAAAAAGCCTTTATCGACATCATCAATGTGGATGTGGATAAACTAGACTAGATATTTGAATGTTTTTATATATCTTTGTCGTTTTCTTCTTTAGCGTTTATTTTCCTCCCGCCGCCTCTACTAACAGTGTTTTTAAATATGTGCCGTATTTCGTTAGCCCAGTTCCACCCTTACATCGATCCAGCGCGCCAGGAACCCAGGATCCCTTAGTGACTTTAGCACAGATATCATTCCACCCATCTTCTGTCTCGATGAGTTTTTTGTTACTTTTGGCAGCAGCTCTGATGTGTTCGGGGATGTCGATATGTTGTTCCATCAGCAGTGCGGTCGTTTTTGCTGCATCTAGGTTTTTTATCCATTTAACGAGTTCTTCGCTAATCGCGGGGGCTGGTGGGGTCGTGGGTTTTGTGGAACCAGCAGACTTGGAGAAGGGCCAACCTGCCCCGAACCCCTCTGGTTGGGAAATAGACATGATGTTTTCTCGACAGTTTTTTCAGTTTCTTATATACGCGCGTGTTTCATTCTGTTTTTCCTGTACCCTTCCCCTTCCCACCGAACTCTGAGAATCGGACGTCTCCGGGGGCAACGACGCCCGTCGTGCACAGTACCTCTTTCGCCACGACGAAGAGTCTGTTGATGACTAAATCGTCCCCGAGCTTCGTGGCGTGCATCCCTGCGAGACGCACGCTCGCACCATCACCGTCGTTTCGTGTCGTGTCCTTCACACGGGCGTTTTTCGTTTGCACGTCGCCTACCACCATCGGTTCGGGTCCAGAGTTCCTCTTGCTCCCAAGATGTTTGTTCCACAGATCTTCTGAGACGAGCGGGTACTGGAGGTTCTGCTCAGGGTTCCACACACGGTTGTTGCGCAATTCGACAGGCCCCCACTGAATGGAGAAGTAGCCGCAGCGTTGGTAGTGCAATCGGGTGAGCGCGGCCTCCTGCGCTGTCAGGTGGTACACTTAAATACGGAGAAAGGAAACAAGGTCGATATAGGTGTAGTGCGTACCTGGGTGGGGTTTTGAAGCGTCTGTGTCTTGGACCCCTCTATCCACAACGTGGTCCCCCACTCTGTCCGATCTCTATTTTTGCCCGAGCGTTTACGCCTGTATAGATGCGTCACGTCTTTATAGATGTCGATGGTCGCCGGATCTGGTTTGTGCGAAAAAACAGTACCGCGCTTGCCGATTCGCCAAGGCGATGGTCGGTCGTGGACGACTCCACCTCCACGACCACCTTTGCACGCCCACACCACCGTCAACAACTCTTCAGGAACAGTTCCTTCGAGCGACATGGAGCCACATATAGATACACGCGAAAGGAGGCGCGCTAAACAGCATTTGTAAAGGAACAATGAAATGTTTATTACATTCACCGGGAGGTGAAACTAGAGGAGATCCTCGTACCTGTCCCGTTTTTCATCTGAAAGAAGTGCAAGCACTCACGCGTCACTCGCTCCTGATCGAGTATTCTGCGTCGGCGGTCCGTCACAACACTCCCACCAGTGGAAACCAACTTGAGATGGTAGTTGGCGCGACACAGGGCGATGAAATGATGCCGACATTCGGGGTCCGTGATGAGCATGGCGCGGTCACCACCCTCATGACCCAATGTTAGAGTCGCCTCGCGCAACACCTTCTCCTTTCCTCTCCGAAACGCGTTAATTATTTTTCTTTTGTCGCTTTCATCAAAAGAGGCGGAGGTCGTGTCGTCGTATTCGTATCTTATATCACCGGTATCACCCCAGCTGTTTGCAAACAATATCTGTTCCGTTGCATTCGACGCGTTATTTTTGACACATCTGTCACACACCGCGGCACACAATAACCAGTCTGCGGCCTCGTTGACAAACCCTTCCCTGTTTGTTTCCACCAACCCTCCCATACTAAGCACGTCTGTCAGACGTAACTCCATGTTCTTTTTAAATCCGTTTGTGTCACACCATTTGTAGAAGCTCTTTACGATCTTCAAAGTCTCGTTTTTTTTCCATTCTGTAGAATCTTCAGGAACATCAGGATGACCGTCCAATTCGCTGAACACCTGACTCTCGAGCGTGGCATGGTCCCCAAAGTACATATCTATATCTTTTAGACCCACGTCCGCTTTCTGTTCTGCCAAAAACCTTTGAAACAACTCATTCATATCGACCTTTCGAGGGGCGTGCTCACCGTTACGAACGACCGCACGCTTCGAGATCCACATCGCGTTAGGGAGGTGCGTGAATGAACCGCCACACGCGGTCCAGACGTCCGCCTCCGCCTCCAACACTAAGGCGACTATACCGTTAGTATTGTGTGCATTTCTCATAAGATTAACGGTTCTTTCCGATCTGTACGCGGCTACGTACTCGGTAAAAATATCGTCTCTCACGGTGAGTTCAATCTTTGAGGGTGCGCACGCACCCGCCGGCTTTGTGAAAGGTTGTAATTGAGCGCGTTTTTCCCATGGTGCAAAGTGGGGAAGTTGACAATAGATAGCCATTACGGTTGACAACTCCTGAGACAGGTTTTCTTTTGGACGTTCTGAGGTGACCGCTTCATCACCATCTGAATCGTCATCCTCATCATCATCACCATTTGGCTCTCTTTCACCCCCCGCGTACACTTTGTTGAATATTTTCACCCCCCTCTCTCTGTCTTTAGTGATAGTTTCTTGTTGTGTCTTGGGAAACACGCGGCCCACCTCGTTCAGAAATTCCGACATCGTGGGTCCGAGAGTGGCACCGTAGATGTCACCTACACGCCCACGCACGGGAAGCACAGATCTTTGCGGGATGTACGTGATGCCAGAGGAGGTTACGAGGTTCTCCCTGTCAATGGGGTCGGTCATGTAGCTACCGCTGCCGAAAAAGGCGGTAGGCTGCTCAGCAACAGCAAATTTAAATACTGGGAAACTTTTGCGTAAAATCTGCGCATCACTCTCACTCGGAACCTTCCCGTATTTAAAGTACAGGCTAAGAATACGGTTATACTCTTTAAGTCCTGTGGCAGCGTCGGAGGTTCCGCCGGCGTCGTCAGCAGCGGCTCCGTCGGCAGCAGCGGTTCCGTAGTATTCGTCGGCAGCAGCGGCTCCGTCGTACTCACCACCGGCTCCGTTAAAACTATAGAAGCGGTCCCACATGCCGATCTTTCGTTTGCCGAAGTTCGGATGTATTTTTGATGGTTGTTCTTCGTCAGAGGTGAGTCGTTGTGTGTTGCGCTTATATATCTTTAAATAGCACCGTATGACATTTCCTCTGTTTCGCAGGAGAAACAACACGCCGTCGAGAAAAAATTGCGGCAGGAGGTAAGTGTGTTAGAAAAGCGCATCGCGGAGATTGGGAGCAATTTAGAGAATTATAAGGAACGACTACTGACTGTGCAAAGGGAGACGCCGAACGATTTAGCGTCGAAAAAGCTACTGTTCGGTCAAGTGAAGGCCTTCAGGAACCAAAGTTTGCGTTTCAGCCGTTTGCACCATATTTGCTGTAACATGTTGGAGCACGTGCACGAGCAAACGACCATCAGTGAGACAAGTCACGTGTTACAGTCCTTCGTCGATGTGCATCAGGAGTTTCTCCAGCAGAACGACCTAGAACACATGGTGCAGCAGTTCGAAAAGACAGCAGACGCACATCAGGAAATTCAGCATAACCTGCAGGACATCGGTGCTTCCTTTAATACGGGTTCCGGTGAAGGTCAATCAGAAGATGAAGACCTGGAAAAAGAGCTTGAGGCGTTCTTAGCTGCAGAAGTTGATGGCACCGAAGTACCGGCACCCCCCGGTGCGGGTGTCATGAATAACCCACACCCCGAATCCATGAGTGTCAACATTGAAGAACCGAGGGATGTGACACCGAGGGTTGTGACAGATTATTTCTCACAACTACCTAGCGTGCCGTCTACTACTAGCACTGATATACCTGTAAGCGTGATGACTGTTGCAATATAAACAATGCCTTTCCCACTCTCGCTCGCATGCAGTGTGTTTCATTTATAACTTATTTTTATTTTGAAAAATCGACGACGACGACTTCCGTTCCAGTTAAGTGCTTCTGACTATATATTGTAACAATAGTGTAAAGCAAATAACTCTCGCGACGAGGGCGCTCTTCGATGTCGACATCGGTTTGCTACGAGAAAACAGACCAGGATTGCCCAGATGATGAATTTCACGACATAATACGATCACAGTGCGTCGCAGACGGTACTGGGATAAACGTCCCCCAAGGCATGAGTAACGGACATTGTTACTCGAAGGAAAGCTTGAAAACATGGTTGTCCACGAAGCCTCAAAACGAAGATTTTTTTGGAGGAAAATTCAACGATGCAGATAAAAAAATGATCTATGATGAGTCCAATAGCGATTTACGAAAGAAAGTCGATGCCCTCAACCAAGAAAAAGATGACCTCCAATCAAAAGTAGACTACCTGGAACATATCACAGCAATTAACGAAGGGATCTCTACACGTCGACTTAACCAAGACGAAAACCAGAGGCAATATTTGAACGGTCAAATAATAGAACGGGGTCGACTTATATCTGCCATCACTGTGCTAACGGGCGCTATCTCGGAGATGGACTCACTCGACAGCCTTCCATCGGGTAACCAGAGGCAATATTTGAACGGTCAAATAATAGAACGGGGTCGACTTATATCTGCCATCACTATGCTAACGGGCGCTATCTCGGAGATGGACTCACTCTTCAGCCTTCCATTGGGCTCCCGAAGATGAAGAAGCGAAAGGAGAACATAACAAAGGAGAAATGTACCCCAAGTCTGTTGACGACACCAAGCATCGACGGGCGACACAAGGACGCCCATCACCAAAGCCCAACTTTCCACCGCAATAAAAAAAAATACTTTTGTTGTATCCAGTGAAGGGAATAGAAACTTTGCAGTACACTTATATAAGCAGACCCGTTTATGCTTTTTTATCAACGACTTACCGCCGCCCCCCGCGACCAACAAACAAGGATGAAGTTCAGTAAATTTCTCACCATCCTCCTCTCCCTCCTCGTCGCAGTACTCGGGATGGCCTCTGGCGAGAAGACTGTCGAATACACGGCCACCATCGAAGGCCCTCTCACTCCCGCGCAGCGGGGAACCGTCAACAGTGCGATTGGCCAACCGATCAACAAGGTGTCGACGCATGAAGAGACGTCGAAGCGCTAGATTAGGAACCAATATTCTTGTATTTCCGATGCTACTAATCTATATCCACCCGTTCTAATGCCGACCTCCAGCCGCGCACTGCGCGTGACGGTGCGCGTGGTGGGAAAAAAAACCCCACGAATCGTGACTCGTGATTTCGACTCGTCGGATTTTCCAAACTTAGAGGGTGTCCCTGTCGACAAATTCTCGGTGGTACTATTGGACCCGCCTTTCCGGTACTCACGTACCGTAGGTTCAGGCGTCGCGGAAAACCATTACGCGACGATGACAGACAAGGATATCGCCTCGCTACCAATCAGTAAAATTACAAAAAAAAACGCTATGATGTTTTTCTGGTGCAGCGGTCCAACGTTAAACCGAGCGTTGGCTTTGATAGAAGGGTGGGGTTTTGACTTTAAGACAATCGCCTACGTCTGGGTCAAGACGAACAAGGTAGGGGACCCAAGCTCTATGGGGTTGGGCCATTACACACGACCCGGTTCGGAACTGGTCCTCCTCGCGGGGAAAGGCCGCGCGGCACCCATGGTGAAGAAGCGGAACAATCAGGTCTTCCTGGGCAAGCGGAGGTCTCACTCCGAAAAACCCGACGAGTTTAGGGATCTTATAGACAGCCTGACGGGTCACGACCCACGACTTGAGAAGATAGAGCTATTCTCTAGAAAAACTGGAAGCGATTCGTGGTCGTCGTGGGGAAATCAAATCGGAAAGTTAGGCTAACAAGGGCTATGGCTCGATACCACCGAAATTTTGATAAAAATACATTTTAAAAATAAAAAACGGAAGCTTTGTGACGCGTTCTCACTTTTCCCCCCGTCACACACGTTTCCTCGCAAAATAAAAAACTTGAGAACAATGCAGCTGTCTTTAACTGCCGCCGATTACCAGGCAACTCTGACGGCGATGGCCACGTGCAACGAAGGTGCTCGCCGTCCGTTCGTCAACGTCTTCGAGGCAACAGACGCAAAGTCCAAAGCTTTCCGTGAAGAACTGGAAAAAAACAATGTTTGTTTGGATGGACAATGCCGATGCCACGCCAAGGCCGAATCCGAAACTGGTTTGGTCTCGTCCAAATTCAGACTCTATCTCTCCACGACGCAGGTCAAGGGCTTCGCCGTTCCGAAATGTGGTATGGACTCGTTGCTGGCTCTGCTCTCCGCCGCAAAAGAAGAGCTGTGCCGCCTGCCCTCGCTCAAGCGGTGTGACGACTGCAAGTCTGACCACACAGCAGCCATCGGCGAAGACGATTTCATCAACGAGTTCAGCCATGTCAACATGCGCGAGCCGATCAACTTGCCCGTAAAGGGTGGTGGTGATCGGCGTACCAACCTCTCCGAGCATCTGTTCTCCGTGAAAGTCAAGCAGGCTGTTGGCAGGACTGCCGTGGTAAGGATGTTTTTTTCTCCCCACGTGGAGAATGGAGACGTTTCTTGTTTTTTTTAATTTATTTTTTGTGACGGAAAAAAAAACTTTTGCCTTTCAAATGCAATCGCTACCGCTACAAGACGGTGCCCCGCAGCATGATAACGGTCATGCACTTCATCAAGACGAAGAACCAGAAACTTCTCCTTCAGAAATCGTACGGCATCCCTAAGCAGCTCATTGTCCTCGCCAACAACCCCAAGGGGGAGGCTCGCCTCACCGAGCTGCTTGAAAAATCCGGCGTTGAGATCGACGAGTGTACGATGAAGCCTCAGAAGACCTCCGCTAAGCGGAAGGCGACTACCAACCTCACCATGGGCGTCTATGACAGTGCGGGTACATTCGAGGTCGACATCAAAAGCATCAAAATCATGAACCCAGCTGCCGCCATGAATTTCGCCCTTCACGAGGATTTACTGAGAACTGCCATACTTCTCACTGCGGAGAGCGACGATGAGGACGACGACGAGAAGGGCAGCGACGAGGAGGACAGCGACGAGGAGGACAGCGACGACGAGGACAGCGACGAGGAGGACATCGACGAGGAGCACAAGGGAAAGAAGGACGACGCGGCCCATGAGAAGTTCGAGAAGTTTGTGAAAGCGACTGTCATCCCCTACAGTGTGTTCAACATCAAAGGTGATCAGGAGCCCACGGTGACAGAAACTGTCACTTGTTCATTGACGCAGATCAAGAACCACCATGAAGATGTCGGCCGCGGTATCGACCACCACATGATGACGGCCATCAAACCTTACGACGACGGTACGGTGGAGGTGATGCAGTTCATCGTCGTCACGATGCAGGATGAAGGCAATTCGTGGCACCAACCCGGATTGAAGCATTCCCGAAACGATGTCTACAGGATGAAAACGATCGAAGAGGGTTGCATGATGTGGCTTATGCCTCCGGCGGACACGACGAAGCTGAAACACCAGAAGATGAAGGCTTCAGCATATGCGATGGACACGTCGAGACAGAACTGGAAGCCCTCGGCTTGGAAAGAATTTTGCTGCGATCATAAAGTTGCCTTCACCATCAACACGCGTACCGAGTTCCTCTTCTTCACCAACCACTTGTGGGCAAAGCTTATCCTAAACGATCTGGCGATGAAGGTCTACTCCAACGATGCGACTGTCAAAGAGTACCTCATCGGTGTTGCGAGGACTGTGGGATACGGCTCGTCAACCCTCCTGTCGCTGATTGACGACAGCAAGAGTAAGTTCGCCACTGTCCTCAAGACGCTGAAGAAAAATGTGCATTCGTCGACCACTGGTTCCGTTTCCACCACCACACTCATCAAGAGGCTGTTCGGCACTTGGAACGCGGAGTCTGGTGAGGTTTCCGAATCCGAGATGATCAACAACGCTGAATTCTTTGCGAACGTCGTCGGTAGCACGCACGTAAGCGCCAACGGTCAAGAACAGCTGATCGGCGCTTACCTCGATGACGACGTTCAAGTTTTTTCGCACGACAAGGACATCGGTGCGAAATTCGAAAACGTCAAGCGGGCAAGGGTCGACAAACAGCAATCTCGCCTGAGGGATGGTAATGCCCTGATGGATTTTGTTCATCTCGCCAAAATGGTTGCCGGGATGAACATGCTACCAAGCATAGCCGACGATTCCGTTGACGCAGAAGCCCGGGTCATCGACTTCCCCCCCGTGCCGCTGCAGTTGAAAGTAATCGAGGAACTGGATGACGCTTTCCTCGACAATATGCTCACCGCTGACGACCAGGAGACCAACGAGGTGACCCCCCCTGGCGGTGAGAGAGCTGAGGACAGTGGAGACGAAGACGTCGACGACGAGGACGATGAGGACGACGACGACGAGGACGACGAGGACGCAGTCGACTTCGAGAACAACGACGACGAGGACGTTGGTGGCATGGGGAGCGATTAAACCGAAATGTACTATTTAAATAATTCTTTTTTTCAATAAAATAACTATTCTATGGCTTCTGAAAGGGGCACCCGTCGCGCTTTACTGGCGGTGCGCACTCGTGAGCGCCGTGTTGACATAAAAGGGCCTCCCACACGTCGCGGACCAAAAGAGGTCGAGAACGAACGCTCAGAGAGGGGTCGTCGGACACTCGGTGAGGCGTTCGGAGGTGTGCCCAGTCGAGCCGAATTTCTCAATAAGGCGGACCTCTTCGATTTTTTTTCCAGCACAGATCGAGTCGAGCGTGCATTCATCCTACCGGACGGGCTCGTTGGATTTGTGCCAGGGCACCTGACGATCCAGTGGTATCGACGAAACATGTCCATCGACATGCCACCTAAAGGTACTACCATCCGTGTGACGTCGAAAGACGGCCAGGTATTCGACTTACGTGCGGAGGAGACGGTCGCGTGTGAAAACCGAGTCAAACTAAAGAAGGTCGTACATCAGAGAACTTGCTCTGGAACGATGTCTTGCTACATACAGAGGGTGAGCTCTTAATTATTTATAGTCGACGTATAAAAAAACAGAGTCGACAAAAAACCGACAAAAAAACGACAAAAAAACGGAGTCGACCTTCGAGATTTTTGCAACTGGTTATGGAAGTTTTTTTTTCCGACGAGTCGTCTCCCGTTTTTTTCTTTTTTTTCTCATTTCCCACATTATGCTCACTTTTTATTGCGCGACGAACCAGCCAACACAACTTCACCATCCGTCATGGAAAACGTTTCGTTCTACGGCACGTGTTGCAACAACACCATGCACGAGGTGGACAGCTTCGATTTTAACAGCACCCACACGGAAGATGACATTTTCTCAACATTGAAGTTGGGAGAATTGAAGCTCAAGTACAAGGGAGAGGTCATGACACCGTCCCAATTCGAGAAGAATGTTCTCCATAGGAAAAGTGGGAAGTGGGCGTCTTCCCTACGCGTTAGGTCTCCTGGTAACAGTAAAACACTCACGTTTCAGAAGTGGGCCGAGAAGGAATTCTCATTGAAAGTGTGCAAGACCTCCGCCGGCAACAAGACCTCCGCCGGCAGCAAGACCTCCGCCGGCAGCAAGACCTCCGCCGGCAGCAAGACCTCCGCCGGCAGCAAGACCCCTGGTGGCAGCAAGACCCCTGGTGGCAGCAAGACCTCCGGTGGCAGCAAGACCTCCACTTGTAATCGGGTGGTTTCGGCTCGTAAGGCGAGCATCACGGTGAGGAACGTGCCAGCAGACAGCATTTTTTTCAATTTCTTCGACGTGCCCGATGGACTACGCGACCGGAACTTCCGCAACGTGCTCTTCGACAAGGTGACAGGGCGCGTCGTCGGTTACATAACGGCGTGTCCCATCATCGCCGTCTTCACGCTCTGTCAGTTCTACCACGCCTACACGAGCGACCACATGGTTTACAGTAAGCCCCCCTCCCTGCTCTTCTCCGACCGCTTTCAGTTCATGTTCGACGACCCGTTGCAGCGCGGCAAGGTGTTCTCATTTGATGAGCATGATAGCGACGGCGTGTCGCGCGAGAGGTGCTACATGTACGACACCGACGGTGCACAGTTTGTTAAGTTTTGTGGTTTTGACAGCAGTGGGGAGTACATTGGACTCCTAAAAGCTGGGAATGTCACAGCCTCCGCGGCAAAACTTGAGTCACGCGCGGCGGCAAACACGTACCAGATGCAGGCTATTGCTCACAAAAAAGAGTATGCAGATGAGTGGGCATTTATCGTCAAAGACGTGCCCAAGCCAGTCGTTGGAACGCCCGTCGCCGACTCGTGTAATGCAGTCCGCAATCTTGGCGAGCATTTCTTCAGCCTTCAAAGCCCACCCCCGTCGCCTCAGAGCATGGAAACACGCAAGGCGCAATGGTTCCTGACCTTCGACAAATTTAAATCGCAAGATGGACAACAGCTCCCCAGGCCTCAACAGGGGGCAATCACGAAACATGTGTGGGGCGCTTTCTGCGACGCGTGCTGGGCAGGGTCCATCAGGGAGACGTTCACCGTGGCCACCGTCACCAAGTCGCTCGAAACCGAGCTTGGGCGGAAACTGACGGCTGGGGAAATACTCGGGAAGGTAGCGGACTGTATGGCGTGGTGCATCAGGGTACACTACTCGGACAAAAATTAATTAAAACTTGGAAATATTTTTTTACTAACTTGGTCGGAAAAAAATAGGTGTAGATATTGGATATTTTTTTTATCTATACCGCAACACTAGCAACACTAGATATAAAATTTTGTCATGCTTTTTTCACAAAACACGTGCATTTCCATAAAACACGTGCATTTCCATAAAACACGTGCATTTCCATGGAAACGTCGGAAACTATACCGTGGTCT
>Ga0209502_10004077_pt1 | contig 11111 bp, 8 predicted proteins | sample ArcticOcean_MG_C_10_FD_187442 | JGI IMG/M metagenome (GOLD analysis project Ga0209502, IMG submission 187442) | Marine microbial communities from western Arctic Ocean - ArcticOcean_MG_CB11_90 (SPAdes) (version 2) | ecosystem: Environmental > Aquatic > Marine > Oceanic | place: Arctic Ocean...
CTCTACTTCATTTCTTGTTCCTGATGAATATATTATTTGCTTGCCATCTATAGAGGTTCTCCCTACCCAATTATGAGATTTTAACACACCTTTATGCTTATCTTGTCTAACGTAAATATGCAGTCGACCCTCTTTTTTATGTATTGGTGCCACCATAATTTTTTTTATTAAGCAGTTAGTGTTAGAGCTAGTGTTAGAGTATAAAATTATGAACTATTAGATACAGTAAATATTATTGTATAAAAAATGCTTTAGGTTTAAGTAATTATAGGAATAAAGTTGTGTGTTAGAGGATTAATTTTTTGTGTTAGAGGACTGATCTCTTGTGTTAGAGGATTTAAAACTGATTATAAATTACCTTTAGTAAATGAATTTAGTGTGGGTTGTTAAACAACAACAAATAAAGACATAAATGGTGTTGTGTTAGAGTTTATTAGTTTGTGTTAGAGTATGTTTAGGTTAATAATTCTCTTTCCAGCTTTCTAATTGAACTGCTCCAGAAGCTGCTTTTGCTTCTGATTTAAGTCTAATTAAGCTATCTTTTGAAACAAGGTTCTTATTTGCCTCTCCGGATATAGCAATATAGAGGTTATCTCCACTTTTTATCACTTCTCCTGCAACTCCTTTTCCAAGATTAACTGGGAAATTAAGTACACTGGAACCACATTTTGAGTCATAGGCATTTAAAAATGCTGTTCCTGTATTACAAGGGCTTGAAGCACTAGAAGGCTCATATACTGGAAAGTAAACCCTATCTTTATCTATTGTGGCTTTTGCAGTCACTTTTTTAGCTTTATTAAGGTCAGCATACCAACCAATTTGAGAGGAATTAGGACAACCTGAACTAGAACAACTACTATATGTGCCTGCTGAACTTATATTTGCATAATTTGGAAAATCTTTATCTTTAATTCCATACACTCTGTTCTGCACTTGGCTTGATTGACTTTGTAATTTTTGAGTATCACCAGTTCCAAAATATAACCATAAATTATTATCACTATTAATCGTAGCCTCTAAGCTATTATAAATATATCTTCCATTATCTGTGTTTGCCTGCGTGTCAAAAACAGTTGTTGTAGATATATTTTTGTCAATCATTTTTTCATTATTTAATTTAAAGTTTTCTGTTAGGTTTAATTTTGTAACCTTCCCCTCAACGTCGCCTGCATAAATTAGCGCTCCGTCGTAATTTGCTTTTGAAGTTCCGTCAGCACTTATTACAGTTAAATCCGATGGTAATGAATTAACTATGTCTTTTTTATTAACTCTTGTTACAGTAAAATTTGTATAACCAGGTCCAGGCGTCTCATGTTCTAAAATTATTTTAATATTAGATGCTGTACTTCCATTTATATCTTGAGTAATACCAAAGCCCATACCTCCTGCGCCCGAGACAATTAATCTTTCAACATCATGGTTATAAGAGCTTAAACCATACTGACTCATTTGAATTTCCTTAACTCCTTTAGCAACACCAAATACATAACCAGAATATGCAATCTGTTTATCTTGAATATCAATTTTTTTAAGTAATCGACCTTCGTTTTCAAGATCCATAATAAAAACAGCCGAACCATACTCTGGAGCGACACCACTATTGTATCCACCACCAAAAACTGCAACCCACCTGTCTGTTCCATCAACTTTTATTCTTATAATTCTAGGTGTAGACCAACTTGCACCTAGTTTTCTATAATCAAACTGAGGTGGAAGACTATTTCTTCCTGAATAAAAATATGTATTTAGATTTTCATCTGAATTCCAATGACTAATTGTTTTATTGTATGGATCATTTTCAATTGCGAATAAGTGTTTTGGATTATTGATATCTGTTATATCAAGTGCAAAATACCCATTACCTCCAGCACCTAATCCAGAAATAAGAATTGTTCTCCATCTTGGATCGTTAGCTCCATTATTTGGTGTGTCATCGAAATAGATATCCTTAACCACAGGAGATCCATCAACCCCATAAATAGGATTGGTTGCATTTACTTTGGTTGTAACAATACTAGAGAGTTTGCCTATTATATTTGGAGGGATATAACCCCATAGTTCCTTACCCGTTATTGAATTAAACGCATGAAGTATGCCACTATTTGATCCCGCAATAACAGCTTCCGTTCTACTATTACACGGACCTCCACAATCATTACTATTTTTGAAATTAGTATATGGCGTTTGCGTATTCTGCCTATAATAAGCATCAGTTTTTGGAAAATTTAAATTTCCAGTATCAACTGTTGGTGCCTCTGGCTTGCTAACAACAATTAAATCTGAGTGATAAATGTCAGCTAGCTTAGATTTTCTTGTTTCTGTGATGTTATTATCTTTATCATAATCATAAGCATCATAACCTCTAATAAAGTTGATCAAATTATCTGTTTCAGTGTCTGTTGGGCTTGCTTTATGTGGAAACAATTTTTGTTTTAGTTCACTCCTATTTGATGTTGTAAAATTATTAATATTTTTTGTTCCAATATCTGCTGTCCATATTTTTCTGTCACTAGGGTTTGTTTTATTTAACTCTGTAGCAGCATCCCATTTTTCTGAACCAAAAGATCCATCGGCATTAAGTTCATATTTTTTCAAACTACCTTCCCATTCTTTGTTTTTTTCATATTTGAAAGTAGATTGATAAATAAAACCTCCCTTATTTTGTTCCGGCATCACGGCTGGAGTCGTAAAAGTTAATGAACTTGATATAGCTTGCTGTACTGCATCTCGCATAGCGGTAAGCAGTGCTCCCGACGTGTCTGCATATAAAGCTGTAGTCGTCCCACCATTAACTGCTAAGCTATCATAATTACTCCTATTACCCGTATTAATACCTAACCCAACTGAAAAAGTTTTTACATTCAATCTATTCTTCATATCTCGAACAACACCCATTGCACCACTATGATTGTTCCACTGTCCATCACTTATTAAAATATTAAAATTTAATTGACATGTAGCACCGGGAATAATAGGTGAAGGATAACGAGTGCCGTTTTGATTTAAGCTTCCATTCCAGTAATTTCTTGCATAATTCATGGCTTGTAAAAGATATGTTCCACCATTAGCATTTATTCCATCAACATCTGAATAAATAGTAGCTGCACCATTAGAACTAACTGGAACTCTTAATCTAAGATAATTACCAAAACCATATCCCCATTCCATAAGCCCAAAATTTGCTCCACTTTTAAGTTCAGGATCTTCTACTATTTTTTTAATTGCTTCTTTAGCAATTGACATTCTTGATTTGGCAGCACCTATTGTTGTGTAAGATGTTAAATCATTATTGAATTCATATATGTCATTATTTTGCTGATCTGCACTATAAACCTTATTGTCAGATGAAATACCTACACCCCAGGGCCATCTAAAAGGTCCACTATAATTAAGTGAACCATATTTGGTAACATAAGATCCTGAAGAATCAAATTTTTGTAATCTTCTATTACTACTATCGTTAACAAATATATTTCCGTTAGAATCAAAAGCAACATCAACGGGATATCTAGTATCTCCATTTCCTGTACCATAATTACCAGTTCCTACCGTTTGACAGGAACCTAGGTTAGTTCCCGATATAGTATGCAGACATACTTTGCTTCGATAATTAGATACGGTAACCAATTTTGTTCCATCTTTATTAACATCTAGACCAGACATTGAATAATAGGTTGGATAATTAGAGTGAACAGCAACTTGATTTAGTGAGCCTCTATCAAGAATTCTAATATAACTTTGATAATATTGAGTAAAACCACCGATAAATACATGGCTATTAGATACCGCTATGCTCCATGCACTCCAATATCCTCCTCCTGTAGTTTTTTGTCTCAGGCACGTTCCTGAAGGTGATAAAACTTTAACACTTGCGTTGTAATAATCCAAAACATAGATCGTATCATTATAAATATCTAGATTAGTAGGATAAATAGATGAGCATGTACCAATAACTTTTATATAAGCTCCGCTCGAGTTAAAAACTTTTATTGTCTTGCTACTAACTTGTAGCGCATAAATATTACCATTGCTATCTACAGCAACATCTGAGGGAGCTGAAACATATTTTTGCCAACTTGAAATATAATTTCCATTTATATCCCAAGCCATGCTTCCTGAATTATCCAGCATGATTAAAATATTTGCAGGGACATTACTTGTACCTGTTCCTGGTGGAGGTGATTTTGAGTATGAATTAGAACATACAAAAAAAATTAAAAATAAAAATATATAAAATTTTTTAATCATTTTTCTTCTTGAATTATTGCCTCTTTAGTTGCTGCATCTTCATGTTTTTTATCTACAATTTCAAAAAGTTCTAAAAAATTACCTGTGTTTTCATTAATCCCTCTTAAGTTTGCATATAAATAATAAATTCCATTTTTTTCTATGGCATATTTTTCTGGTTCATTTTTATCAATGATCTTTTGGTTTTTTGTAAAACCAGATTTATAAAAACTATTAGCAAGATTAAATAATGATCTATTTTGAATAATTTGATTTTGAAAAATAATTCTTACAACCTTATTGTCTATAAAAAATAAGGATATTACTGTTCCTTTTATCTCTTTATCTTGGCATATAAATTCGATTGGTAATGTGATCGAGTTTATTCCTTTAACAGGCTCGCTAAACATAAAAGCTAGTTTTTCTTTTTCAAAACTACTTAAATTCTCGCCTAGTTTAAATTTATTTAAGTCACAATTTAACGCTAATGCGTTTGCTTGCGCCAGCAGAAGAAATCCAAATAAATAAGCTATAAATCTATTCATCAATTCACCAAGGTTACCACGGCTTCTAAAGGAACTATAACGTTACTTTGAGCACTACATTTATCCTTTGCCTCATCACATCCACATGAGTAAATAGTGTATAAAACATTATTTGTTCCACTTTTTGTCTTAGCAGAGGAGTTATTGCCATTCTGATCTGGGCTATAAGCTATAAAGTATTCAAAACTAAATTTACCAAGTCTTCTATCTTCATTCACAGCATCAGGCCCTGATGCTGTGATTACTTCGCTTAGTGATATTCGTTCTGTCCAAAATCCATTGTTCGAACTAAGTAAATTAGGAAAAAAAGTTGCTTTACAAAATTTTATTTTAGAATCTAAGTTATTAGGTGGAGATCCTGATACTATTGGTATGTTATCGACCATCCATTTCTTAGCAACTGAGATTCCGCTCTCTGCTGCATAAAAGGCTTGCTGGCTTTGATCTTTATCTGTATTTGCCGAATGTTCATTTGAACTAATTGTAACTAACGTTGCGCCCATAATAGTCATTACTACTAAAAGCAATAATACTAATGGTAGTGCAAAACCTTTTTCATTATTTTTAAAATCAGTTTTCATTTATTATAAGACGATGTTTGTCCAATACTTTCCCCTGTTGTTTCAGATATAGCAATCGGTTTAGCTAAATTTCTTGTGTGCACACTGGCAAAAAAAGTTTCTCGATGATATTTGTCATTAAAATTTTGTGTATTTCCATATATGCCATTTTCATGATTAGTAATTTTAGTTGCCCGATTTGAATTAAAAACTTCTTTAGCTGATTGAATTGTTAAATAAATTTCAGCCGTATAAACCTTAGGCATATTTAATGTTCCTTTATTAGGTTTATTATTTGATGGTGTTTCAGCTCCCTGGCTAACTGAAAGTCTATTGCAGTAACTACTGCATACTGGATAGACTTCTTTTCCTTCTCTATCTTTAAACACAACTTGAAAATCTACAATGTTTGGTACAAACTCAATATTTTCATAAATTACTTTTCGAGTACTTCCTGGGTCTGTTGGATTTTCAATTATTGTTTTAGCTAAATACATGCCATTGCCATACTTATTGCACCATGCAATTGTAAAATTACATTTATCATAATTTTTTGGTGAATAAATTGTTCTTATCCAAGAATTTGGACTGGTTCCTTGATAAACAATAAGCTGGTCTAAATTACCTAACTCCTTTTGATTAAATTCAATTAAATACCATTCAGGATGTGATTCTTTTGTAAAATCTACATGTATATAACCTGTGTTTCTTAAATCTTTTGTAATAATTGACAAAGCTTCTCTTGCTGAATTATTAATAGTTGCTTTTTGTGAAACTGATTTATGTGCCTTATTAAAATAATTATAAGACGAAAATGCTGCAAGAATACTAATAACGCTAATTACAATTGCCACCAAAACCTCGGCTAAAGTAAATCCAGAATTTTTATTTTTCATTTAACAACAACTCCTAAATATTTTTTACTTTTACCTTTGCCAGTTAAAAAATTAACTCTTCCGGAAGTATTATTTGTACCTACATCTATAAAAGTTTTTTTAGTATCACCCGTTTTACAACTTGGTTTTTTGTCTTTGTTATTAACTTTTATGTAATTTTTTTCTGATAGTTTGTTTCGCCACTTATCTTTCATTTTATCGTAAAGATTGGATCCTCCTTTATTAGCATAACCACAAGTTTCACTAAAACTTCCATAGTTAGATGCATTATCAGGATCACCAATCATATCTTCCATAACCATTTCAGACAAATAATTAAGTTTATTTTTCTCAGTAGCTCTATCCATTGAATTAATTGTAAAAGCTGAAAGCTGCATAATAGCAATAAAACCAATACCAATTATCACCATGCAAACTAAAGACTCAATTATAGAAATACCTTTGTTAGATTTAACCATCTATTTTTATCCAACTATTTTTATTCTTATTATATTTGTATAATTTTGTATTAACAAACCTGTCCCAAGTAATTTTATACATGTGTTCAAATTTTGCTCCTGTCTTACACGATTGCATTGTTGAATTGGTTTTTGAACAGAGAAGAAAGTAATCTACTATTTTTCCTGTTGCTGGATCCGTCTCATTTGCGTTTTTTGGCGAATTATTGTCGTATTTTATACTGGCATCTTTTGTTATACATATGACTGAAGCATTTCTTGGGCTTGGATGAGATGTACTAGGATAAACGTTAACATTGCTGTCTGGATTACCAGATCCAAGTTCTAGATTTAAACTTGAGTCTCCTTTGAAACTAGATGGTTTTTGGTGTCCACACGTTCTATATGTTTTATATGAGCTATTTGTGCTTATATCTTTATATTCTTTAAAGAAATCTTCATTGGTCATCTTAAGAGTGTGTATTCTCCAATTCATTACTACTTGAAGCATTCCATATTGTCCTGTTTGAACCTCATTTCTTCTTTCTTTTAAATAGGTAATAACTTCATAGGCTTCTTTTTTGACGTTACGATCTGCAATCCAATTAGATATATTTGGATATGCAATTACTGCAAATACTCCTATAACTGCAAGAACAACTAAAAGTTCGAATATAGTAAATGCATTTTTTTTTATTTTCATTACCAAGTCTTCCCCACACAGCTGAAATAATAATCTTTATCTGGAAGCATTGATCCAATTATAATCCATGTGCCAAAACCTTTACTGCTGCAAGCGTTTTGACTAAAACTTCTTGAGCCTAGACCCTCATAGCTAATACAATGATTGCCTGGTTTCATTGATTGATCTGCACTAGCTCGATTGGGACAACCTCCAGCCATGGCATAAGGATTTTTATTATTGGTGCCTGGATAAGTTTGTCCTTGAATTACATTTCTAAAGTCAGATTTTCCAGTAAAATAAAAATGGAAAGGCCTATACATACTGCCAACTGTATGCCAATCACTACTCTTATTACAAGCTGCTGTCCAAATTCTATTTCGGTTTCCAGTTTTTAATGAAACGCTATCTGAATAATTAATACATGTTGTGAGTATTGTTGTTTTTATAAAATCGTGAATTTCTTTGTTTTGTGCTTTAATGGCACTTATTTGAGCAATCTTTGTGTACTTTGAATAAGCAACCACACCTATACTTGATAAAATTCCAATGATGGCAACAACAACTAATAATTCGATTAAGGTAAAGCCTTTAACTATTTTTATCAGCACTATTAATCACTCCGGATCCAATCAAATTTTCAATTGATTTTTCCATTGTTATCATACCTTCTCTTTGTCCGGTTTGCATAACACTTGGAATTTGATGTATTTTTCCCTCACGAATTAAATTTTTAATTGGTGGATTACAAACCATGATCTCAAAAGCTCCAACACGTCCCGAACCATCTTTTTTTTTAAATAGTTTTTGTGTAACAACCATATTTAAAGATTCAGCTAGTTGGGCTCTGATTTGTCCCTGTTGTTCAGGAGGAAAAACATCAATAATTCTATTTACAGTATTTGGTGCACCACTTGTATGTAGAGTTCCAAAAACTAAATGTCCTGTTTCTGCTGCTGTTAGAGCCATACCAATGGTTTCTAAATCTCTTAACTCTCCAACTAAAATTACATCAGGATCTTCTCTTAACGCCGCTTTTAATGCACGCGCAAAACTTTCAGTTTGTTTTCCTACTTCTCTTTGTGAGATAATACTCTTTTTATCTTTATGTATAAATTCAACCGGGTCTTCGATTGTAATAATATTAGAAGGTCTAGACTCATTTATTTGATTAATGATTGCAGCAAGGGTAGTTGATTTTCCAGACCCTGTAGGACCTGTAACAAGTACCAATCCTTTATGAACATCTAATAGGCTAAACAAAACTTGGGGAAGATTTAAATCCTCCATTAAAGGAATTTTACTTTCCACTCTTCTAAGTACAGCAGCTAGGCCATTGAGAGTTTTATAAAAATTAGCTCTAAATCTTAAATCACCTAACATAACTGCAGCATCTAACTCGTTAGTAGACTCAAATTTTTTGATTTCCTCCTCAGTGCAGTTATCTTTCAACAAACCTTTTAAATCATTGGTTAAAATTTTAGTATTAGGTTCAATTACAATATCACCCATAATCCGGTAGGATATGTCAGAACCATCCCTAAGATGAAAATCTGAAATAGTTTTATTGTTTTTTGCTAATTCTGAGACTTTGTTAATCATCAAAAAAATTTATCATTAAAAAACATTTTATTTACTGATAATTATTACCTTAAATTTAATAGATTGTATCTAAGCTTTTATGAATCCTTATTACACTATTAGGCTGTACAAATATTTTCCAAAGATAAAATAAATTATAGAAGCACTAATTATAAAAGGTCCAAAGGGGATTTCCGTTTTTAGATTTTTCTTTTTATTGATCAAAGAGGGTAGGACAAAAATTAACCCAAGCAAGGAAGCAACAAAAAGAACAAAAGGAACAGATTGCCAACCAAACAATAGACCAATACCAGCCATTAACTTGGCGTCACCTAAGCCCATACCTTCTGTTTTTTTAATAATTAAATAAAGGTAAATAATAGACCAAATAGAAAAATAACCAATTAATCCAAAAACAAGTTGTCAAATTACATTGAATCAAAATTTAGCTTTAGTTAGAAATAGTAGCTGCTAATTTAGTATCCTATCCCTATGTCGTCCCTTGCTTGTAATGTGGAAACGTCTTTAGTATTTTATCTCTTACAAGATTTTGTAATAAAGCCGATTTCCTTTTTCTACTCATCTGCTTCATTTCTTTTCCTTGGCTCTTTTTATTTCGATGTAAGCTAGGTCTTCTTCCTTTTCATCTGTGTTGTCATGATAGTCTTCGTAAGCATCTATTTCTTTAATGTAACCATCAAGCTCACCAACATCACCAGCAGTTAAATTCCATTTGGTATTATCATTTAATGTTCCTAATGGTTTCCAATATTTATTTACTATTTCACTTTTAGTTTTATCTGCAAAGAACCCAATGTTTCTTATCAAGTACATCATAGGGTGTTTTTTGGTTCTATTGTGTTTACATTCACCGACTTGCTCAGTACCTAATCTAATTAAACAATCTGTAAATTCAGAAGACTTACCCTTCATGTTGTATTCTTTTTTACAATATATCCATGCTTGGTTTACACTTATTACAGATTGGTCAAATGGTTCTTCTCTCTGGTTAAATAAAGTTTTAACATCGGTAAACATTGGGTGTCCACCAGCTTCAATCATTTCTTCTAGGAAGTTAGTTTTTATGGAAACACTACTTGGGTTAAAGTTAGGACTGATAGTTCTGTTAAGTAAATAATGTTTAACTACTTCAGCCATAGTTCCTTTTTTTAAATGTTCTGTAATTATTGGGTTAAGAAAACCATCACCACCCATTTCTTCTCTGGTTTTATCTACATCAATAGCAGTGTATCTTTCTTCATTGTGGTCAAATGCAGCAGCATCTTTATGGTTCGTGGCTAACATTACATTTACTGTGGAGTGAACCCGTCTCCACTCTTTGAAGAGTGGTCTACTGTCATGCAGCTCATTAGTCATCAAAGGTTTTAAAGTATTAAGAGTAGATTTTTTTTCGTCTATGTTTCCATCAATTTTAATCTCATCAATAAAAACCAACTGTTGTTCAATAAAAGTCTTCTCTCTGGCTACTGCATTCTGTGGTGAGATAATTGTACAGTTTTTATAACCTAATGCTTTTCTAATAATCTCCATGAAAGTATTTTTACCTACCTGTTTATGAAAAGAATGAAATAGAATTGCATTTCTTACTTTAACTCCAGGTCTTTGGAAGTTCATACATACGTGGTCTAATACATATTCATAAAGGTCTATAATAACTTTCTCACCTTTTTGTATTATCCAACCTTCCTTTTCATGTTCAGTTAGTTTTCTTACAAGCTCTAAAAAGACTGCTAATTCTTTTTTTCTTTGAGGTGTATCTGCTGGTAGAGATTCAATCTTACTAGGTTTGTAATGGTTAATATAAAGTAAACCTTCTTCATCTGAAGTAATAGGGTCTTCACCTTCAACATATTTGTCTGGTCTATAAACACCTAGCTCAACTAATTTCTTATTAGGATTTTGTCTAAAGCTTTTAGTAGGGTCAGAAAATAAATGTCCGTAGATGGTTTGAATAGCTGTTTTTTTATATTGTTCACCTTTTGAATTATCATAATAGTAATCGTCGTGGCTCATAAAGATTACATTCTTAAAGAATTCTTTTTGCTCTGGAGTTTCCTCTAGTTCACCTTTGAATTTCTTTAGTATGTCATTACCTTCTGGTATCTCTGCGATAACCTTTTGAAAACTTGAAGGAACAGGTAGAGTTACACCAGTTATATTCT
>Ga0209502_10004079_pt1 | contig 11108 bp, 11 predicted proteins | sample ArcticOcean_MG_C_10_FD_187442 | JGI IMG/M metagenome (GOLD analysis project Ga0209502, IMG submission 187442) | Marine microbial communities from western Arctic Ocean - ArcticOcean_MG_CB11_90 (SPAdes) (version 2) | ecosystem: Environmental > Aquatic > Marine > Oceanic | place: Arctic Ocean...
TGCCCATTTAACATGTAGAAATTTCCATGATAGCTGTTCTTTAGCTATAGAAGGTATTGTTTGAGCATAAGCAAGCATGTAAATGGCGCACATTATACCGGCTCTATCTGCTCCTGATTTACAATGGATTAAGACTGGAAATTCTATTGATTGAAATAATTTGTCTGCTTTAGTAATCATTTCTTTTTCTGGTGCGGCTCTAGATCTTGCTCTAAAATCTATTAATTTAATATTATGTTTTTGACATGCTTCATTTTCTAAAAGCCACCCACCATCTTTACGAACGCCTCTTAAGTTTATTATAGTTTTGATTCCAAGTTCACTATATTTTTTTATTCTTTGTGGGGTTGGCATATTGCTTCTATATACATTATCATCAATTTTATGAAAGTTATGATAGCATAGCCTCAAGAAGCCGTGATCTTTAATCATCATATCATACCATGCATAGAAGCGATTGAAATCATTTTTAATGGTATTTTTTTTCAATTACCTAATTCCCTGCTATAGTCATTCCATCAATTAACAAAGTTGGACTTGTTACAGAATAAGATAAATCTACATCATTAGCTGGCTTTAGGGTCATAAACATTTCTTTTAAATTACCAGCAATTGTTGCTTCACTAATAGGGTGTGATAATTGACCATCTTTTATCCAAAATCCACTTGCGCCTCTACTATAGTCTCCTGTTACCATTGATACGCTGCTACCAATCATATCCGTAACATAGAATCCATCGCTAATTTCTTTAATAAGGTTTTCAGGGGTTATATCTCCAGGCATAATCATAAAATTACTTGTACCAGTAGCGTTACCAGTTGGTTTCATATTTAATTGTTTCGCAGAAGCGAGATCTAAAAACCATCCTTGTAAAACACCATCTTTAATCATTAACCGTTTTGAACAACCTAAGCCTTCTCTATCAAACAATCTTGAACCTAATCCACGTTTAAGAAATGGATCATCAATCATATTAATAGATGAATTAGCTATCTTTTCATGCATCATGTCTTTTAAAAAACTAGTTTTTCTTGCTATTGCAGATCCTTTTATAGCAGAAGAAATATGACCTGAAATTGATCTAGCTACACGCGGACCAAATACTACAGGATATTTTCCTGTAACAGGCTTTATAGCTCCCATCCTAGCCAAAGTATTTTCTGCTGCCTTTAGGCCAATTAACTCTGGTTTTTTTAGATCTTCGCCATACACTTTTGATGAGTAATCATAATCTCTTTCCATTTTGCCATCTTTTTCAGCAATAACTACAACTGAAACACTGTGATTAGACCTTTTACTATGCCCAAAAAATCCATTAGAAGTCATCAAAAGAGTTTCGCCTTCTCCCCATGAAGCATCTGCACCATCACTGTTTGTTATTCCGGTTACATTTAAGGCCACGTCTTCAACTTCTGATGCTCTGCTTCTAATTAAATTGATATCAGGTTCATTTTGATCGTAACTATCAATGGTAACAGAAGTATTTAAAGGAAATAACTCAAGAGTTTTACTATCTGCAATCATTCCAAATTCATCTTTTGGAGTTATTTTAGCCATTTCAATGGCTCTTGTTGCAACTTCTTTTAGAGCTGCTTCCGAGTTTTCATTAGTTGACACAGATGCAACTCTATTACCAATAAAAACCCTCAAGCCAGTATCAAAATCTTCATATCTTTCTATAGTTTCATCTTTACCTAATCTTCTAGTTAGAGATACTCCCCTGCTTCTAGATAAAATACAGTCAGCATCTGTCGCTCCTTGAGATATAGCTGTATCTATAAGAAGGTTCATAATGTCTTTGTCATTAAGCTTGAAAGTTGCCATAAAAATAACTCCTAATGAAAAAAAAGAAAAATTGGTTACAAAATAATATTACATGCTTTATTAATATACTGTTTAGTGACATGCAATGATTAAGAAAAATTAAAGGGCTTAAATGAAAAAAAATGTTTTTATAGATGGGGAAGTCGGAACAACAGGACTTCAAGTTTACGATAGGTTATCTAAACACCCAAATGTAAATATTCTAAAGGTTGATCAATCTAAAAGAAAAGAAACCTCATATAAAAAAGAAATGTTAAAGGCATCAGATGTAACGTTCCTTTGTTTGCCAGACAATATTGCTATTGAAACGGTTGCAATTGCGGATGAGCTAGGGAAGAATTCTCCTATAATTATTGATGCGTCAACGGCTCATCGAACTAATGATGGTTGGTCTTATGGTTTGCCTGAATTAGGAGATAACTATAAAAAAAGTATTATAGGTTCCAAAAGAATTGCAGTTCCTGGATGCTATGCAACTGGAGCAAACGTAATTTTAAAACCACTTATTAATAATAAAATACTTCCTAAGAATACTCCTTTAGTGATTAATGCAGTTAGCGGTTACTCCGGAGGAGGAAAAGATTTGATCGGCTATTTTAATAATAAATTACATGAACCCTTCTTTAATTATGGACTTGAATTAAATCACAAACATTTGCCAGAAATTATGTTTCATAATGGTTTGGATGTAACTCCAATATTTAATCCATCAGTTGGTGATTTTATTCAAGGAATGTCTGTTTGTATTCCAATTCATTTTCAATGGTTATCGCAATCAATTAAAACATCTGATATTCTAAAAGTAATAAAAGATTTTTATCTTAATTCTGAATTTATTAAAGTTCTTAAAAAAGATGAAGCTTTATCTGAAAAAGGATATCTAAGGCCCGATAACTTAGTAGACACTAATTTTTTAGATATTAGTGTTTTTGGTAACGACCTAAATAATCAAGCGATTATTATTGCAAGATTAGATAATTTAGGTAAAGGAGCTTCAGGTGCTGCAATACAATGTATGAACATTGCATTAGGATATGATGAATCATTAGGTTTAAAATAAATTTGATTTGATAATGAAAAAAGATAAAAAAACAACTGAATCAAATCTTTTTCCTGATTATTCTTATTTCGAAAGAGCAATTAATTATCCATATCCAACTCCAGATTATGCTTATTCTTTTTTTAAAGGTAAATTTATTCAAGGTATTCATCTAGATTTAGAAAAAAGAATTCCTATTTTATCAGTCGGTTCAAATAGAGCACCAATGCAGCTTGAAAGAAAGTTTTCTATTAATCAGGACCTCTGTGTTACTCCTGCGGTTTTATATAATTCAGATATTGTTTATGCAGCATCAATAGCCTCTTATGGTTCAATTCCAGCAACTCAATGGCCAAGCATTAATACAGAGGTTGAATTAAATGTTTTATGGTTAACGCAAGAACAATTAAATGTAATGCATTTAACTGAAGCCGTAGGAATTGCATATAATTTTGTTAAAATGAAACCAGGAACAATTAAAATTAAAGACTTTGAATTTAATGGAGATATTTATGGTTATGTTTCTGTTGCAGGGTCATTTCCGTTTGAGATAAAGAAGCCATATAGATTATCAGAAATTAATGCAAAAAATATTAATCTAAAATCAATTAATGAGGAAAAGGCTTTGGTTATCTTAATGAAATTTTTAGAGCCTAAACAAAGCAATTTATCTGAATGGATTAAAAAAGTTATTGAAGACAGAGTTTATCGTATACAATTACATGAAAAATTAAAATCAATAGCTATTGGTCCTGATGAACCTAATTGGGATATTATAGACATTAATATTAATGATGAAATGGTTTTGTGAATTAAAATTAGATGTTTGTAAGTATAAAAGTTTCACTATTCCATTTAAAAATTATAATAGTAGCCATCACTAATAAACCCAAAACTAAAAAATTAAGTAATCTTCTATATCTATCTTTTATAGATGATTTATCTATAAAATGTATCAAAATGAAAGAAATGCCTGCTAAAATTAGAAAGCCAAAGCCTCCTATTAATATTGTATCCATAAAAAACCTATTTTTAATTAAATAAACTAACCCTTTTCGACTTCTTATATACAGTAAAATCAGTAAGTTAGTAATTTTTTATTAAAAAAAGTAAGTTTTATTGTTTTTACTTGTTGAAAAACCACTATTTCCATCTTAATGTTCTTTTTAGTAATGCTAATTATATGCTAAATGATAAGTATAGTTTAGCAAGAAATTGACAAGTATTAAGGGAGTTATAAATGTCTTTTACTAAAATTTTAAAATATACGATACCGGCGACAATAATTTCGTCGTTACCATTAATAGCCAATGCAGCTGATCATGCTGGAAATAACTTAGCATCAGATGATTTTGTTGGAATTAGTTTTTGGTTTATTTCAATGGCACTAGTTGCCGCTACTGCTTTTTTCTTTTTGGAAACACAAAGAGTGTCACCTAAATGGAAAACATCACTAACAATCTCTGGTTTAGTAACTTTAGTGGCTGCTGTTCACTACTTTTACATGAGAGATGTATGGGTAGAAACTGGAACATCACCAACAGTATTTAGATATATTGATTGGTTAATTACAGTTCCATTGTTAATGATTGAATTTTATATAATTCTTAAAGCTTGTACTAAGGTTTCCGGTGGAGTTTTCTGGAAACTAATGATTGGTTCTTTAGTAATGTTAATAGGTGGATATCTTGGAGAAGCAGGATACATCAACACAACATTAGGTTTTGTAATAGGAATGGTCGGTTGGATCTATATCTTATATGAAATTTTTGCTGGTGAAGCAAGTAAGGCTAGTGAAGAAGCTCCAGAATCAGTTCGTTCAGCTTTTTCTACAATGAGATGGATTGTAACTATTGGTTGGGCTATATACCCGATTGGATACTTTATGGGTTATATGACAGATGGAGTAGATGCAGCTTCATTAAACATAATTTATAACTTAGCTGATGTTCTTAATAAAGTCGCCTTTGGTGTAATTATATGGAATGTTGCAGTAACAGAATCTGAAGCTTAATAATTAAGCAAAAATTGTTTTTAAAGCCTGCAGATTTGTCTGCAGGCTTTTTTTATTTTTAAAATAATTCTGAATATGGTTTATAATGGTCTTCATATGAAAAACTCATCTGCAAATAAAAAAGATAATATAAGTAGTTTAGTAATAGGTGGTGGTTTTGGAGGGATAGCCTCTGCACTTAGATTAAAAGCATTAGGGCACGATGTAACCTTAATAGAGCGATTAGAAGCTCTAGGAGGCAGAGCCCAAGTTTTCAATAGAAACGGTTTTAAGCATGATGCAGGACCTACAGTGATAACTGCCCCTTTTCTGTTTGATGAGCTTTTTGAACTTTTTAATGAAAAAAGAGAAGATTTTATTGAGTTTAAGCCTTTAGATCCTTGGTATAGATTTCATTTTCATGATGGTAAAACTTTTGATTATTCGTCAACAGTAGAAAAAACAAAGAAAGAAATGGAAAAATTTTCTAAAGAGGACGCAAATAATTATGATAATTTTCTAAAGGCTTCAAAAGATATATTTGATATAGGTTTCACTAAGTTAGCTGATAAACCATTCGTATCTTTCTTATTTATGTTAAAACAAATCCCAGCTTTATTAAAATTAAAAAGTTATCTGACTGTTGCTCAATTAGTTAATAAACATATAAAAAATTCTAACTTAAGGGCAGCATTTTCAATCCATCCTTTATTAGTTGGAGGTAACCCATTTTCTACAACTTCAATTTATGCTTTAATCCATTTTCTTGAAAGAAACTGGGGTGTTTATTTTAGCATGGGTGGAACTGGTAAATTAGTTCAAGAGCTAACAAAGTTATTAGAGCGTTCTGGAGTAAATGTTCTATACAATACTGATATTGTTTCATGTTATGAAAAGAATAATAAAATTGAAAAAATTGAAAGCTCAAATGGTCAATGTTTTTATCCAGATAACGTTATTTTTAATGGTGATCCCCCTACATTTTATAATGAAATACTAAAGTCTAAAAACAGAATTAAAAAAAGAAAAAAATTTCTTCCAGAAAAATTAACAACTTATTCAATGGGTATGTTTGTCTTATTTTTTGGAACTAAAAAAACTTATCCTAAAATTGCTCATCATTCTATTTGGTTAGGAAAAAGATTTAAAAGCTTATTAAAAAATATTTTTGATGATAAAATTTTAAGTGAAGATTTTTCTTTATATATACATAGACCAACAGCTACTGATAAAAGCTTTGCTCCAAAGGGTTGTGATAGTTTTTATGTTCTTTGTCCTGTCCCAAATTTATTAGGAAATGTAAACTGGGAAATAGAGGGACCACTTCTACAAGAAAGAATTGTTGAAGCCTTGGACAAAACGATTTTACCTAAATTGAAAGATAATATATGTGACGATTTTTATATGACACCAGTTGATTTCAAGGAAAATTATCGTTCCACTCATGGTGCAGGATTTTCTATAGCCCCAATTTTTTCTCAATCAGCTTGGTTTAGATATCATAATAAGGATCCTCATATTAAAAATTTATATTTTGCAGCAGCTGGTGCGCATCCAGGTGCTGGGGTTCCAGGTGTGCTATCTTCTGCTAAGATAGTTGAAAGTTTGATTAAATAAAAGTATTAGCATATGAAAAATCAAAAAGATGATGCCAAATTAATTTTAAAGAATAATGGTAAAAGTTTTTTTTGGGCAAGTAAGTTTTTACCTTCTTTGTATGTCGATAGAGCTGCAGAACTTTATAAATTTTGCAGAATTTTAGATGATATTGCAGATAGTGGTGAAAAAACTTCTTTAGATAATCTTCAAAATTTTTATACCCAGTTTAAAAAAAATGATATTGCTAGTTTTAATAAATTAAATAATCATTCATTAAATTGCCCAGAATATTTAAACCTAAATTCTAAAAAAGCAGTTTTAAATTTACTTGATGGTCTTATTTTTGATCAAAAAACTGTGTTAATTAAAGAGGAAACAGACTTGATTTGCTATTCCTACCAAGTGGCAGGTACAGTGGGAGTTATGATGTGTGATGCTTTGCAATGTCATAATGAAAAAGCAAAATTATTCGCTATTGATTTAGGTATAGCAATGCAATTAACAAACATTGCGCGTGATGTTTTAGAAGATGCTAAAATGGGAAGACGTTATTTACCTGGGTCATGGGTAAATCAGGCTTCTCCTGAAGAAATAGTTTTAGCTTCAAAAAATAATAATCATGTCAAAAATAATATTATAAGTATTGCAGTAGAAAGACTTTTAACGTTAGCTGAACAATATTATCTTAGTGGTTCTCAAGGGTTTATTTATCTACCAATTAAAACAAGATTTGCTATTGCTATTGCTTCAAGTGTTTATAGAGAAATTGGTATCCAATTAAAAAGAAAAAAATATAATTGGTATGAAGGAAGACAAGTAACAACTATGGGAACAAAATTAAAAGTAAGTATTAAGAATCTTTTTCTAGAGTTAGCTTCTATTTCAAAACAAGAAGTGGATCATAACACTCAATTGCACCAATATCTAAAGGGTATACTTTAATTGTCTAAAAAAGTGATAAATATAATAGGAGGAGGATGTGCCGGTTTATCTTTGGCAAGATTTAGTAGTGTTCTTACAAAATATAACTTCAATCTTTTTGTAGGATTAAAAAAAGATAATAATAAAGATCATTTTTGGGGTTTTTGGAAAAATTCATTTTTAGAAGATGCATATCAAAATGCTGATTTTACTTGGTTTAAATGGTCCATAATTACTAATGAATCTCATCAAATCATGACTTCTAAAAAACACCCTTATTGTGCAATTAAAAGAAAAAAATGGTTGGCTTATTGCTTAAAACAAGCGAGTGCTGGAAAAGTGAAAGTTTTTGAAGAAAATGTATCTGAAAAAAATAATGAATTATTAATGACTAATAAAAAAAAAATTTATGGAAATTATACTTTTGATAGTAGGCCTCCTTCAATTCCTAAGAATATTTTATTACAACATTTCGAAGGTTGTGTTGTGAAATCAGAAACAAATGTTTTTGACTCAGAAACTGTGACACTAATGGATTTTAGATGCGATCAATCAAGAGGAGTTCATTTTTTATACTTATTACCCTTGAGCAAAAAAGTTGCATTAGTAGAATCTACTCTACTTTCCAAAAAAATAGAAAACTCTGAATATTATTTTGATTCGATTAAATCATATCTTAAAACTTTTTATAGTTTAACTGAATACTCTATGACTAATTTTGAAAAAGGAGTTATTCCAATGCATGATATTTCAACTAAGTCATATAAAAGGCATAATATTGGATCTAGAGGTGGCGCAATTCGACCATCGTCTGGTTATGCGTTTCTCTTTATTCAAAAGCAAATTGCTCAAATAAAGAATAATTTAATATCTAATGAATCTATTAATACAAAGGTTCATAAAAAATTTGACTTGTTTATGGATAAAATTTTTCTAAATGTTATTAATTCAAATCCTAAAAAAACACCTAATATATTTTCAAATTTAGCTAAATCTATTAATGGTGACGAAATGGCTGAGTTTATGTCTGGAGAGGGTAGAGTTTTGACATGGATCAAAATAATTAAATTAATGCCTAAAGCAATTTTTATTAAATCATTTTTCAAAGTTATTATAGATTAATGGAATTATTAGTTTTAAATTGGTGGGATTATGTAGCTCTATTATCAATAATTTTTATTGGGATCCCTCATGGTGCTTTAGATGGGGCGATTTCTATTGCTTTAGGTTATTCAAAAAAAATTCAAAGCCAATTAATTTTTATCTTCTGTTATGTATTGATTGCTGTGGTTGTTGTATTCGTTTGGATGCTCCTACCTATTTTTTCTTTAACATTTTTTTTATTCTTAAGCATTTTTCATTTTGGCTTAGGAGATCTAAAGTGGAAATATAATATGCTGTATATACTGAATGGATATTTGCATGGAGGTCTAATCGTATTTGGGATTATATTCCTTAATAAAGATAAAGTAGATATACTCTTTTCAGCTTTGTCAGGAAACGACTTATCATTACTTTGGTATAGCTTGTATACAGGTGTCTTTGTATGGGTTGTAACTGTTGTTTTTTTATTTTTTTATAATCAAAAGAATTTTTTTTCAAAAGAATATTTTAAGTTATTAGTTGCAATATTATTAATAATTTTATTATTCCCTCCTCTTCCTGCTTTTGCTTTATATTTTTGTTTAATACATAGTTGGAAACATGTGAGTAGAATCTTACCTATTCTATTTAATTTTACAACAAGATCAAATGTACTTTTGTTAATGATATTATTTTCACTATTAAGTTGGATTGTGGGGTTTTTAGGAATTTATTATATATTTGATGAATACGGCTTTTCAAATTCAGTTTTAAAAATTACTTTTATTGGATTAGCTTCATTAACAGTCCCTCATATGATTTTAGTCGATGGATTTTTTAGACCAAAATTTAAGTTGTAAAATTAATATAATTACCTAACGCGCCTAATGTTAATATTAATCCAACTGTCCTATTGGATTTAAAAATAGTAATAGCAGATTTCTCATTTAAATACTTTAATTTATGGATTTGAAATATAAAATGTATTGTGACTATTAATACACCTAAATACCAAAAGTAACTGGCGTTCAATGCAATTCCGCTTATTATTAATAAACAGATTGTAAAACAATATATTAACGCAACAAATTTGATTAGAAACTTTTTTGCAGTTACAGCTGAATTTTTAATTCCATGAAATTCATCTTCATTGCTATCTTGGCAGCCATAGATGGTATCATAACCAACAACCCAGAAAACTGTAGCTACATACATTGTAAAAACACCCCATTCCCAGGGCATTCCTGAAGCTGACCAAGCTGTCGGGATTGACCAACTAAAAGTAAAACCTAAAAAAATTTGTGGCCACTTGGTAAATCTTTTTGCAAGAGGATAAATTATGACTAACGGAATTGAAATTAATGCAATTATCCATGTTTCAATATCAAGTTGAATTAAGCATAATAAGCCGATTAATAGCATTATGGATAAAAATATAAATGCCTCTAAAATTGAAATTTCACCACTTGCTATTGGTCTTTTTTGAGTTCTAGATATTTTTTTATCTATATCTTTATCCCATAAGTCATTAATTGTGCAGCCAGCTGCCCGCATTACAATTGAGCCTACAAAAAAAATAAACATTAACTCTAAGCATTTGATTAATTCTATATTAGATAAAGGTAGAATCCACCAGCCTGGAAGTAAAAGTAGCCAAAAACCAATAGGGCGATCAAATCTTCCCAATCTAATCCACTTTAATGTTTTTTTTGGCAAAAAACTCCACCAGCCTTTTTCGGGCATGTCTGAATTATTTGACTTTGGAATATTCATAAATAATGCAATATCATTATAGTATGTTGCTTTCAATCAACTGTTAAAATAAAGTTCATTTTTAAACATAGGTTTTTATAGAATGGCAGATTTTTCATTTAGTGCTAAAATTCGGTTGCATCAAAAAAATAAGTTAATAATCAAACAAAATATATTAATAGAAACAAAACAATCTCATTATCTTTTGAATGTAATGAGAAAAAAGATTAATGATAAAATATTAATTTTTAATCAATTTGACGGAGAGTTTTTAGCAGAAATAATACTAATTAAAAAAAAAATAATAACTTTATTTATTATAGAAAAAGTAAGAGATCCAGAGATTGTTAATGATATATGGGTAATATTTGCACCAGTAAAAAAAAATGCTACTGATATAATTATTCAAAAGGCGACTGAATTAGGAGCAAGTTATATAATTCCAATTTTAACTGAAAGAACAATATCCAGGCGAGTTAATTTAAACCGTATGGAAGAAATTGCGATCGAAGCATCCGAACAATGTGAAAGAATTACAATTCCTAACATTGCTCCTCTTCAGAGCCTTGCAGAAATTATTTCTAATTGGGATCTCAATAGAAAAATTTACTATGGTGACGAAACAATTAGAAATAGTTCAGAAAACTTTGATTATAATAATCAATTGTTAACTCATTCTTCTGGTGCAATTTTAATTGGTCCAGAGGGTGGTTTTTCTTCAAAAGAAATTTATTTTTTGAGATCAAAAACATTTATTATTCCCATCAATTTTGGTCCAAGAGTTTTAAGGTCAGATACAGCTGTAATGTGTGGTTTAGTTTTTTGGCACACAATTAATGGTGATATGAAACATTATTTAAAATAACAGTTTAACTATACTACATTGAAAACTATGA
>Ga0209502_10004084_pt1 | contig 11099 bp, 8 predicted proteins | sample ArcticOcean_MG_C_10_FD_187442 | JGI IMG/M metagenome (GOLD analysis project Ga0209502, IMG submission 187442) | Marine microbial communities from western Arctic Ocean - ArcticOcean_MG_CB11_90 (SPAdes) (version 2) | ecosystem: Environmental > Aquatic > Marine > Oceanic | place: Arctic Ocean...
TATTGCAGCTCTTGTCTGCTTAGCTTTTGGTTATACTGTAAGTATCTTTACTCCAGTCATTAAAAGGATAACGACAACTTCTTTTATATTCCTTTCGGGGGGATGGACTATTTTGGCTTTAGCAGTTTGTTATTGGGTGATTGATATTAAATCCTACATAAAGAAAACTTTGGTGTTTACAGTTGTGGGTGTGAATCCTTTATTTATTTATCTTTTTGCTTCTGTTGGCGGTGGAGATCTATTCCAGAAAATCGCTAAACCATTTACTAATACCTTTATTGGAGTTTTTTCTCCTTGGCTAGTAAGTTTTATTTTAGGCCTGATCGTTTTGTTTTGTCTTTGGTACGTTTGTTATTGGTTGTATCAAAAGCGAATTTTTATAAAAATATAAAATGAGAATAATTGTTCTCTTATTTTCATACTAACTGAAATTCATTAATCATGAAAAATATACTTTCGCTATTCATTATTCTTTTGCTCGTTTCTTGTTCTGAGCAAAAATTAGAGTCTAACACTTTTGAATTACTTCCCTCTACTCAACAGATTTTTATTAACTCAGAAGTGTCTACTCTCAATGCAAATGCTTTGCAATGGACATACAGTGCTCAAGAGAATACTCTCCCTATCAGATATGGTGTTTTAAAAAATTTAGCGCAAATAGAAACTGCAGAAATCGCTCAAATTCATTTTAGTATTAATCATAAAGCGGGGCAACAAGCAGAAAGTTATTCGCTTAAAATTGAAGAAGAAAAGATCCGTATTGAGGCGCAAGATGAAGCTGGTTTATTTTATGCCTTTGTAACTCTTTCTCAAATTATAGATGATGCTCAAGGACAAGCATTGCCTATATTAGAAATCAATGATGCACCAAAAATTGCCTTTCGTCCCATTCAAATAGACATCAAACACCACCTAGAAAAAAAAACCTATTATTATGAATTAATGGATTATTTGGCGCAATTAAAAATCAATGGGGTAATTCTGGAAATTGAAGACAAATTACAATACAAACGTCGCCCAGAAGTTGGTAGTGAGGATGCTATGACTATTGAACAATGGAAAGCCATAAGTGAATATGCACATGAGAGAAACATCAATATCAGCCCACTAGTACAAGGTTTAGGACATGCTTCTTTTGTCTTAAAACACGAAAATAATTTTCCACTTCGCGACAATCCACAAAGTGACTGGGCTTTTAATCCCTTAGATCCAAAAACCTATGAATTGCAATTTGATCTCTATCTGGATGCTATGGAGGCCTCTCCCCATGGAAAATACCTTCATGTAGGAGGTGATGAAGTAAAAACCACAGGACGAAATAGTGGGATGTCAGCCTTAGAATTAAATTTAATTTGGCTCAATAAAGTGAGTGCTTTTGCAGCAGAGCACAATAGAATTCCTATTTTCTGGGATGATATGCCCCTCAAAGAAGCGGGACTAATGTCTCCCATTTATGACAGTAAAATGAGTGAGCAAACCGTTGATTCTATTTGGGCTAAAAACGAACTCAAACTCAATCAATTTATCAAACAGTTCCCCAAAAACTGTGTGTATATGCGTTGGAATTATCATATGGCAGAATCATATGGAAATGGTAAGGCCATGGACTGGTTCTCTTCCAATGGGTTTGATGTGATGGGGGCAACTTCAGGACAAACCCGATGGACCTTAATGCCACAAAGAGAAAGTAACATAGATCAAATAAAAATCTTTGCACAACAATCTATTGATAGAAATTACAGCGGTTTACTATTAACTCTTTGGGATGACGACTCCCCACATTTTGAACTCTACAAAAGGGGAATTGCCGCTTTTGCAGAATATAGTTGGGCAGGAATGAAACGCACCAAAGAAGAATTTAAAACTAGCTTTAGACATCGTATTTTTGGAGCATCCTTTGAATCTGAAGACTATGCCTTTATTGATGCATTGGATAAACCCGTTGCCCTTTGGACTAATGTATTATTGAAAGAAGGAATTCATCGTAATTCATTAGTGCATAGAGAAAATGTGATTGAAGAACATGTTATGGATTTACCCGATTTTAATGATAAAGGGGCTTGGGCTGCAAAATATTCTGATCGTTTAGAAAGTATTTCAAAGCAAAGTGAAAATTTAAAGAAAGTGCAGCAAACCATTGCTAAATTAAAATCGCAGGATGCCAGAAATAAATATACCTTAGCAATTTATGAGCAAGTAGGTGCCTTAGTGGAATATAATTTTGAAGCCCTAAAGAAAATAGAAGCTTTTGATCTTGCCACTACTGCTGATGAGGAAACAAAAATTTTATTGGAACTTCAAGAGCTAATGCAAAAATTCAAAAACTTTCGTCAGGAATTTGAACAAGTATATAGCCAAACGAGAATTCTCAATAAGCCTGAAAATTATATCCTCGATCAAGATCATCATAATCATCCAGCAAATCAATCCGTCAATTTTGATTGGCAATTTATGTCTGAAATCCTCTTTTTAGAAAAAGTTAATACCCATTTTAAAACCAACAGAAAAAAATGAACTTATAACTAAATTATGAAAAAGTTAAACGTATTAGCTATCGTATCTGTAATAGGTATTTTGTTATTATTTTCTTGTCAACCATCTGTTAAAAAAGGGCTTACTTTAAATTCGCTTTTTTCCGATCATATGGTCCTGCAGCAACAACAAGAAGTAACGCTCTGGGGGAAATATACTCCCAAAGAAAAAATTTCAGTTAAAGCTGATTGGGGTAGTGGATCCTCCGCAAAAGCAGATGAGAAAGGTAACTGGAAATTGAACTTAACAACCCCTAAGGCAGGTGGACCCTTTGAAGTTAGTATTTCTACTAGAGACACCACCATTACGCTGGTAGATGTAATGGTAGGTGAAGTATGGCTCGCTTCCGGCCAGTCCAATATGGAAATGCCACTTGAGGGTTATCTTCCCAATGAACCGATCGATAATAATCTCGAAGAAATTGCTGCTGCGGATTACCCCGATATCAGGAGCTACAAAGTTATAAAGGCTGCTTCGCAAACACCGCTAAACCAATCTGAAGGTCAATGGAACGTGACTTCCCCAGAAAACGCAAATAAATTCAGCGCAACAGCCTATTTCTTTGCTCGCAAGCTGCACAAGGAACTGAATGTCCCCATTGGAGTTATTGAAAGTAATTGGGGTGGGACTCCGGTGGAGTCTTGGATCAGCCATGAAAAGATTAAACAATTGGGTGAATTTGAAGACGAACTGAAGGCCATTGAATCAATAGATACAACTAGAATTTTCACCTTCCTATCAAATTTTCCTTCTGTAAGTTTGCCCTCAAATACAAATTTATGGAATGCAATAGACCTGGAGGATGGGACTTTCAGTCAAGCTAATTTTGACGATTCTTCATGGAACAACTTGAATCTTCCTGGGCTTACTGATGAATGGAATATGGACAGCGATGATCAAGGTGCTTTTTGGTTCAGAAAACGGGTATCTATAGCCGATATTAGTTCAGATTACAAATTCATCGTTGATGGTGGCATCGATGACATGGATATTGTCTATGTTAATGGACAGAAAATAGGGAGTACCATTTGTTGGAACTGTCCCAGAGAATATGCTATCCCCAAATCAATATTAATAGAGGGAGAGAATACGATAGCCATTCGTGTCATAAACATAGCGGGCCCAGGCGGATTTATGGGGGAAATGGCTTTATTGAGTAACTCAGGAGAAAGAATATCAATTGAAGGGGAATGGCGCTACCAATATATTGCGAGACTATCTTCTTTCAAAGGGGATCAAAAGTTTTATTTATATCATTTGAATTCAAAAGCATTAGCGATGAAGCCTGCTTATATTTCAAACATGAATGCGATTTTCAGTATCAATACAGCTAATACTCCCGGGGTTTTGTTCAATGGAATGATAAACCCTTTGATACCCTACGGTATTAAAGGAGCAATTTGGTATCAAGGTGAATCAAATGTAGGAAGGGCTACCCAATATGAAAAGATCTTTCCAGGTATGATTGATGACTGGAGAGAAAGATGGAATAGTAACTTCCCATTCTATTTTGTTCAGATAGCTCCTTTCTCATATAGAAATGAACTTTCGCCGGCACTTAGAGATGCCCAAAGGAAAAGTCTGGTTTTATCAAATACTGGTATGGCTGTAACCATGGATATAGGAGATTCTCTTAGTATACATCCCGGAAACAAACAGGATGTTGGTGACAGATTAGCTAGATTAGCTCTAGGGAATGATTATGATCTTGATATTGTGACTTCCGGTCCACTGTATAAAAAACACACGATTTTTGAAAATAAAATAATTCTTGAATTTGACCTCTTTGGTAGTGAATTGATGAAAGGGAATTCAGGGATGTCAGGATTTGAAATTGCAGGTCTTGATATGGTATTTATTCCTGCAACAGCAAAGATTGTGAAAGACAAAATAGAGGTATTTTCCCCAGCTATTAAAAAGCCAAAATTTGTCAGATATGCCTGGCGCGATTTCATAGCTGGAACACTATTTAATAAAGAAGGTTTACCAGCTTCTTCTTTTACTATTGAGGATTAGTTTTTGTAATAAAATCCATTAAACTCATGAAAAACCTGGACAGATGAAATTGAAAAAAATTAAACCTTTGAATATTATTAATTAAAATACTTTAATATGAGTGATAATACAACCAAATTCGACGCTATTGTTGTTGGAACAGGTATAAGCGGAGGTTGGGCTGCTAAAGAATTAACCGAAAAAGGATTGAAAACACTGGTCCTTGAGCGGGGTAGAATGGTCAAGCATATTGAAGATTATCCAACTATGAATAAAGACCCATGGGATTATCCTCATGGAGATGTAATTACTCAAGAAACTAGAAACAAACAGCCAAAGCAAAGTAGGACAAACTGGACAACAATAGAATCGCACAAACATTTTTTTGTAGATGATAATGAACATCCTTATAACGAAGACAAGCAGTTTGACTGGTGTCGGGGGTATCATGTAGGAGGAAGATCACTCATGTGGGGACGTCAAAGTTATCGTCGTGGTGATATTGATTTCGAAGCCAATGCACAAGAAGGTATTGCAGTTGACTGGCCGATCCGATATGAAGATATCGCACCTTGGTACAGCTACGTAGAACGTCATGTAGGAATTAGTGGTGAGAGTTTATCCTTGCCTCAACTTCCAGATAGTGAGTTTTTAAAGCCTATGGAACTTAACTGCGTGGAAGACCATTTGAAAGAATCCATTGCTGATAAATATACTGACCGTCTTTTAACGATTGGCCGTACTGCTCACATTACAGAAGGAACAAAACCGGGCGCAGGACGAATTACCTGTCAGCATCGTAATCGATGTATGCGTGGTTGTCCATTTGGAGCTTACTTCAGCAGTAACTCTTCTACACTTCCGATGGCAGAAGAAACTGGGAATATGACCATGAAAACAAATGCAGTTGTGCATGAAGTGCTTTATGATCCTGAAACCAAACGCGCCACGGGAGTTCGTGTAATTGATGCAATAACTAAAGAGACTACTGAATATAAAGCTAAAGTGATTTTCTTGTGCGCTTCTGCGGTTGCAAGTACTTCGATTTTAATGCAATCTAAATCGGCTGCTTTTCCAAATGGAATGGGGAATGCTTCAGGAGAATTAGGACACAACTTAATGGATCATCACTTTCAAGTAGGGGCCAGTGCCGATGTTGAAGGATATGAAGATCAATATTATACAGGAAGAAGACCTAACGGTATTTTTATACCGCGGTTTAGTAATCTAGGGGGTGGCACCAATCAAAAGGACTTTTTGAGAGGCTACGGATACCTGGGTGGAGGAAGTCGAGGGTCATGGACAGATAACGTAAAAGAAATGGCCTATGGGCCTGAGTTTAAAGAATCAATTCTGAACCCAGGTGGATGGACCATTGGTCTGAATGGTTTTGGAGAAGTTTTACCTTATCATGAAAACAAAATGACGCTGGACTATGACAAACTAGATAAATGGGGTTTACCAACCGTTACTTTTGATGCAATAATTCGTGAAAACGAACTCAATATGCGAAAGGATATGCAAATTCAAGCAATGGAAATGCTAGACAATGCTGGATTTAAAAATGTTTCGGGATACGATAACGAATATCATTTAGGTCTAGGAATTCATGAAATGGGAACTGCTCGAATGGGACGTGATCCTAAAACTTCGGTTCTTAATGGTAACAACCAATTGCATGAAGTGCCCAATGTATTTGTTACCGATGGAGCAGCAATGACTTCTGCAGGAAATGTAAATCCTTCGCTAACTTATATGGCATTGACCGCAAGAGCAGTAGATTTTGCTGTAAGAGAATTAAAAAAAATGAACCTTTAAAAGATTATGTTTATTTATTACATTTAAAAATGAAAGAATCTTTACGCTACATACTTATTTCAATTATAGTTTTTTCAATTACCTATTCTATATCTTTATTGACTCAAATTGAACTAATTACTTATGCTGTTATAATTTCTTTTATATTACAATGGACTTTGTTTATACCAGCTTATTTTTTTCAAACTGAGAAATTTTATGATATTTCTGGAAGCATTAATTACATATCAATAGTCATTTATATATATTATTACAATTATATAACTCATGGTTTTAATTTAGGTAATCTTATATTATCATTCTTGATTCTGATATGGGCAACAAGATTAGGTATTTTTTTATTTTTAAGAATCCGAAATGATGGAGAGGATAAAAGATTCAGAAGTATTAAACCATCTCTTTCTAAATTTTTCATGACCTGGACTCTCCAGGCGACATGGGTATCAATTTGTTCGCTTTGTGCATTAACAGGGATTTCAAGCGATAGTGGTATCATTATAAATAAGTTGTTTTTTATAGGGTTAACATTTTTTGTGGTAGGTTTCTTTACAGAAGTTGTTGCTGACAGTCAAAAAGCAAAATTTAGAAAAAATCCTAAAAACAAAAATACTTTTATCAATTCAGGGCTCTGGGCTTATTCTAGACACCCTAATTATTTAGGAGAAATTTCTATTTGGACTGGCATTTCAATGATTTCTTTCTCTTCACTTTCTAACTTGCAATTTGTCACATTAATTTCTCCTATTTTTACTTATGTTCTTTTAGTATATGTAAGTGGAGTAAGGCTTTTGGAAGCAAGTGGAAATGAAAAATGGGGTCACCTCAAAAGCTATAAAGAATACATTTTAAAAACACCTCGGCTTTTATTTAAATGAAAAAAATATTACTATTTATTTTAATACTTTGGGGTATACCTAGCACATTTTTTAGAAATAAATTCAGGAAAATCATTTATGAAACTAATGATTGGAAAATAAATTTTAAACCATTATTCATGATGGAACACAACATGATAATGAATACTATGCAATATTAGAAAGAGTTACTGTTTAAAAAGGTTATGTACTTATTGGGTAGGATGCTTTAATTTACTTTAGAGGCATTCTCTATTGAACATCAGACATATCCTCTTCAGTAAGTTCAGAAATTTGTATATTAGGATATACATTAAATCAATGATGAACCTTATTTCACTATTTCTAATTCAAGATGGTTTTAAAGAATTTTCAGAAGAATTAAATGATTCTGATTGGAATGCTTTTCCTATTGGCGAAGAGTATGGGATATGGATTCCAATTGCCCTAGTGGTGGTTGTGTTTTTTGGCTTTAGTTATTTGACTAAAATAATTGAGAATGACTAAAAATGAAAAAATAAAACCTTTATAGTTCAAGAATATTATGCTACAGGTATATCATCTTCAGTAAGTTCTGGGATTTATTATCTTTGAATTTTATTAATAAAAATTTTAAAATGAAGTTTATTGTCACAAACCAAAATAAAGCAGAGAGAGTAGTTAGATTTATAGTATCTTTTTTTTTATTACTTGCTCCATTTATTTATCAAAATAATCTATTTGCGATTACACAATCTGTTATTGGTGGTATTTTGTTGTTCAATGCATATTCAGGAATGTGAGTTATTTATAGATTCTTTGTTGCAAACACTTGTAAAGTGTAAACTAAAGTCAAATCATTTTCATCAAATATTAAAAGTTACTTATGTTCCAGACTAAAAATCACAAAATACAAACCAATAAATCGCAGCGGTATCATAAATTTGCATTATTTGTAATATCCATTCTTTTTTTTAGTTGTAATCCATCAAAAGAATTTAAAAATAAAGATTTATGGCCAGCTTTAGAGCCATTACCTTTAGACTCCTCTATTGAAGCTCAAATTGATGAAATACTTCCCAAACTTACTTTAGAACAAAAAGTAGGGCAAGTAATTCAAGCAGATACTGATTCTGTAACTCCTGAAGAAGTAAAAGAATATCGATTGGGCTCTGTGTTGAGTGGAGGAAATTCTGCTCCAGGGCCTTTGCCATATGCTGACTCAAAAAAGTGGCTTGAAATGGCTGACAAATACTACAATGCCTCAATCGATAATGAGGATGTTGAAATAGCTATCCCTATTATTTGGGGAATTGATGCTGTGCATGGGCATGCAAATTTAAAAGGTGCTATAATTTTTCCTCATAACGTTGGTTTAGGCGCAATGAATAACCCTGATTTAATTGAAAAAATTGCTGGTATTACTGCACATGAATTGACTATATCTGGACATGATTGGACTTTTGCTCCTACCCTAGCAGTACCTCAGGATTTAAGATGGGGAAGAAGTTATGAAGGGTTTTCTGAAAACTCTGATATTGTGCAGTCTTATGGAAATCGTATTGTAATTGGTTTACAAGGAAAATTTGGTGCAGCTGATTTTATGGGTGATGGAAAAGTGATTTCAAGTGCTAAACATTTTTTATCTGATGGAGCAACCCAAAACGGAGTAGATCAAGGGGATGCTTTGATTAGTGAAGAAGAATTAGCTAATGTTCATGCTGCAGGATATTACAGTGCCATACCTGCTGGTGTACAAACAGTTATGGCTTCATTTTCAAGTTGGCAAGGGAGAAAACTACACGGTGATAAAGAATTACTAACCGATGTATTAAAAGGAAAAATGGGGTTTAATGGATTTGTAATTGGTGACTGGAATGGTCATGGTCAAGTACCAGGATGCACCAATACAGATTGTGCACAATCGTTAAATGCAGGGTTGGATATGTATATGGCACCGGATAGCTGGAAAGGATTATACGCAAGTACTTTGCAACAGGTAAAAGATGGAATTATTTCTATGGAACGTTTAAACGATGCCGTTCGGCGTATTATTAGAGTAAAAATCGCATCAGGTATTTTTAAAAAAGGGATACCAAGTAGCCGGAAAAATGCTGGTAAGGAAAACTTCTTGGGATTACCAGAAAACAGATCTATCGCAAGACAAGCAGTCAGAGAATCCATGGTACTGCTTAAAAATAACAACCAAGTATTACCCATTAATGCTTCTAAAACAATACTAGTTGTTGGAGATGGTGCTGAAAGTATTTCTAAAGCTAGTGGTGGATGGACACTTTCTTGGCAGGGAACTGGTCATACCAACGATGAATTTCCAAATGGAGAATCTATCTTACAAGGCATTGAAGAAGTAGTTAATGAAGCTGGTGGAATAGTGATTTTCTCTCCAAATGGTGATACTTCTATAAAAGCTGACGCCGTGATTGCTGTATATGGAGAAGATCCTTACGCAGAATTTCAAGGAGATCGTGAGAACTTAGACTTTATTCCTAACGGATTTGACGTCAACAAATTAGCTGCGTATAAAAACAAAGGGATTCCTGTAGTTTCAATATTCCTATCGGGACGTCCAATGTGGACGAATCCAGAGATTAATAATTCTGATGCATTTGTTGCTGCATGGTTGCCTGGAAGTGAAGGTGGTGGGATTTCTGATCTATTATTCCAGAAAGATCCATCATATGATTTTGTAGGGCGATTATCTTTTACATGGCCATCTAGCGCAGTGGTTTCAGAAAAAAATAAAGCTCTATTTAAATTTGGGTATGGACTTAGTTACGCTAGTAGAGAAAATCTTGATATGTTATCTGAAAAATCAGGGCTAGAGAATAGTGCAGTAGCCTCATCAGGGAAATTTTTCAATATGGGGGCTACATTTGCACCATGGGTCTTATGGCTAAGTTCTGGAGATTTAATTAAGCAAATATCAAGCTTCCCAACATCTGTCGGAGGACTTATAATAAGTAAAACAGATCATATGGCACAAGAAGATGCATTACGAATTAATTGGACTAAATCCGATGGAGATTATTTTCGTATTTCTTCAGAGAAACCAAATGATATGGCTCGTCAATCAAATGGTGCAATGAAATTAGCTTTTACTGCGAAAACATTTACTGGCTCTGATGCCGTTTTACAAATTGGCCAATGCGATTACGATGATAGCTGTGATAAAACATTAGACATTAAAATAACTGGAGACTGGAAAGAGTACAGAATTAGTTTAAGCTCTTTTGAGGAATTAGGAATAGACATGTCCAAAATAACTTCTGCATTGATTATTAAAGCAAAAAAGGGTGTTGATATCGGATTAGGTGATGTGCGTTTAGAATAAAATGCTAATTCTGGTTGTGATGAGAATTAATGTTTTGATTAAAAATCTAAATTAAATTTGGAAGTTTGTTCTGGTATTAGAGTTTTTTTATTCGCGTATTTGTATGATTATTGTTGAGTCAGAAGTTAAAAGTCAAAAAAAATATAATTAAACTCTCAAACTAGACCCCCATAACCAAAATTAAATCAGTTTTCCTTAGTATGTTTTTTTATGTAGGGTGTAATTCAAACACACCTAGTCAGTGGGGTTTTCTTTTAATCCACAGGAATATGATCTTCAGTAAGTTCAAATAGCCTTGCAATTCACTTTACAGGAGTATTTTTTATCAGTACTAGGCTTTTGTCCTACACATTCATTTGACAGTAGTAAAGTAGTAACTAAGAATAAAAAAAATATTAATTTTTTTCATTCCTAAATTTAAAAAGTTAACTCTTTCATTATTATAATTTTATTTTTAATCAATTTGCCTGCGGCAGTACTGTATCAAACTTCATAAAGTTACCGTCTCGAGCCTGCGACAGGCGCAACACCAAAATATGTCCTAACCCCGTGGAAGGGGTCAGCACGCC
>Ga0209502_10004086_pt1 | contig 11097 bp, 9 predicted proteins | sample ArcticOcean_MG_C_10_FD_187442 | JGI IMG/M metagenome (GOLD analysis project Ga0209502, IMG submission 187442) | Marine microbial communities from western Arctic Ocean - ArcticOcean_MG_CB11_90 (SPAdes) (version 2) | ecosystem: Environmental > Aquatic > Marine > Oceanic | place: Arctic Ocean...
TGGAAACCATTCATGTTAGGAGTTGTATAAGCAACTTGGCCTTTCCATGCTGGGTAGATATAACCAGTACCGATACCACCTAATGAAGTAGAACCGCCTGATTTTTGTGAACCAGTAATTGCTGATGAACCAACGCCAAGAAGCGTCATGTCATTAAGGATCGCGTCAGCAGCAAAGATACCAAGATCTTTACCTAATTTAACAGTACCCCATGATTTATCACCAAAAGTCAGAAAAGCTTGACGATTTAAAGGTGTTTTAGAATCACCAGTTATACCATTGTCTGAAGCATTTGGCTGCATTGAAATAGTAAATGATACATCTAAGTCATTTTGACGAGTTGTACCAGTAAAGCCTAACCATGAAGGTAAAAGACCTGTATTGATGCCTTGTGAGTTACCCTCACTGTTCGCATCTTCAACCGCTGCAGCACCACCCGTGATTACATTAGCATCGTCAGCTTTATGCGTAGAAGCATAAGCATTAACGTTACCATTTATATCCATTGTCCACTCGCCAGCTGGAATTACAATACCAGCGTTGGCTGCTGATGCACCCAATACTAGTGCTGCACTTGCAACGGCTAGATTAATTTTCTTATTCATTTGAATCTCCATAAAATTTAAAATGACCTTTATTTTTAACTAAAGATCTTTCAAAACACTTCCTAAGTAAGTTCGTATATTTGCTTTACTAGGAACGTTGGATACATTATGACTAATAAGGCTACTCATAATCAAGTACTTTGTAGCTTTTTCATCATATTTATATCTATTTGTTGCATTAAAACCACAAAATAAATTTAAGATACTGATATATATAGATATTTTATAATTTTGACGCCGCTTTAATTGCAAATCGGTCAGTCATACCTGCGATATAGTCTGCAACCAATCTAGCTGGATCATCATTCTTATTTGTGGAAAAATTTTCTGGGATGGCTTTAGGGCCTGCTAAATAGTGATTAAATAGTTTTTCAACTGTCTTTCCAGCATCTTGTGTCATTTTTGCAACATGAGGGTGCTCGTACATTGCATGCCTTAGGAATTGCTTCAATTCTTGCTGCTCTTCTTTAACGCCTGCTGAAAAATCAATCAGATGAGGCATGTTTCTTACATTATCTATACTTTTTGGTTGATAATCGTTAAGATTTTTTTGGCTCTGGGTGCAGACATCTTCAATTAACAAATGAATCATGCGCCTCACCACTTCGTTAATTTTTTGACTATCTTTAATATTGGAATATGTCTCATCAACTACCTTAGAGCAGCGGCTAAACAATTTATTTTGCATAAGGGCTTTGAAATTTAGGAGACCAGAACGAAAGCCATCGTCAACATCATGATTATTATAAGCAATTTCATCAGCCATATTTACAATCTGAGCTTCAAGCGACGGCTGTTGTTTCTTGATGAATCGCTCACCAACGGAGCCGAGAGTTTTAGCATTCTTAATTGAACAATGTTTAAGGATTCCTTCGCGTGATTCAAAGGTTAAATTTAGACCGTCAAAACTAGCGTACCTCCTCTCTAAATAATCCACTACCCGTAACGACTGAAGGTTGTGTTCAAACCCACCGTGTAATTTCATACAATTATTTAAGGCATCCTGCCCAGCATGTCCGAAAGGAGTGTGTCCTAGATCATGAGCCAAAGCAATTGTCTCCGCCAGGTCTTCGTGACAACCCAAAGTTCTAGCAATTCCCCTTGAAACCTGGGAAACTTCAATCGAATGTGTTAAACGAGTTCTAAACATATCCCCCTCATGATTAACAAATACCTGTGTTTTATATTCTAGTCGTCGAAATGCGGAAGAATGAATAATTCGATCTCGATCGCGCTGGAAGTCATTACGAGTAGAAGACTTAGCTTCTATATATTGTCTCCCTAATGTTTTTAGTGGGTCAGCAGCATAAGATTTTAATATCATTGAGCGATTCTAAGAAAAATTATTGTTTAAAGTTTTTCTTAAAATTTCTGAGTCATATTTATGAGTAAGCAAAGCTTTACCAATTGCAGTCTGCAGAACCAAGTGAATCTGGTTATCTTTTGTTTTCTTATCTAATCGCATGAGGCTAAGAAATTTTTCTTCGGAAATGTCTGGCGGGTTAATCGGAAGTCCTGCAAGCTCAATCAATCGATTAACTCTTAAATAATCCGAAGAACTTAACCATCCTAGCTCTTTTGACATAAAGGCAGCCATAATCATACCAGTGGCGACTGCCTCACCATGAAGCCAATTACCATAACCCATTGCATTTTCAATCGCATGGCCAAATGTATGCCCTAGATTAAGGATTGCACGAATATTTTTGTTGGACTCAAGTTCATCGGCCTCGACCACCTCAGCCTTATTTAAACATGAACGCTCAACTGCCTCAATTAAAGTGGCTGAATCTTTATTAATTAGTTGCTCCATGTGAGTTTCAAGCCAATCAAAAAACTCTGAATCTCGAATTAAGCCGTACTTAATAACTTCAGCCAACCCTGCCGATAACTCTCTTTGAGGTAAGGTATTTAACAAGTCAATATCTGCCACCACACATTTAGGCTGATAAAATGCTCCTATCATATTCTTTCCTAGCTGATGATTGATGCCAGTTTTACCTCCAACAGACGAGTCAACTTGCGATAATAGGGTAGTGGGAATCTGAATAAAATCAACACCGCGCATAAAACTTGCAGCAGCGAATCCACAAATGTCTCCAATTACGCCTCCTCCAAGAGCTATAAGAAGAACATCGCGTCCAGCCTTATTTTTAAGAAGCGCATCATAAATTAGGTTAAGTGTATCAAGATTTTTATAAACCTCTCCATCTGGCAAGACGATAGGAATAATCTTCTTACCCATACCCAAAGTTTCAACAAGTATATTTAGGTATAACGGAGCAACTATTTCGTTGGTAACAATTGCAATAGTCTTGGCTTTTGCATGGCGATGAAAAATTTCTGTGTCGCTTAGTAATTTCTGCCCCACATAAATAGGATAGCTTCTGTAACCTAAATTAATATTTAATATTTTCATAATTGTTTAATAATTTTCTCAATTTCGCTAACAATATCAAGGGCTCTCTTATTTTTTGTATCAATTACATGATCTGCGATCATTGTATATATAGGGTCGCGCGCCTTTAAAAGATTTTTTAATTTTTTCTTAATATCAACTCCTTGAAGCAGTGGCCTTGTCCTATCATTTTTTAATCTGCTAACTAATAAATCATAATCTGCTTTTAGATAAATTACTAAGCCATTTTCCGCCAAAAGTTTTTGATTATTTTTTTCGAGGATGATTCCTCCCCCGGTTGCCAAAATAATATTTTTTTTTGTTACTAACTCCTCTAACGCTTTTGCTTCCCTTTTTCTGAAGCCCTCTTCACCCTCATATTCAAATATTAAGGGGACAATAACACCAGTTTTTTCCTCGATCACTTGATCGCTATCAATGAATAATTTACGTAACTTTTTAGAGGCTAATTTACCGACGGTTGTTTTCCCAGATCCCATTAGTCCTACCAGATAAATACTATTCATATTTTTTATCATATTAAAATTTATACATTAAGCAATATTTAGTCATAGTAATATTATCCTTAATCACTATAATAAACGTTTATCTGTAAAAATATATTTTTTCATCCGATGTTATCAACATTAAAAAACTATTTAATTTGGACTTTTCTTGCTGGGCTTTCAGGAGTGGCTATGATATTTTTCGTAGCAGTACTCATCTTTCCGTCGTTACCCAATATTGACCGCTTATCAGAATATCGACCGAAACAACCTCTCAAAATTTATTCTTCTGATGGAGCCTTGATTGCTGAGTTTGGTGAAGAACGACGAGAATACATCTCCATAAGCACCGTTCCTCAAAAAATGATCAATGCCATCATCTCAATTGAAGATAGACGTTTTTTTGAGCACCCCGGCATTGATATAATTGGTGTCATACGTGCGGCCCTTAAAAACTTAACCGGGCAAAGCCATGAGGGCGCTAGCACTATTACGATGCAAGTAGCACGAAATTTTTTTCTTTCCTCTGAGAGAACATTGAAGCGAAAAATTAATGAAATCTTACTCGCCATTAAAATTGAAAAGAATTTATCGAAAGAAGAGATCCTTGGACTTTATATTAACCAAATTTATTTGGGCCAACGCTCCTTTGGATTTTCTGCGGCTGCGGATACCTATTTTGATAAAAGTTTATCTGAATTAAATTTAGGAGAAACTGCGTTGTTAGCTGGACTCCCTAAAGCTCCCAGTCGTTATAATCCATTTGTTAACCCTGATCGAGCAATACAAAGACAACAAGCAGTCTTATTTAGTATGAAAAGGCATGGATTTATAGATAATCCAACCTATATATTAGCCCTAGAAGAGCCAATAAATTTAAGGGAATCTTCTCAAAAAAGAGAATTAAAAGCAGACTATATCGCAGAAATGGTCCGTAAAACTCTATATGAGGAATTGGGGGAGAAGATTTATACTAGTGGGCTAAAAGTTTACACAACAATTAAGAAAAAAAATCAACGTTACGCAAAACAGGCTGTCCAAAACGGTATTATTAATTTCATTAGCCGCCACGAATTAAATCCTAATGAGAGCTTTATCGATTTAGATGAAAAGCCATTCGAAGATCAGCAAAAAAGAGAAAAATACCTAGTAACCAAACTTCGATTGATTCCTACCTACAATAATTTTATCCCTGGCGTCGTTTTAAACTTACAGCCTCAAAAGGTTGAGGCACTCCTTAAAAATGGTCAAAGAATTAGTGTCTTTCGGAAAGGGTTAACTCTCTTAAAAGATGATTTAAAGAAAGAAAATATAGATGAAAAAATTATCAAGCCTGGTTCCGTTATTCGTTTTGTTAAAAATTACGGCAGATGGATTGCTACTCAACTCCCAGAAGTTGAGGCATCATTAGTTTCGATAGACCCACAAAACGGTGCCATTCTTGCCTTAGTTGGTGGATTCGATTTTCACCGCAATAAGTACAACCACGTTACTCAAGCACAAAGACAACCAGGATCTATCTTTAAACCTTTTATTTTTTCAGCTGCCCTTGAAAAAGGAGTCAATGCTGCTACATTAGTTAATGATGGTCCTCTCTCTATTAGTGCTAAAGAACTCAACACTAATCAGGCGTGGGAACCCAAAAATTATAATGAAAAATACGCAGGTCCAATGCGTATCCGAAAAGGACTCGCACTTTCAAAAAATTTAGTAGCTATTCGAGTATTGCGCTACATCGGCGCTAAATATGCACAAGATTATATTACTCGGTTTGGTTTTGACCCTAAGAAACACCCCCCTTACCTTTCAATGGCATTAGGCGTTGGTGAGGTTACTGCTTTAGAAATGGTCTCTGCCTATGGAGTTTTTGCTAATGGAGGTTACTTAAAAGAACCTTACTTTATTGAAAAAATTATTGACTCTAAAGGTAGAAAAATAAAAAATAGTTCGGAGCTCATGAATGATGCAACCCCTCGTATTATAGATCCAAGAAATGCTTTCATCATGACAGATATGCTTAAAGAAGTTATCAATACAGGAACAGGCAAAAAAGCAAAGAGACTTAAGCGCTCAGATATTGGAGGGAAAACTGGGACTACTAATGATTTAATCGACGCATGGTTTGCAGGATTTAATCCTGATATTGTAACTGTAACTTGGATGGGTTATGACCAACCAAAACCGCTAGGTAAATATGAGACAGGGGCTCGAGCTGCCCTCCCAATATGGATAGATTATATGGAGCCTATTCTGGGACAATACCCAATCAAAATGTTAGCTGAGCCAGAGGGGATTACGCCATTCAAAATTAACCCAATCAATAGCTTAATCGTTAAGCCCTCTGAAGAAGGGTTCTATGAATATTTTTATGATGAATTTCAGCCTCAAAGTAATGCGTATTTCATGATTAACTAATATGGTGAGAGGTCAGATAAAACAAGCGAGAATAATTATTGCGAATCGAGCAGCCGAAATTATTATGGAAGAAGGCATCATAGATTATCACTTTGCAAAAAAGAAAGCTGCAAAATATTTAGGTTATCAATCTTCAGACTATCTCCCTTCAAATGATGAAATTGATAATGCTCTAAAGGAATACCAGAAAATTTACCAAGTAGATATTGATGCCTCTCTTGTTCGAAAAATTAAAGATGAGGCCCTCATGATAATGGAATTAGTTAAAAAATTTAATCCTCATCTTGTAGGTCAATTAATTGATGGCTTGATACCAAAATACCCCATCCTACAAATTAATTTATATACTGATAATATGAAAGAAATAGAATATGTACTTTTAAATAATAATATTGAATTTAATTTAAAGGATACAAACATCTCAGAAAAAAGAACGAAAAAAAAATCTCTCAGAAATATTCCTATTATTAAAATTGAGGGGCGGTGGTTTCCGATAGAATTAAAGGTTCTTAATGAAAACGACCTCAAACTTAAGAAAAATAATCTTAATCTTATTAATGGGAGAGGAAAAAACTTAGAAGACCTTAGGAGATCCGAAGATAAATTAAGCCTTTAAACTTCGGGCAACTTGTAAAGCAAAGTAAGTTAAAATTGCATCAGCTCCCGCCCTTTTAAATGCTATTAATGACTCCATTATAATTTTGTCTTCTTCAAGCCATCCCTGCTGAGAGGCAGCTTTAATCATGGCATATTCGCCGCTAACTTGGTAAACAAAAGTAGGTTTTCCAAAAGCTTCCTTAACGCGATAAAGAACATCTAGATAAGGTATGCCTGGTTTAATCATTACCATATCAGCTCCCTCATTAATGTCTAACTCCACCTCATACAATGCTTCGTCACTGTTTGCTGGATCCATTTGATAGGTTTCTTTAGAGGCGCCACTCAATGAGATTCCTGAGCCGACTGCCTCACGAAAAGGGCCATAAAACGCAGAAGCATATTTTGCTGAATAGGCAAGAATTTTTGTATTAAAAAAATGCTTATCCTCCAATGCTTTTCTAATCTTCCCGACGCGAGCATCCATCATGTCCGAGGGTGCTACAATATCTGCTCCAGACTTTGCATGAGACAAAGCTTGCTTAACCAAAACTTCAACTGTTTCATCATTCAAAATATTACCTTTTTCATCCGTTAGGCCATCTTGTCCATGAGATGTATAAGAATCTAATGCAATATCAGTGATGATACCTAGCTCAGGTAGAATTTTTTTTAGCGCTGCCACGGCTCTCTGAATTAATCCATTTGGGTTAAATGACTCAGTTGCACTCTCAGATTTAAATTGATCGTCAATAACAGGAAACAATGCAATTGCTGGAATCCCTAATTCAAAACATTCGCTAGCTTCAAGAATAATCTGATCAATACTTTGTCTAAAAATTCCTGGCATAGATTGAATTTCCTGACGCACTCCATTCCCCTCAATTACAAACATAGGATAAATAAGATGATTAACAGATAATTGACTCTCTCTCATTAATCTCCGAGAAAAATCATTATTTCTCATTCGTCTTGGTCGGTTAGTAATGGTCATTTTTTTAGTAATGCCTTTAAAGATTGTCCTGGATTTTCATCTCGCATAAATGCTTCACCTATTAGAAAAGTAAAGATACCATGTTCATTCATCAAGCGTATATCCCTATGATCAAATATGCCTGATTCCGTTATTGGAATTTTACCTACTGGTAATTGTGCAACAAGATCTATTGTTGTCTGAAGAGTCACATCAAATGTCTTTAAATTTCTATTATTTATACCTATCAATGGAGTTGAGAGCTGAAGGGCAAGTTCTAATTCTTTTTCGTCATGAGACTCTACTAAGACTGACATACCTAAACTATGTGCAATCGATTCAAATTCCTTCAATTGAGATAACTCTAGGGCCGCAACAATTAGAAGAATACAATCTGCTCCCAATGCTTTTGATTCATATATTTGATAGGGATCTATAATAAAGTCTTTTCTAAGCACAGGAAGCTGGCATACTTTTTTAACATCTTGAATATAATGAGGGCTCCCTTGGAAATATTCAACATCTGTCAATACTGACAAACAACTCGCACCTCCTTCTTCGTATGATTTTGCAATCTCTTTCGGATCGAAATCTTCTCGAATAATGCCCTTAGAAGGGCTAGCTTTTTTTATTTCTGCAATTACGGAGGAAAGATTAAGCTCTTGTTTTATTTGGATTGCCTTAACGAAATCTCTTTCGTCGGAAATTTGAGAAATTTGATCATCCAATGCACTTTTCGATAAAATAACTTTAGATGCAGAAATTTCAATCTTCTTTGTCTCTAATATTTTAGCTAAAACATTATTCATTAGACAATGTTATCAATTCTTTTAATTTCATTAGTGCTTCCCCTGAATCAATGACTTTATTTGCTTTTTCAATACCTGCTTCTATATCCTCAACTAAACCACTTACATAGATAGCTGCGCCAGCATTTAGTAATGAAATATTCCTCGCTGTAGTGGATTTCCCATTCAAAATATCCAACATCATAGTCTTAGAATGGGCCACATCATCAACTTTAATGTCGGCTAGCTTACCTAACGGAAGACCAAAGTCACCTGGATTAATAACGTATTCCTTAACTGCATTATTCTTCAATTCAGCTACAAACGTTTTTCCTGTAATGGAAATTTCATCCATTCCATCCGCGCCGCTCACTACCATGACGTGGGTACTGCCCAATTTTTTTAAAACCCTAGCCAATACTATGGTTAAATTTTTGTGGTACACGCCTAATATCTGCTGTTTTGCACTAGCGGGATTAGTGAGCGGGCCTAACAAATTAAATATCGTTCGCACACCTAAATCTTTCCTTATGGGTGCCACATACTTCATTGCAGGATGGTAATTAGGAGCGAACATAAAACCAATACCAATTTTATTTACAATCGCGGCAATCTCTACATTATTTAAATTAACATTAACACCTAATGCCTCTAAAACATCTGCACTTCCGCACTTTGACGAGACTGATCTCCCTCCATGTTTGGCTACTTTCACGCCTGCTGCTGCAGCAATAATTGCACTTATAGTTGACACATTAAACGTTTGAAGGCTATCCCCTCCTGTTCCACAGGTATCAACAAGATGCTTAGTATCTTTTACCATAACCTTATTGGAGTGCTCTCTCATTACAGAAGCAGCTCCTGTAATCTCATCAATACTTTCACCCTTAATTTTTATGGAAATTAATATACTCGCAATTTGAGCTTGGGTTAAGTTTCCTGTCATAAGTTCATTCATCAAGGATGACATATCATCGAAGGAAATATTATTTCCATTTGATAAATTATTCAAACAGTGTCTAAAGTGTTCACTCATATTTTTTTATAAAATTAGATAAAAGGTCATGTCCAAATTCTGTCAGTATCGACTCAGGGTGGAATTGTACTCCTTCGATTGGCAATAATTTATGCTGTATTCCCATAATCTCTTGGTCATCTGTCCATGCTGTAATATCGAAACAATCTGGGCAAGAAGATTTTTCAATAACTAATGAATGGTATCGAGTTGCCGTAAAGGGATTATTAATACCTTTAAATACCCCCTGATTAGTATGGTGAATTAATGAAGTCTTTCCATGCATAATCGTTTTTGCGTAAGTAATTTTCCCTCCAAAAGCTTGGCCAATAGTTTGATGTCCAAGACACACCCCTAATATTGGGATTTCTTCTTTAAAATTATTTACAACTTCCAAAGAAATACCTGCCTCGTTTGGAGAGCATGGTCCAGGGGAAATAACAATAAAATTTGGATTGATAGCTTTAATCTCTTCTATAGAAATTTGATCATTACGATATACCGAAACTTCCTGGCCTAACTCACCAAAATATTGGACCAAGTTATAAGTAAAGGAATCGTAATTATCGATCATCAGCAACATTTTTTATTCTTCCAATCCAGCTTGAGCAAGCTCAGCTGATTTCAAAATTGCCATCGCTTTATTTTGTGTTTCAATCCATTCATTTTCTGGGATAGAATCCGCAACAATTCCTGCTCCCGACTGAACAAAAAGAGTCTGGTCCTTTATAACGCCAGTTCGAATAGCAATAGCAACATCCATATCACCATTAAATTCTAAATATCCTACCGCTCCAGCATAAACTCCTCGCTTGGTTGGCTCTAATTCATTAATAATTTCCATAGCCCTGACTTTTGGGGCGCCACTAACAGTTCCTGCTGGAAAAGTTGCCTTTAAAACATCCATAGCAGTTAAATTATCTTTCATTTGGCCCTCAACATTAGATACAATATGCATAACATGTGAATACTTTTCAATATTCATATTTTCGGTTACTTTAACAGTCCCCGTTTTTGAAACCCTCCCAATATCATTTCTACCTAAATCCATTAGCTGAACATGTTCAGCAATTTCTTTTGGATCAGACTTAAGATCAATCTCAAATTTTAAATCTTCTGCCTCAGTTTTGCCTCTAGGCCTTGTGCCAGCAATCGGTCGCACAGAAACTTTATTCTTCTCTAATCTCACCAAAATCTCCGGTGATGCACCAACAACAAAATGATCGTCCATATGATAGAAAAACATATAGGGCGAAGGGTTCAAGGTTCTTAAGGCTCGATAAAGTGACAATGGTTCTGATTTATAGCTTTGTTTCATACGCTGTGATAAAACTACCTGCATCACATCACCTTCATAAATATATTCTTTAGCTTTTATAACTGATTTTTTAAATTCTGATTCACCGAACTCAGACTGAGAAATAGATGCTTCTGAACTAGGCGTATTTGGTAAGGGCAGTAATAAACGAATTTCCTCCATATACTTTTCTAACTTTTGGATACTTAAAGCATAAGCATCCGGTATTTCTGGGTCAGCATAACGGATAAGGAATAATTTTTTTAATAAATTATCAATAACAATAATTTCATCAGATAGCATCAATAGTATGTCAGGCAAGTTTAACTGATCCTCTAAAAATATTTTATCAAGCTTAGGCTCAATATATTGAATAGTTTCATAGCCAAAATATCCTGCAAGCCCACCAGAATATCTAGGAAGATTAAGGTCGTCAGGGACCCTAAAGTTAGCCATAAAATCTGCTATAAAATCTAATGGATTTTGGTCATTAATTTCTTCTT
>Ga0209502_10004087_pt1 | contig 11096 bp, 6 predicted proteins | sample ArcticOcean_MG_C_10_FD_187442 | JGI IMG/M metagenome (GOLD analysis project Ga0209502, IMG submission 187442) | Marine microbial communities from western Arctic Ocean - ArcticOcean_MG_CB11_90 (SPAdes) (version 2) | ecosystem: Environmental > Aquatic > Marine > Oceanic | place: Arctic Ocean...
GGGTGATGAGCATGTTCTGGGGCTGACCAGCGAACACTTCACGTTCCTCAGTGTCAAGGTAGGCGTAGTTGGTGAAAACATCCCACTTGTCAGTAGCCGCCGCGGAGCCCCAAGTGATACGGAGCTCAACATCGTGGTACTGGAGGGAGATGAGAGGGATGGCGGTCTGCCAGTTTTCACAGAAAGCAAACCTGAGGGGGTAGAACCTGTAGGCTGTACCACCGTTGACCAGATCAGCCGAAGGTGATTTGGAAGCACTGGTCGCAGAAAGACGGGGTGCAACCAGGGTGGAGTAGGTGGAATCCTGTTCATCAATCACCTGACCACCGACAAGGAGTTCAACCTTGGCAATTTTTGTCAACCAATCGGCTTGACTGTAAGGCATGGTCTTGACACCATTATTGGGGACGAGATAGACATATCCGAGCATATCACCCTTGCGCTCGAAGCGGACGGTGGACATACCACCATTCGCGACATTGCCTTGAATGACCTGACGCTCGACAGTTTGGGAAAAGTTTGTATGACGTTTGTAGGTGGACCTGAAGAAACTGACCTCGGGCTGACCAACAAGGTGGACATCCTGGGCACCGACAGCAACGAGTTGGGCAATACCACCAGACATTTTATAATATAGTGAGACTTTATTTTTAAGCTTGGGGAAATCAAAATGATTGATACGAGACTTTAGAAACTCTGTTCAGTTTGTAAAGTTTGGGAACATATATTTTTCAATTAGAATTATGATGGAGTTGGAACTGTGGGCCACACGACATCCTTGAGGTTTCCATCTTCGTCGAGTGTTGGACGGGCCGTCGTGGGGAGATTTCGGAGAGCTAGGCGGTAGTCTATCCAGTTCTGGATATCCAGTTCGAGAAGGTGAGGGTAATCTCGGGTCACGTACTTGTCACTCTGGTCGAGGAGAGCGTTCCTCTGCTCACGCATTTTCTTGATCGCCTCGACATTCGTGAGTTTGTAGACCAATTCTTCATATATATCGTAACTAGGTTTTTCAAGATGCACGTCCTCGAAAACAACACTCTCCCATGTAGTACCGTCAGACGTATAAGGTGTACCTGGAGCGAATTGTTCAAGTGCTTGGGTGAGCATATACTCTACCCCGGTATTAATTTTGCGTTATAATAATTGAACCATGTATATCGGTGTGAGTACCTGAGAACGTACGAGTTGTAACGGTGACGCCACCCGTGCCGTTGGGCATGATATAGGATGTACCACCAATTGTATTACCAGATAGATAAGAGGTTGCGGCACGTCCTCCAGAGGCTCCCGCACCTCCACCACTGCATTCCCCTCCATTCGACCCCCCACCACCAAAACCACCTGGGCTCTGATAGGCGGTGTAGTGGGTTGCGTGAGACGGATTCCCCCCTAAGGCTCCATTTGAGGGCTTTAAACCATAATAATAAGTGGTTTGGTAGCTCCCCGAACCGTCAACTGTCCACCCAGCCCCACCACCTGCGCTTCGATCGCCTGACGCCCCACCACTACCTAAAGTTCCCTGACCGTCACCGACGGCGTGCCCACCCTGGTTGGTCGAAGTAACATAATTAGCAGCCCCAGAACCACCGCCACCACCTGCAACCAGGTATACATCATTATTGGATGTGAATGCACCAGGTTTGAGAACCCAAGAAGCACCCCCACCCCCAGTACCAGAGGCCCAGTGTTGTCCACGGGCTGGAGACTGCGCAACAATCAAAACTACTGTTGCCCCTTTCGTCAAAGCAAATGTTGCCTTTACAGTTGCACCATTACCTGGTGCAACTGCTGTATTATTTGAATTATATGTACTACCGGTATACCTGTACCCCCCTTGTGCCCCCTTTGCTTCAATCGTGTACGTTCCAGTCGAAGGAACAGTCCATAGCTGGAACCCCTGTTTTCCCGATACCTGATTAAAGCTGGTTGATGTCTGCCACCAACCGGTAGCACCATATGCAGTTTTTGTGGCTGCGAGGTCAGGACCATCCCTCCCATAAAGCCCCGTATTTGTGAATGTAAACGGATTTGGACTAAAGGTGTACGCATCACTATTCCATACAATATTGATTGCCCTATCTGTGAACTGTCCACTACCAATATCGGTCAATCGGAATGTTACACTCGTCGTACCCGTGGCGGCCGACTCCGTGATAGTACCTGTTATCGCACCAGCCTCGGTAAGAGTAAGACCCGCAGGTAAGGAGGCACTCGAAGGTGCTACCTCGAACTTCCTATTGGTACCACCAGCACCATCTGTACCTACGAGTGTTTGTGTCGTGGTACTTTCAGTAGTGAAGGTCAGGTCCGCACCAGCCGCGGTGGTCCACCCAACCGCCAACCCAATAAGGGGGGTAGTACTGGTCCCACTCAGACCCGAGGTGCTGTTAACTCTAATTTTATACGGTTGATTTGCGATGGTGTAGGCACCGGTCGCCCCGAGTGCCCCCATCTTAAAAGTCACTTGGGTCCCAGCAGCGTTTGGTGTCGTCGTATTGAAAACACTGTATAGGGTTCCATCAGCACCTTCCAATTGGACCGTCGATCCAGGGATAATACCTGAACCCGTAGCAGTGAATACTTGGGTTGATGAATCAAAAATCTGGTTCGAGGCGTAGTCGAAGATATAGGCGGCCCCTTTGCCGACGCCGTTTTCGTGTTCCCCCACGATAACCCTCGTCCCGTCCAAGTTAATGGCAACACCGCTACCGAAATATGCCCCTGTCGCTCTCGAGGTTGGCACAATCTTCAAACCCGAATCCCACGACCCACTACTGTAGGTGAAGATATGGGCGGCACCCCTGCGCGCATAGTCCTGGTACTCACCCACGATAATCTTCGTCCCGTCAGAGTTCATGGAGACGCCACCCATTCCGAATTGGGCGTCTGCACCAGTGACGGCTGCCGTCAGCTTCACTTCTTGAACCCACGACGATCCATTGTAGGTGAAGATATAGACGGAACCGCTGTCGTAGGTGCTCGAATGATCCGTAGGTGCCCCGATGAGAACCTTCGTTCCGTCCCCGGATATGGAGACGGTCTGACCAAGGTAGTCCCCCGCCACTACGTCCGAAGGAGGAGAAATCTTCGTACCCGTATCCCACGACCCACTACTGAAGTTGAAGACATAGGCCATACCGATGGCATAGTTCCCCGCCTCTCGTGCCCCAACTATAACCCTCGTCCCGTCCGAGCTCATGGAGACGCCCTCACCGAACCAGTCACCCGCCTGTGCATCCGATGCCACAAGCTTTGCTTGTTGAGTCCAATACCCACCACTGAAGTTGAAGACATAGGCGGCCCCGGCGTTGCCACCACCCGCGTCCTCCCAGAACGCCCCCGCGATAACCCTCGTTCCGTCCGAGTTCATGGAGACGCTCTGACCGAACTGGTCACTCGACTGCTTATCTGATGCCAGAAGCGTCGAACCTTCTTTAACCCACGACGTTCCATTGTAGGCGAAGATATAGGCGGCACCCCAACCACCTTGAGCCTGCGCCCCGATGACAACCTTCGTCCCGTCCGAGTTCATACCGACACTTACACCGAAGCTCGCGTTCGTACCTGACTGGTCCGCTGCCAGAATCTTCGCTGTTTGGGACCAAGACCCATCACTGAGGGTGTATATGTAGGCGGCACCGCGGTGACCACTACCAGTCGACGCCTCCTCCGCAAACGACCCCACGATAACCTTCGTCCCGTCCCCAGAGATGGCGAGTCTGTAACCGTAGAGGTCACCATTCGCTCCGTCATCTGCCACAATCCGCGTGCCACCAGTCATATGCGGACCGACGTCGGTACCCGCCCATCCAGCCAACACTCCCCCACTAGTAAGTGTAGTTGTTGGTGAAACACCAGTGACCGCAGGTGGTTGGGCGATGGGAGCCCACCCCGCCTCCAGGTACGATTCCATAAACCCAATTGTGGAATTATAACGGATCATACCTGTCGTAGGGTTCGATGGTCTCTGTGCTGTAGTACCAACACCTAGACCCACACCTCCGGTTCCGGTCACCACAAGGTCTGTAGACTCAATATGACCTGAAACCACCAATTCAGCCGTCGGTGAAATGCTCACACCAGCACCCATACCGCTATGGGCCGTACAGTAATAGTACAGTGTTGTAGGGGCACCTACAGGAACAAAAAACGTTCGTTTCTCACTACTCGCGTACGTACCTGTAGTTGTTATACCTGTCGTGTAGGGTGTTCCATTAGTAGTTCCATCATTTGAATTTGATTCCGAAAATATAAAAGGGTTACCTGAAAGAGTCGAACTAGATAGGTCGAAAATATAGGTTTGCTGTTGGTGTAGTTCCAATGATGCCTGGAGGTACCCGTCGATATAGTATTTATTACCACCACTAGCATCCGAGACCGTAACAACGAATGTCTTTGTCGTACCCAATGTCATAGCGTTACTCACAGTGGATGTAGGACAGGTGACACTTCCTGGAAATGTTGTACTATTCGTCATGGGCCAACTTGTTATTATAACTCGATACTTTTTTTAACAGTATGTGACACTCTTAAAAAAATGGTTTTATAAAATGTTTAGAAACTTAGAGTTGGAACAGTGGGCCACACGACATCTTTGAGTTTTCCATCTTCATCGAGTGTTGGACGGGCCGTCGTTGGGAGATTTCTGAGGGCCTGGCGGTAGTCTACCCAATTATGGATATCCAGTTCGAGACGGTGAGGGTAATCTATAATCACATACTTGTCACTCTGGTCGAGGAGAGCGTTCCTCTCCTCACGCATTTTCTTGATCGCCTCGACATTCGTGAGTTTGTAGAGTGCGTATTCGTACGCCTCATCATCGGGTTTTACTATACCGTCTATATCTTCACCTACAGTAGTGGGTTTTTCAAAAACGACACTATCCCACGTGGTTCCATCCGACGTATAAGGTTCACCCGGAAACATATGTTCTAATACTTGGGTCAGCATATACTCTACCCCTATATTAATTTTGCGTTATGATAACTTTACCCTGCGTCCGGCCCATGGTTGTGCCCGTCAACGCGGTGGTATATTGTCCATATGTAGTGTTTGTGCCATTATTCCTCGAGGAACCACCATGACCAGGACGACCATTGTAGGTAGTGGATGCACTACCACCAACATACCCACCACCACCACCACCCGCATGTGCCCCAGACCCACCACCACCACCAAATCCACCTACGTTGTTGTAGCTGGTGGCGTTGTACCCGTGGTTCCCCCCGGTCGCACCCACGTATGGTCTCAGACCTTTGGATTGACCTGGGGTACCCGCCCCTATACCATCTATACCGTATGACGCCCCACCCCCAGAGTCCCACTGTCCCGATGCCGCCCCCACCCATGATGTAACAAGAGAAGCTTGTGCAGCGGGTGCATGAGCACCAGGCAAAGGTAACAACGGCTGGTTCCAATATGGGGAGATACCTCCACCACCACCCGCGACAAGGTATAAACTAGATGCCGTGGCTGCCGAACCACCATAATCCTCCTTGAGAACCCATGAAGCACCCCCACCACCAGCAGCGTTCGCGTTACTCGTGCCCCCGGTTGTGTCATTTTGACCGACAATAATACATAATTTTTCCCCTTTCGTCAAAGAAAAGTCGCCTTGAGTCCAGGCGCCCCACCCGGTGGAACGGGTGGCGTCCGAGGTCTGCATCCCCGCAGACGCCCCATATGCCTTGATTGTATACGTTCCAGTTTCAGGGACAGTCCATAGCTGGAACCCTTGTTTACCTGATATTTCGTTAAACCACGCAGTATTTTGTTCCCATATCTCGGAAGCATATGCAGCTTTCATTTGGGTGAAAGTAGGACCATATCGACCCGTCGCGAGGCAGTTCGTGAACGTATGTGAGCTAAAGGTGAAGAGTGCTGCACTCCCCACGATATTGATTGCCCTATCTATGAACAGTCCACTACCATTATCAGTCAATCGGAATGTTACACTCGTCGTACCCACCGCCCCGATAGTACCTGTTATCGCACCCGTACTCCCGGTAAGAGTAAGACCCGCAGGTAAGGCGGTACTCGAAGGTGCTACAGAGAATGTCCTACTGGTACCACCACCACCGTCTGTACCTGCGAGTGTGTTTGTCGTGGACGCGCTAGTATCGAAGGTCAGGTTCGCGCCAGCCGCAGTGGTCCACCCAACCGCAAACCCAATCGTAGCAGTACTGGTCGCAACCAGACCCGATTTGGCGTTAACTCTAATTTTATACGGTTGATTTGCGACGGTGAAGAAACCGCTCGCCGGTCCAGATTTTCGTCCAATGTCTGTGTAGGCCGACCCGTCATAATAATACCACCTACCGTACGCACCAGAGGCATCAGTAACTTCTGCAGAGGTCGGGAGCCTAACACCAGTTGGTGTAGGCAGGCCCCCGGACGCCACGGCTCCCACATAATTAGTGGCCATGTCGTAAAGCTTCCAACGAAGAGCACCATCAAAGGCGAGAGAAAACCTATTCACACTGGAATTAATTGCCTGTGCCTCAGCCTGTGATAAAATAGGCTCCCCCATCTTAAAAGTCACCTGGGTCCCGGCAGCGTTTGGTGTCGTATCGAAAACACTGTATAGGGTTCCATCAGCACCTTCGAGTTGTACCGTCGATCCACTACCGATACCTGAACCCGTAGCCGTGAATACCTGGGTTGATGTATCAAAAACAAAGCCGGAGTCGGTTACTGAGTTGAGGTCGAAGATATAGGCGGCACCGGCAGTGGTCCCTCGCGTGTCCTCTCCATACGCCCCCACGATAGCCTTCAACCCGTTCCCGCTCATGGCGACGTGGTAGCCAAACATGTCAGTCGCCTGCTTATCCGATGCTACAATCTTCTGTTCTTGAACCCACGACGTTCCATTGTAGGTGAAGACATAGGCGGAACCAGCGTTGCTGATGTTATTAGGGTCCTCATACCGCGCCCCCACGAGAACCTTCGTCCCGTCCGAGCTCATGGAGACACTATAGCCGAAATGGTCACTCGCCTGTATATCATCTGACTGTAACATCACCTCTGACCCCCAAGACCCACCACTGTAGGTGTATATGTAGACTTTACCGGAGTTGCTACCAGCCGTCTCGTTGCTGTCCGCCCCTATGATAACCTTCGTCCCGTCCGAACTTATGGAGACGCTCCTACCGAAGTAGTCATGATGATCTCCGTCCGATGCCTGAAACTTTGCTTGTTGAGACCACGACGATCCATCGTAGGTGAAGACATAGGCGGCACCGGCGGCGCTGCTGCCGCTGCTGTTATCACTATAATACGCCCCCACGATAGCCTTCGTCCCGTCCGGGGAGAGTTGGAGCCCTTCGGATCCGAATTTGCCACTCGCCACTGCAACATCTGGAAAAATCTTTGCTTGTTGAGACCAAGACCCACCACTGTAGGTGAAGATATAGGCAGCACCGGAGTCGGAGGCACCCGTGTCCTCCCTCTGCGCCCCCACGAGAACCTTCGTCCCGTCCGAGTTCATGGAGACACCCTGGCCGAAGTCGTCACTCTGCTGTGCATCCTCGGCCTTAATCATCGTACCCGTATCCCACGACCCACTACTATAGGTGAAGATATAGGCGGCACCAGAGTCGCCAGCACCCGTCGAACTGGATTGATTGGCGGTGCTATCCTCCGAGGGTGCCCCCACGATAACCTTCGTCCCGTCCCCAGAGATGGAGACGCTGTAGCCAAAATAGTCATTCGTGGACCGGTTCGGTGCCACAAGCTTCTCTTGGGACCAAGATCCACCACTGTAGGTAAAGATATAGACGGCCCCGTAGTTTTGCGGGGCCTCATTACGCGCCCCCGCGATAACCTTCGTCCCGTCAGCGCTCATGGAGACGCTCCAGCCGAACTGCTCACCCGCCAGTCCGTTCGATGCCGTAATCTTCGTACCCGTGTCCCATCCAGTCGTAGACCCACCACTAGTAAGTGTAGTTATTGGTGAAACACCAGTGACCGTAGGTTGTTGGGCGATGGGAGCCCACCCCGTCCCCAGGTACGATTCCATAAACCCAATTGTAGAATTATAACGGATCATACCTGTCGTAGGGTTTGATGGTCTCTGTGCTGTAGTACCAACACTTATACCCACACCTCCGGTTCCGGTCACCACAAATCCTTTAGACTCAACACGACCTGAAACCACCAATTCAGCCGTCGCTGAGATGCTCACACTAGCACCCATACCGCTATGGGCCGTACAGTAATAGTACAGTGTTGTAGGGGCACCAGCGGGGACTATAAATGTTCGTGTCTGATTACTCGCATATGTACCCGTACTTGTTATACCTGTCGTGTAATACGGATCTGAATTAGTCGTTCCATCATTTGAATTTGAGGAATCGAATACAAATGGGTGACCTGAAAGAGTCGAACTAGATAGGTCGAAAATATAGGTTTGGCCTTGGTGGAGTTCCAAGACTGGTTGGAGGTATCCATCGATATAGTATTTATTACCACCACTGGCATTCGTCATCGTAACAACGAATGTCTTGGTCGTACCCAATGTCATAGCGTTACTCATAGTCGACGTGGGACATGATACACTTCCTGGAAATGTTGTACTAATCGTCATCTATTATAACTCGATACTTTTTTTAACAGTATGGGACACTCTTAAAAAAATGGTTTTATAAAATGTTTAGAAACTTAGAGTTGGAACGGTGGGCCACTCAACGTCCTTGAGTTTTCCATCTTCGTCGAGTGTTGGACGGGCCGTCGTTGGGAGATTTCTGAGGGCCTGGCGGTAGTCTATCCAATTCTGGATATCCAGTTCGAAATGGTGTGGGTAATCTCGGGACACGTACTTGTCACTCTGGTCGAGGAGAGCGTTCCGCTCCTCCCTAAACTTTTTGATAGCATCAGCGTTCGTGAGTTTGTAGAGTGTATATTCATAAATGGTATTATCAACGGGTTTTGCTATATTTTCAAAAACGACACTATCCCACGTGGTACTGTCGGAAGTATAAGGTTCACCCGGAAATATTTTTTCTAATACTTGGGCGAGCATATATACTTTACCTTGATGTTTTTATTAGAATGTTCCTGGGGCTTGTATATACACCGAACCTTCATAGGCTGTGTGAGTACCGGTAAAGGTACGGTTTGTTGCGGTTGTGATGATATAGGATGTACCACCATAACTACTGGTATTATGTGACGACGAACCCGCCCCACCAGTGGCTCCTGCACCCCCACCGCTATGGTCGGCACCATTCCCACCACCACCACCAAAACCACCGGTAGACTCGTAGCCGGCGGTTACATACCCAGAGGCCCCACCCATAGCCCCAGCGGCGGGTCTTATACCCGGACTGTTGCCATTTCCAAAACTCATACTCGCAATCCCATTCCCAGTCCATCCAGCCCCACCAGCAGCAGCAGTACCAGCAGCAGCACCACCACCCCCTAAAATACCCTGTGACGCCCCGTTAGCATGCCCACCATTCATATTATTCTGAGTAGGGGTACCCGCCCCACCACCACCACCAGCAACCATATATACCTGATCGCTCACAGTAGTAAAGTTTTCCTTGAGAATCCAGGTAGCACCACCACCACCACCACCAGAATTGGATTTATTACTACCTGTCGGGAACTCACCAGCCTGTCCCACAATAATGACTATTTTCGTTCCCATTGTGAAAGCAATGTCCGTGCGGATATTGGCCCCGTTCCCGGGAGAGTTGCTATATGACCCGTTCCCGGCAGTCCTCGCACCTTGCCCCCCCTTCGCAGTGATACGATACGTTCCGGTCTTAGGAACGGTCCAGAGCTGGAACCCTTGTTTACCGGATACTTGGTTAAACCACGCAGTAGTGTTATACCATACCGTTGAATTATATGCAGTTTTCATTTGGTCGAACGTAGGTCCGAGTCGTACATCACCAAGAGCCCGTGTGAACGTATGTGAGGTAAAGGCGAAGAGGTCTGCACTCCCCACGATATTGATTGCTCTATCTGTGAACTGTCCACTACCATTATCGGTTAATCGGAATGTTACACTCGTCGTACCCGCCGCCGCGATAGTACCTGTTATCACACCCCCGGCGGTCACCGGTTGGAGGCCTGATGGTAAGGCGGTACTCGAAGGTGCTACAGAGAATGTCCTATTGGTACCACCAGCACCATCTGTACCTGCGAGTGTTTGTGTCGTGGATCCGTTAATATTGAAGGTCAGGGTCGCACCAGCCGCGGGTGAGGTCCACCCAACCGCAAACCCAATAAGGGGGGTAGTACTGGTCCCACTCAGACCCGAGGTGCTGTTAACTCTAATTTTATACGGTTGTTGTGCCACGGCATAGCCACCGGTCGCCCCGAGTGCCCCCATCTTAAAAGTCACTTGGGTCCCGGCAGCGTTTGGTGTCGTCGTATTGAAAACACTGTATAGGGTTCCATCAGCACCTTCGAGTTGTACCGTCGATCCAGGGATAATACCTGAACCCGTAGCCGTGAATACTTGGGTTGCTGAATCAATTACTATAGGACTGAAGACACCTGGCACTGTAAACATAGCACCCCGGTCAGTTCCTCCGGTATCCCTACCGTACGCACCAGCGACAATCATCGTCCCATCTGACGATATACCGACACAATGACCAAAGGTGTCGTGGGCCACAGGGTTTACGAGGCCCCACCCCGTTATCTCTTGTATTTGGGTCCAGGTAGTCCCAACCCTGGTAAATATAACAAATGAACCGTATACGGCTCCACTCGTGATGTTAACCTTTCTACCCCTGACACCAGCAACGATAACCTCACCATCATGGGATATTTGTAGCTGTTCAAACGCATAGTCCGTCGTCACCGCCGACGTTATAGTTAGTTGCTGTTGAAAGTCCCACGAGGTTCCATTTCTGACGAAGACAAAACCCGCCCCCGTGTATGAAGTGTCGCCGTACGCACCCATTACAGCATAGTTTCCATCACCGGAAATATCAACCCCCGTACCAAAGTAGTCCTGAAGGTTTCCATTAGGGTCTACCATGAGCGCTTGGTGGGTCCAAGTGGTATTAGACCTGATGTACATATGAGCATAACCGGTATTCGGATGATTACTGTCCACCGGGTAAGCCCCGAGGGGT
>Ga0209502_10004089_pt1 | contig 11093 bp, 11 predicted proteins | sample ArcticOcean_MG_C_10_FD_187442 | JGI IMG/M metagenome (GOLD analysis project Ga0209502, IMG submission 187442) | Marine microbial communities from western Arctic Ocean - ArcticOcean_MG_CB11_90 (SPAdes) (version 2) | ecosystem: Environmental > Aquatic > Marine > Oceanic | place: Arctic Ocean...
TATGCACAACGCTTTCATACGAACATAAAAGTGTGCATGGAATGTCTCTGATGGTCACCGAAGGCAAGGGGTGTTCCGCCGAAACTGATGCTTCTGGTAAACTCAAAATCCCTTTTCTTCGACGTCCACATTTCTCATTGTATCCCATAGACGGCGACATCGCCATCAACATGGGGCACTTATCACCAGCATCAGCCAACTTTTGCGTCTTCGTTGCTTGTACAAGAAAGGAAGCATGCGAAAAGTAGTTCCGCAAGTACAAATTGGTTACTCGCCTTTCTCCCTGTAGCTTTATTGTTGGGCGACAACTTATTAACATGAATTATTAAAAACTCATAGCAGCGCTAGCTAAGAAAGATACGCTCGAGAGATCCGGTTGCGATCTTCGGAAAACCGGGCAATCAAAACTTCCAACAATCAGACAATGTACTACTTTCCCTTTTTTCAGAAATTTTCATCCTGCGCCGCAAGTACTGCTTGTCGCAGATGTTTGTTTTGTGTGTGAAAAAGTTGATACTGTGCACCTTGTTGCAGTAGAAGCAAAAGCACACGTCTTTGCCATCATCGCAGTGTGCGACTCTGGCGCGTTTATGCGACTCGCATAATGTATATTTTGTGTCATTGCGCGCACGCAAATTGATACCTTCGTAGCAGCCGCGGACTTTGCACTTTGCTGGTGCCGCTTTTTTGTTTTTTTTGCGTTTTGCTGGTTTGACAGCGGGATTATTTCCCACCGCGGCGGGCTTATTTCCCACCACGGCGGGGTTGACGGTCTCTTTTATGCTGTTAAGAAGAAAGGTGTCGGAAAGAAAGGGGTCATGCAGCGACCCGGGGTCGTGAAGAGGACTCTCTGGAGTCGACATTCGTAAGATAGACTCAGACTGTCATGTTGAATTGGGTAGGGCATACACTCCTTGTCTATCGAACTCAATGTCGTTCAGTTGTTTCTTCGTCACGAAAAAAGATACGCTCGAAGATTTGACTTTTCGCTATGTTCTTTCCTGCAATGACAACAACTAAGACAATCGTCTTCAAAACACATGTCCGTCGTGCTCGAGGGGTCGAGCCGCCGCCCCCCTTGACCAAGAGCGCTTCAGGTATACCTCACACGCTTGCCTCGTGGTTGCTGTATCACGTGGACCTTGAGTATTTGCACGATTGCCTCGTGACCATTCTGTGCGGCGATAACCAGCGGGGTCGCGCCGTCAAACTCTTTGTTCACGTCCGCCCCCGCTGCCAAGAGCGCTCGCACGATTGCCTCGTGACCATCCTGTGCGGCGATAAACAGCGGGGTCGCGCTGTCAAACTCTTTGTTCACGTCCGCCCCCGCGGCCAAGAGTATTTGCACGACTGCCTCGTAACCATTCTGTGCGGCGATGTATAGCGGGGTCGCGCCATTATTCCTCGCTTTGTTCACCTCCGCCCCCGCGGCCAAGAGTATTTGCACGACTGCCTCGTAACCATTCTGTGCGGCGATGTACAGCGGGGTCGCGCCATTATCCCTCGCTTTGTTCACCTTCTCCCCCGCGACCAAAAGTATTTGCACGACTGCCTCGTAGTGACCATTACGTGCGGCGATAAACAGCGGGGTCGCGCCGTCATCCCTCGCTTTGTTCACGTCCGCCCCCGCGACCAAGAGCGCTCGCACGACTGCCTCGTAACCATTGTGACCATTACGTGCGGCGATAAACAGCGGGGTCGCGCCGTTATCCCTCGCTTTGTTCACGTCCGCCCCCGCAACCAAGAGCGCTCGCACGACTGCCTCGTGACCATCCTGTGCGGCGATAAACAGCGGGGTCGCGCCATTATCCCTCGCTTTGTTCACGTCCGCCCCCGCGGCCAAGAGCGCTCGCACGATTGCATCGTGACCATTCTGTGCGGCGATAAACAGCGGGGTCGCGCCATTATCCCTCGCTTTGTTCACCTCCGCCCCCGCGGCCAAGATTATTTGCACGACTGCCTCGTAACCATTCTGTGCGGCGATAAACAGCGGGGTCGCGCCGTCAGACTCTTTGTTCACGTCCGCCCTTGCGGCCAAGAGTATTTGCACGACTGCCTCGTAACCATTCTGTGCGGCGATGTACAGCGGGGTCGCGCCGTCAGACACTTTGTTCACCTCCGCCCCCGCGGCCAAGAGTATTTGCACGACTGCATCGTAACCATTCTGTGCGGCGATGTACATCGGGGTCGCGCCGTCATCCCTCGCTATGTTCACTTCCGCTCCCATTTTGAGCAAAAACTCGACTTCGGTGGGATCATTATTGTGGACAGCGGTCCAAAGTCTGTCAGACAAATTAATAAAATCGTGGTGCGGTGGATCCGCGAATGTGGTATTGTTGTCGTATGTCGTCCATTTTGATCGATTTTTTCCCAGTTGTGACATGGTAGAAGCATTAAAGCATGTTGCCACCCCTTTGCTTTCTATAAAATAAGCCGGGTGTTTCAAATCATCTTTGTCAACCGGGTCTTCCGGAATGTATTTCCTTGTTTCCCTCACAACATTACCATTTTCATCTTTTACAACATCACTTTCTTTACCTTCTACCCCGAATTTTACTTCTACCGTTTCTTCGCGCTCGCAAGTTTTAAAGTCGAGGACTCTGTGCACGTCAAATGCGAGAGCATCTCCCGCCCTGATAATTTGAGCCGACATGATTTTGTTTTTTTACATCTTCCATAAATACTGCGCTTAAATACTGAAAAAAGTTTCTCGTCTCCGACTTTTGAACCAATGTCGTTCAGCTGTTTCTTCGTCACGAATAAAGATACGCTCGAAGATTTGACTTTTCGCTATGTTTTTCCTGCACTAAGACACCCTGCGTGCGCTCATCAAGGGCACGGGGATGCGCTTCATGAGGGACGCGAGATGGGTGTCTGTAGTTTGCCACACAGACGCCTCCTTGACGGCCTCCTCCTTGACCGTCGCCTTCGCCTCGTCGTACAGTGAGGTTTCCTGTTGGTTGCCGGCGTTTCCCAAGCGATCCAACAACCTATGGTACTGACGGTACACTGCTTTGAGCTCGATTTGTGTCACCTGATGCGCCTTCTCATTGACCTCGGTGGCGGTCCTGAGCGCGCGAACCTCTCTTTCAAGAGTTTCGATACGCAATGCATCTACGAAGCCGACGGGAGCCACAGGCTCCGAACGACGCGAATCGGGGGCGAGGGCGGTTCCTGCCCTTCATTGTGTACGGAGTCAGAGAGCGCGGTGCGTTCAGTGCGTGGTGCGTTCAGTGCAAGCAGAAGGAGGAGGAGGGGGAAAAGCGGAACCCTAAAAAAGCAAGGGGTCAACGGGGGGAAGTGTCAATGCCGACGGGGGTGCTAATACCGTACGCACCACCGGGAGCGGACAGCGTGTTGGAGGCGTCTGTGGAGAAGGGTGGGCATATGTGTACGGAGTCAGAGAGCGCGGTGCGTTCAGCGTGTGGGGCGACAGGCGACAGCGCAAGAATGCCAGCAGGAGGGGGAAAAAGCGGAACCCTAAAAAAACACAAAGGGTCGACGGGGGAGCTGTCAATGCCGTACGCACCACCGGGAGCGGACAGCGTGTTGGAGGTGTCTGCGGAGAGGAGCTGACGAAAGGTTTCTTGGAACTGTATGTGTGTAAGAGTCGGAGACGGCGCGGTCTGCTTGGTACGAGCCATCTTGAATGCGTTTGAGTTAGTGACGAGGTCTGGGTCCGGAAAGGCTATTTATGGCTTTGGGAGCCGCTGACGAGGAAATAAATGAGCTCTTTTCGCCGCACCCCTTCCTTGAAGAAGGGCGACATGCCTTCCGCAGATGAGCATGTCGAGGAATCCTATGGGCATTTTATTTTAACCTATTATTATCTTTTAGTTCCTTTTTTGGTCCTCCTGCTGGCATTCTTGCACTCTCGACTCACTGAGCGCAGCACGTTCTCCGATCGCGACAGGCTTCGCTGGAGCCAATGCGTCGCAACACACCGTCCGATCTCAGTGGTGCGTACGGTATTGACTGCCCCCCGTCGGCATTGACACTTCCCACCCGTCGACCCCTTGTGTTTTTTTAGGGTTCCGCTTTTCCCCCCTCCTGCTGGCATTCTTGCGCTCTCGCCTGTCGTCCCACACACTGAACACACCGCGTTCTCTGACTCTTCCACACATATTCCCACCCCTCTCCACAGACACCTCCAACACGCTGTCCGCTCGCGGTGGTGCGTACGGCATTGACGCTCCCCCGTCGACCCCTTGTGTTTTTTTAGGGTTCCAACTTTTCCCCTCCTCCTCCTGCTGGCATTCTTGCGCTCTCGCCTGTCGCCCCACACGCTGAAGCACCGCATTCTCTGACTCTTTCTCACATATTTCACCCTTCTCCACAGACGCCTCCAAGACGTGTAGCTTGCCACACTGCCATAACTTTGTTACTACCGCTGGAAGTTTTGATATTACCAGCGTGACTTGTTGGAATTGTGACCACGGCTTTTGCTCCACTTGCACGACTAAAAACTGGAGAACAACGTGGACGTCTGCCGTGTTTTCTAAACCTTGTTTGACTGGAGTTCTTCATCCGGAGTTAGTTCACTGGTTGTTCATTTGTCCTCTGTGTCGTTCAGCTTTTGACAGATTCGGAAAATGACTCGCAGTAGCTACAATCACAGCAACAATGAAAGTGATACTGGCTTCAGTGATGCGGAAGAATATGATCTCACAGGGCCGAAAACACCCATCGCAGATGTTCATGTTGACGTTCTATCATATGTCCAAACCATCGAAAAAGCTCTGATGCGAACTTCCTATATCTTGGCAGAAAAAGAGTTCTATTTCTCACAAGGGAGTGAAACCGTAGCAAAGATTCTCTTACAAGTTGACAAGTCTTATAAGAGACGCCTAACAATACAGACGATACTTGTGAGATCAAGTAAACAGCGCACAGGGTTAGCCACGACGATCATCACGGAACTGAAAAAGGTGGCCAAAGACACAAACAGAACACTCGAAGTCCAATCTGTGATGAGTGCAAAATTGCGTGCCCTTTTGGAGAAATTACATTTTCAACGAGATCTTCCATTTTCAGGAAAAGTATGTAGAGATTTTTCGGAAACGTTTCCTTGCGATTGGGTGGAATGAATTATTAAAAAGTCATAACTGAAAAATGAAAAACTTTTTCCGTCACTTCTCGCACACAACCCTCATGCGTAAGAAGCCTAAACCCGAGAGGATTATTGGTGGACTTGGGTTAAATTGTGTTATGCACGAGCAGGATGCGACACGGGCGGCGTGTGCACAATGGATGGCTGATGCGGCGGATGCGGCGGCGGCGGTGGCGGCGGGGGTCGCGCCACCCCTCCCCGTGCTCACCAACTGCGAGCTAGACGACATGAACCTTGATTTCGACAAATTGGAATACGCGTTGTCGCTGAACTAGGATTGCGAAACTATCATTTTAGAATATTTATTTTCTCTAGTGTTTCTCGTATGCGTTCGGTCGCTTCTTCCAACGCTTTGGCGTGCGCGCGCGTCATTCGCTGTTCCTCCAATTTCCTCTCTATCGCCTCGTAAGATGTGACCGTCTCTCTTTCTATGTTTTGCCAAATGCCCGCATCTACCAGCCATTTCGCTCGTCCTTTTCTAGCGAGTTCATCACAATCGGCGTTCTCTTCTTTCCGCAACCTGTTAATGGCCGCCGTAAACGGCCCCTTCTTGCTCTGGTTGATTCTTCTCGACGTGACGTTCAGGTTGTCCATGTCGTTCACAACCTTGGCGAAACAGGCCGACAAGGCCGGATGCTTGTCGATGATTTTTGAGGCGGCATGATGAATGATTTGCAGTTCGATGACGTGATCCACGTTCTCGCAAGTCGTAGTCCCCGTGTAGGCATCGCGTTCTTCGCGGAAGACTAGGACCTGGTCACGCTTCTGTGTGACATTTTTGCGATACATTGCGACATGGTGGGAGGCAGTATATATACACGAAATCCCCATTTTAAAAAATGGGGAAGTTAACCGTATCCGTGATGTGCGTGTGAGTGACCCTTTCCCAAGGGAACAAAGGGAACCGGAGGTTCTTTGATCATCATGGAGGAAGCCGCTCGCATCGACCAACAACTGTTCAGGGAGACGATAGCTCCTCTGTTGCTCGTTGAGCACACCGCGCTCATCGGAATCACGACGCCGATGGAGGAAGGCAACGGGTACAACCTGATGATGGACCTGAAATACGAGGACGGTGAGTTGAGCGGTGCGCGTTGGGGCTCCATGAAACTAACTTAACTACTATTATGTTACAGGAACCCCTATGTTCAACACCATTCGAATTTCTCTCATTTGCGAGGCTTGCCGGCTAGCCGGAAATATGGACTGCCCTCACAACAAACATGAGATCCCGCCTTGGAAGCGAGACCAGAAGCGAGCCAGGCTGGTGGAAGGTGTCATGCAATCGGATATCGCACTCCACATGCGGGAAAACGCGGGCGTGGTGCAGAAGCAGAACAACACTGCGTTCAACGTCTCCAACGTCGAGTCTCTGTTGTTGAGCCAACACGACAACACGAAACACGAGCACGTGGAAAACATATTCGTTTGTATCGACACGGCCGGGGGAGGCAGCAGCTGCACGGCGATGTGTTGCGGGTACTTCACCAAAAGCTACTCTCTCGTTATACTGGGCGCTTCCTCTGTGGTAGGGCGATCAAATAGAAACGTATGTCGCTATCATCTCCGCGACAAACACGAGCATGGATGGATATTTTGCGTCCAAACGGCTTTCCAAAACCCCCGCTTTCCGTAACCCCCCGTCTAAAAACACGACTATTTCCACTTCTAAAGTTTTCATGAAAGTGTCCATTTTGTTTCGCGTGAGCGGTGTGGTGTAGTACTCTCGAATGTTCGGAAACATCACCAACCCCACCAACACGAAAAACTTGTGCACGACTATGTTCTGATCCGCGCACGTTTTCGACATCACGTCGGCGACGAAAGGTTCAGATTCTGAAACGTACCTTCTGCTTTTCTCGTCGAATCGTATCGGGAAATCTTCCGCCCGACACATCATATCAAAGAAAGCCCATAAAGCCCTGTCCACTTTGCTCCAATCTTTGCACTCCCCGCTCGTGAGCAACCCAAACTCATTTTCCAAGGCACCTAATTCGTCTTGCGTGAAGCGACACTTCTTGCGGGTGGTATGCTCGGACGAGGAACTCGAAACTTGGGTGGGATCCGTGCTGAGACCCATCAGAGAAAAATACGAAAACTCAACGTTTATTACTATAATAGAACAAAACTACGGAGGTTGGGTCGGGGCCTCTCGGGTCGCCACAATATGCGATGTCTTCCAGCCGTGCATGCACATGTCAAGGGACACCAGCGCGCAAAGGCGCATCGGTTGCGTGACAACACACGAGACGAAGGAGGCCATGCGTATCTCTTTGCAACAACTTTTGAGAGCAGAGAAAATCATGTTCGCGAGTAAATTCTTCAGCCTAAACCTGTCCGCGAAGGGAGAGATATGCGAGCAGCTAAAAAATTACAGATACATGGACAAAGTCGGCCCGGTGCAAAATAAAAAAATTCTCACCGGGAAAATAAACGGTAAAAATGATGACCTGTGCATCACCACGTGCATGCTGTCGTACTGGCCTCACTTCTTTTTCGCTAACCAACAGACCATACGTCGTCTAAGAATGTGACTTTGAAGTCAAGCAGCGTTCAAGATTTTGACGACTTCACACTTCATTTTCGCCGGCGGGTACAGCACGTGCACTCCCCCGTCATTTATTCGCAGGACGAGCGAGCCGGAGACCGGGGCGTTCACGCAAGTGCGCCGGTACAGCTGCTCGGAAAACGCCGCCTGCAAAAGGTGCTGATTGCGAGGAGAGTTGGAGAGAAAACTAAACTCTTTTCGCATCAAACCAGAAGAAGCGTCGTGGTACCCGTGAAAACCAGTCTTCACTTCCACCACAATATGACGACCTCTCCGATCTTTTAATATCACGTCGATAAATGTCCTAATCTTCGCGTCACCCACCGCCAGCTGCGCGTGCACGGCAACCAACTTCTTATACTCAACCCACATCACGAACTTTTTCGAGTACGGGTGAGAGACGGATGCCCCCGTCTCGACCCAACGTCTGATTTCGAGATCGACATCTCTTCCCCTCTTGTAAAAATCTGAGTGACCCGAATGCCCACCCAAAACTTTCGACCCGCAGAAAACATAGTCGGGATAAAAACGATCTCGCATGTACGACGTGAGTCCCTTAGCCATCTTGACCCTCCGACCAAAATTATGTATAAGTACTATATATAGCACACCCACGCCACGAACTTTTTCGCGTAAGGGTGCGAGACCACTTCTCCTCTCTCGACGCAGAGAACACGTAGTCAGGATAAAAGAAATCTCGCGTGTAAGCGGTGAATCCTTGAGGCATAAGTTAATAGGTCCAAAATAATAAATGACTATATATAAAGTCAACATTTATATGTTATCTCACAAGATATGGCCAAAACATGGCTGCTTTTCACCGCGGTGACAGCGGCCTTATTGGCCGTCACCACCGCGCAGACTAACGCCCTGGAAATACGGTTGGGAGCTGGGCAAACACAATTTGCAGCTCTCGAAACCGCCTCTTACATGTCCGCGTGTCACGCTCTTTCTTACGATGGCACAACTGCTGAAACTCTCGCTACCCGACTCGTTCGCCTCCCTATAGTGAAGCCCGATGGCACACCCAACGTAGACCCGCTCACAGGCCTACCCTATCCCGACGCGAAAACCCTAGTGTCTTACAAGATGGACTGTTTAAAACGCCTCGTCGACCCCAACATGATTTGCTCGGTGGATACGACCACCCCGCTCAACACCGTGTGCACCGCAACATCGCCAACAGGAACAGTAGCCGTGTACACCATGGATACGTTGGCCTTTACTTGCCAAGGTTGGGAATATGTTGAAAAAGCCCCCTGCGCTGCTGGGGAGTGTTTGACTACAAACGTCGCGTATTCAGCTAAGGTCTGCCCTCTCGATAATGCTGACTTTAAACTGGCGGCACATTACGCCGGCGAGACTGCGGCCGTGGCTGGTAAATGCCCGACGGACTACGCTGTCACGGGTTACGAACATTGCGAAGCGAAGGCTGTTTGCGCGTACGCCTCTGCCGATGCCATCTCCGAAACCTCTAATCTTGTGTCTTTCGGTGATTTCTGTCCGGGGCAGTCCGACGGGACCATGTGTTGTGGCCCCAAAGCTGACCTCGTGCAAGGGGCCGACGGCGCTTATGCCGTAAACTACAACACCATCGACCTTTACAACAGTGGAGAGGGTTTGAAACCCGAGATTTCTCATGTCGTGGACCTCGATATCCAGATTACATACAAAATCGAAAACCCCGCCAGGTTGCAGGCTACGATCACTGTTCCTTACGTCACCTCTGATTCAAACATCAGTATCTCTTCTGCACAGGGAGACTACGTTTACAGGATGTGTCCATCAACGTACTTCATCGATATGAAAGACCCTCTGGAGGGAAAGCCCCCTGACACTACCATTGTATTACCGGCTGTCCGTGGTAGCGCATATCCTTCCACAAACTGGCTTCCTCTCCAATACCTGCCGAAACAAGACGCTTTTGGAAGAGCGCGTTCGACGTGTTCAAGCTACGATTTCAGTGTGGATGCCGCGGACACCGAAACCGGGCAGCCTCTGCTCGATTACCTTTCGTATCCTACCAATGCCAACTCCAAATTTTACGGGGATGTTCCTGTATATGATGCTGCGGCTTGGCCTGAAGTTGTTCTTGACACCACCCCGGGTTCACTTTTAGGAGCTCTTACGCCTGGGCAGGCTGATACTCCCTTCTGGACCAAATCGGCCCCATTTGGTGATCTGTACGATAAGAAGATCACTTACGAGACAGGAAATTGGGACATTGTCCGAGGCTGGCGAGGGTGCAAGGGTAAGAACCAAGACGAAAACCTCGTGACAACAAACCCAGAGCAAGAATCACACGTCGTCAACGGCGTCGCGTACCCAGTGACAACATACTCTTGGACCTGGTACGTTTGCCAAGTTGGTCGTTACGGCACCGGCCCCGAATGCGGGTCAGAAGATAGCGTCCTCACATACGCCAAGGCTTGTGCGAAACGCCCTGCCTCTTTCTCACTCTCTCCCCAGCAAATTTCAGACGTCGTCGTCGCTCCGCTTAACGCGGCTACCACGGCCAAGGTTTTCTTGCAAAGTGTCGTCGGTTCCCTAAACGGCAACACGGGTTGTATCGTGGGTTCTGAGCGTTATGTCATTACGCTGAACCTCGTGTACTTTGAAGCTGCCACGGATTCGTCGATCCAACACGCTGAAGCAGTTCACGATCTCGTCTCTCCGGCTGCGATGTTTTCAGCAGGCGCTCAAATTGACCAGACGATCACGAGCGTCCCCGATGTGAACATCAACAACGTGGAGGATTTCCTCACGTACAGGCGGACCTTTGGAAGCGATAATATGGGAGTGAAGGAAGGGTTTTACCTTCTTCAGGAGGAGGATAACACGCAAGGAGCAGACGCTTACCGTTACCAAAAGCTGATCATCGTGACGAAGTGCTACGATACTCAACTCGACCCCGTTCGCGGTACTCGTGGAAAGCCCAACCAGTTCGTTGATTTGAACAGGCAAGCCAGTGCAACCGATCTCGATACAGGCATTTTGCTCGAGGCCCAACTCATCGCGGCTAACACCGACAACACGAAGCGCACTTCTCTCAACCTCAGAATTCTCGCGTCCGAAGAGTCCTTCTTGCTTGCGAGTGCCGAGGCCATGACGTCGCAGGATATCCAAGCCGATCAGGCTATCTACGGTTCCTATTCGCAAGCCAGAACCTCCCTCGGAGTCTTCCAGCCTGATGGAGTTACTCCTAACGGAGTGACATTCACCGATAGCGCGCCTCTCAGGCCAGGAGCGCAACTTTGCTCTAAGCATCAGATTCAAAACTCTCACGCGGCTGTTGCTCACCTCACAGTAAACTCCGTCGGATCCTGCCTTGTCAACCCGGGTATGACGGCTGATGAGCAGACCTGGGCGGGGAGAACTATCCAGTACCTTGGTGCTGGCATGCGTACAGTGCAGCGTTATACGTTTGGTTGCTTT
>Ga0209502_10004094_pt1 | contig 11078 bp, 8 predicted proteins | sample ArcticOcean_MG_C_10_FD_187442 | JGI IMG/M metagenome (GOLD analysis project Ga0209502, IMG submission 187442) | Marine microbial communities from western Arctic Ocean - ArcticOcean_MG_CB11_90 (SPAdes) (version 2) | ecosystem: Environmental > Aquatic > Marine > Oceanic | place: Arctic Ocean...
TCAGGGCGTAGTTCCCGCTGGGGAGTTCGATGATGGTCATTTTACCCGGTGCGAAGGTTGCGATGGGGACGGCTGGGATATTCAGTGTAATTTGGCCGTGGATCGTGACCAATAATGTAGAGTTGAAGGTAGCTGTAGCCCCTAATCGTGTTTGTCGTGGGCGTTGATAACATCCGTGTTGCCAAAAGAACTTTTCCCAATCTTCTAGAAGAAGGCTGTCGTCAGTGTCGCTATCCGCGGCAGTTGGGACGAACAGGACATTGATCGAGAGAAGTTCCATGGCGACGTAACCCACAGGGCCAGTGGCATAGGGATAAACGGTGATCGAAAAGCGGGTGCCTAGTGAGAGGCCCAGAGCTTGATCGACAGAGAGGGGGTCACCATCGGTTTCGTAAAGCGCGACATAGCTTAAATTGCCGGTGTGAATGTAGGCCTATTTTTTACCTAGGATGACAGGTAGCGCCACTTCGATGAATAGGAAATTGTTAGAGGGCTGCTGTAGAGTTCCCATTTATAGCCTGCAGCGCCATCGCGGAAGTGGATTTAATAAAGGTCGACGTCCGTTTCTTGGGGCTTGGTTAGGGTGCCCAATTGGGAACTGGGAGAGAAATTTGAAAATCGAGCACGAAGAGTGAGATTTGAACGATCGTGGCTTCCTTCTCCGCCTTCCGGCTAAGGCGGACGAGACGGTGGACTTAGGGAGATGAATCGATGGGTGGGGGGATGTTAGTCGAACCACTCGTCGTCTGGATCAAAGGTAGGAATGGCGGTATTGATGATCTTCATTTTACCTACGGCGCGATGGCGGCAGCCGGGCTTGATCATGATGGTAGTCATCGGTTTGACGGGGAGGAGCTCGCCATCGAGTTCGATGAAGGCCTCGCCTTCGGTTTCGAGGATTAGGTAAATCTCGGTGAAGGTTTTGTGGTAGTGGGTCCGCGCATCCTCGGAAATTTCTACGTAGTGGGTCGAGGCGGTGGAGTTGTTGGGCTGGACAAAAGCCCGCTTGGACATGCCGCAGGGGCAGGGCACTGCTTCAATGTCATCGAAATGCGTGAGCAAGTAATTCTTCACGAACAAGATTGTGGCATTGAGACCGAGAGATGAGGAGGGCGAAATGGGGATCTCAAATTCGTTTGGAATGCTGGGCCCAAATCATGCTCAGGACGACGAGGGCGCCGCCGACAAGGAGTCCCCAGCCAGCGGATTCTCCTTCGAGGAAGAGAAGAGCCTCTAAGACTCCGCAGATCGGGATCAGAAAGCGATAGCTCGCAAGGAGAGTCACTGGGAAAATGGAGCTGAGATGGTTCCAGATGCTGAAGGCGGCGGCGGAGACAAAAGCGAGCCAGAGCGTGCTTCCGATGACGGGGCTACTAAACATTTCCTGAAATGAACCAATGGCTTGGAAGCCGACGAGTATGAGAGAAACCCCTCCGGCGAAGAGGGAGATGCCGGTGGCATTAATCGACGACATTGTCGGCTTGATCCGTTGGAAGAGGAGGAGGGCAAGCGCGCCGCTGGCGGTGGCGCACAGCATGAAGATTGCCCCAAGAAGGGGATTACCCGCTCCGGCACCGGGGGCATAGACCGCAATGGTGACGCCCGTTCCTCCGATGACGAGACCGAGCCATTGCATCGCACTTGGCCAAGGGCTCTTCTGAATGAGTGGGCTCATGAGCATCCACCAAAAACTGCCGGTGGCGACGAGCAAAGCGGCCAAGCTTGCGCTGGAAGCTGCGACTGCTTGGTAGAAGAAAATATATTGGATGAACGTTTGGGTGAGGGCGAATCCGAGAAGGAGTTTCCTGGGGGTAACTCGAAGTTCTGCGGAGATATTTTTTCCAAAGAGCAAAAGTCCAAATCCTGATACTGAAAAACGGATACCGGCGAAGAGAAGGATTATCGGGAGGGTTCGCTCTAAGCCCTGTAAATCCCAGTGAGCGTAGACGTTCTTGATCGCTGGAAAGGCGCTTCCCCAAAGTAGCGCGCAGAGAAGCGCGGGAGGGAAAGGGTGGCGGAAGAGGAGCACGTAAGAGTCATCTTCTTGAAGTCAGAGAATTAAAAGAGAATTCAGCTGGCTTGGATTTTTCTTGGAATCGCTTTGATGCTTGATTGAAAAATAAAATGAACAATAGGTTTTCCGAAGCCCATAAAATGGGAAGTGGGGGATTCATCCAGACCCCGCTCCGCGTGGCTGCTGATCCTTATTGTTCTGCTATGAAAATGAAGTCGCTCCGCCTTTTCTTCAGCTTTCTCATTAATACCGGAGTGGGAGATGTCGACGAGGTCTACTATATTCGAAGAAAAAAGGTAGAACAAGTTAACGGTTGATTGATGGAGCGCGGAGGGCCCTTCAATTAATTCGTTGTTGGACGGAGCTGCGGGTGAGGCCCTAGATGTCGCTGAACCAGGCGATTCCCACCTTATACGATTTTCTTTGGACTTAATATGGGGTGACCGCAGTTCGTTGGATCGCTGCGCCCTTGATTTTTGGGCGGGGTCTTGCTTTTTTTGGGATGTGGGGCTCGCTAGGCATGGAGTGCGGGGGCGCGGAAGATGCCGAAGGGCTGCGCTTTGTTTCGATGCCAGGTGAGGATTTGCTTGAAATGGCCCTGGCAGTGGGGGAAACATGGTGGTCATGAGGGTTCAAGGAAGAAGGTGTTTGTGGGTGATTGCCCTAGGTTAGGGTGAGAGGAAGGAAGAGAAAAGCGATGAACCAGCGTAGCATTACGAGAATCTCTCGCGGAGATCTTGGGAGGGCGATGTCACACATCTTCAATTTCGAATTCTTGCTCTCTCGTATTTTTTTGACATTCTGAATAGTCAACTTTTCTAAGTTCCTTTTTTTGATGATGAAATCATTTCGCCTCCTTCGTATTGCCTTGCCTCTCTTGGTCGTTTCCTTGATTTGGTTGAGGCAGAATTCGATTGGGCCGGAATTAGGCCAGTTGGAAAATCCCAAGCGGATCGAGCAAGTGAGGAAGAGCGGGCCGGATGCTTCGGCGGTGATCCTTTCGGAGGTGCTTGGGGAATTTGGGGCTTGGTTGGAGAACTACCGGATTGTTGGGAACTCGGTTGATTTGGAAAAGGGAGTGTCTCTTGCGCGGAAGCGGCGAGCGCTTTTGAAGCGGATGATCGGGGTAGATCCGGAACGGGCGTTGACGTTGGCGATTTCGACCAAGGGACGGGATGGTTTGCCGGAAGAGATTGTCGAGTTGCTGGAGACGCCGGTTTCGACGGCGGGTGAGTTTGAGCGGGTGGTGAGTTGCTATTTGGGTGGAATTGAGCGCCCGGCTGATGCTCCGACGGAGGAGCGGTTTGTGAGTTTTGATAAGAAGCGCTATCGGGCATTTACTTATGGCCGTCGGTCCGAGTTGCAGACGAAGGATCGAATTTCGCTTCATGGAATTTCGATTGATGATGTGGTCGCCTTTTCGCCGGATCCGGTGAAGAGGATTTCAGGAGTGAATGATTTGTTAGTGGAGGCTTTTGGTGAGGAGAGGCGATTCGTGAATGAGGATGATCTCGATCACTTTGTCGCGATGTTGGTGACGGATGAAGATACGGCGGGGCCTAGTGAAAATGCTCAAGTGGCAGAGAGCCCATGGACGGAGGGAAATAAGCGTATCCTTTATCTCCGTGTTCGGTTTTTGGATGATGATCCAACTTACGAACCGGTGACACTGGCGACGGCGCAGAGCCATCAAGATGATGTTGCGGAGCACTATCGCATCGCGTCTTATGGAAAGCTGAATGTGACGACGGTTTTTCCGGACATGATTACGCTGACCGAAAACAAGTCGGAGTATGTCGGGCAGGGTTTGGGAAAGATGATGAACGAGGCGCGGGCTGCCGCGATAGTGATGGGTAATGACGAGGGGATGGACTGGAACTATAGCAACTTTGACCTCTATACCATCATCTCGGCTGGTGGGATCGGTCCCTACGCTGGGATTGCGCAAGTGGGTGGTCGTCAGAGTCACCATCAACGCGGCTATACTTCACTCCGCACTTCGGGGCACGAGTTCGGCCATAATCTGGGATTATCCCATGCCTACTTCAACTACACGAGCGATCTCAATCCCCGCGGGTCGACTCCCACCAATGGTCTTGGTCGCGTCGAATACGGGCATCGGTTTAGTGGGATGAGTGGGCAGAGTGGGAGTGACATGGACAACCCAACGCTTCCTCATTTTACGGTACATGAAAAGTGGCGGCTGGATTGGATTACGGAGAGCGACTTTACCGAGATCACGAACAGCGCTCAAAACGGGACCTACCGGCTCTTCCAAAACGATGATGAGAATGCCACGGGCTTGCGCGCGCTGCGGCTGCCATCGGGCGGTGCGCTTTCAAGATATTGGCTGAGTTATCGAACGGCCTGGCGTCAGCCTAATCGGAGTTCGGATAACGATTATCTTTTGAATGGGATCCTTTTCAACTGGACGGGGAGTGGTGGCGGTTCCAGCACCTTGCTGGATATGACACCCTACTCGGATCAGGGGTCGACGGGGGGGGCGGCCTCGACTCGTGACAATAGCGATAAGTGGGATGCGCCCCTTTTGATCGGTCGGACTTACACCGATACGGAGAGTAAGGTGAGTATTACTCCGATGGCTCGAGGAGGTTCTCCGCCCGATGAATACATTGACCTTTTCGTGCATCTCGCAACTGGGAGCGAAGTTGATTTGGTGGAGGCCGACGATGGGTGCCGAGCTATTATCCCGGATGCAACGACTGCGACGGGGGTGGACTGGACTGCGATTGGATTTGATGATAGCACGTGGCCGCTGTCGGGGCTCTTGGGAGTGGGTTACGATACGAGGTCTGATTACAATCCTTACTTTGGGGTCGATGTGATCGCGATGAGATCGAGTGACGAGTCGTGCTATATTCGTGTTCCTTTTACGATCGACGGGGGGATTGATCTTGCTGATGTTAAATCGCTGACATTAAAAATGCGCTACGATGATGGCTTTGTGGCCTATCTTAATGGGGTGAAAATTGCCGAGGATCGCGCTCCGGTGTCGCCGGTCTGGAACTCGGGGGCGACGTCCAGTCACGATGATGACGATGCGGTGGGCTTTGTGGATTTTTCGGCTAACGCCGGATTGGAAGTGCTGGTGGCGGGAACGAATGTTCTTTCGATCCACGGGTTGAACAACGGGTCAGGGAGTTCTGATTTTCTGATGCAGCCTGTTCTCACTGCAACTCTCGCCACTCCTGTAAATGGTGGGCCGACAATCTCGCTTGCGGCGGATACCTTGGTAGCGGCGGTGAATCAAGATGTCACTTTGACTGCCACTGCGAGCGATCCGGAAGACGATGTCTTGGCCTACGCGTGGGACTTTGACATCGGTGATGCCTATGCGCCGGAAGGACAGAACGAAGCGGTGGCGGTGCGTCGCTGGAGTAGTCCGGGACTTTATGTGGTGACCGTCACGGTTTCGGATCGCAAGGGTGGGATGGCGCGTGAGCGGGTGTTGGTAAAGGTGGGGGATCCATCCAATGAGGGAGTGATCCGAGGGAGAGTTTTGCAAGGTGGTCAACCAGTGGCGGGCGCGCGGGTCTTTGTGGAAGGAAGCGACCGTCAGAGTATCACGCTGGAGGATGGTAGCTATTTCATGAGCGGGCTTTCCACTTCGTCGAGCACGGCGCTCGGAGCGATGTTTGATGGAGATGTTTTTCGGTCAATCGTGCCGATGCCGCTTATTCCAACTCCCGAACTCAGCGGGGTAGACTTCTATGGTCATGCGCCCGCGCCTGCAGAAGCACCAGTAGAAGTGATGACTTTATCGCCCCACACCGCGTCCGTGGACACGGCTTCGATGGTGCAGTTTGTGAGCCAAGTTTGGAATAATGCGATCGTTGAAGATCTGCTCATTCCTTTTGGAGACACTTGGCGCTATCTCGATACGGGAGTTGATCCTGGTGCGAGCTGGAATACGGCGGGTTTTGAAGACGGTTCCTGGTTGTCTGGACTCGCAGAGTTGGGCTATGGCGATTCACAAGCGACGGTGGTGAGCTTTGGCGGGGATTCTCGTAATCGGCATATCACGACGTGGTTTCGCCGTACGTTTAACGCGGCGAATGTCGGTGATGTTTCGCGGCTTAAGTTATCGGTGAAACGTGACGATGGCGTGCGCGTTTTTTTGAATGGCACTGAGATTGCCCGGGATAATCTGACGACCGGAACGGTGAGTGCGGGAACGAAGGCCTCGAACATTGTTTCCTCTGCGAATGAAGGGATTTTAATTCGATTCAATATCGATCCCGGTTTGTTGGTTGAGGGTGATAATATTCTCGCGGCGGAGATTCATCAGGAGGATGTCGACAGCGGTGACTTGAGTTTCGATCTTGAACTGAGTGCGGCGCGGAGCCTTTCGATGGTGTCCCCGACCTGGGCGGTGAATCCGGCTGGTGCGAGTATTTCCATTGATGGTGTTTTTACCGCAAGCTCTCCCGGCAGTTATACGGTGATGGCCACGTCTGGAGCCTTGAGCGCGGAAGCGACGATCTCGGTCGCTACGGATAACGTGGTGACAATTGCCGCGCTTGATGAGTTTCTCTGGGAAAATGGAGCTGGGACTTCGACGCTTCAGGTGGCCCGCGTTGGGTCGACGGCTGCTGAGATGATCGTGCCTCTTTCGGTTGCGGGAGATGCCACTAGCGGGACTGATTTTTCAGGTGTGCCTTTTAGTGTGACGATTCCGGTGGGGCAGACTACGGCGGAGTTTGTAGTGACAGTTTTGGATGATACAGACTTGGAGGGGCGCGAGCTGGTTTCTGTGACTCCGGTGTCGGGTGGGGTGTTCGAGGTGGGTTCACCGGCGTTAGCGTTGGTGACGATCATCGATGATGAGAATACGCAGTTAGAGTTTCCAGAAGCTGGGCCGGATACGGAAGTCACTCTCAATGAGTCTTTCGCTCTTGCGGCGAGCACTTTTCAGCAAGAGGCATTCGTGATGGCGGGTGACTATTGGAATTACGCTGATAATGGGGTTGAACCTGCGGTGGGCTGGCGTGGGTTGCCGTTTGATGATGGGAGTTGGAGCGATGGATTGGCGAAATTTGGGTATGGCGATGGTGACGAAACGACTACGCTAAACTTTGGTGGAACGTCATCCGATAGGCACATCACAACCTACTTTCGGAGGAGGTTTTATCTCGATGATCCGCTGGACTACTCCGGCTTGATGGCGAGTGTCTTGGTAGATGACGGAGCAGTGATTTACCTCAATGGGGTGGAGGTGCAACGCGTGAATATGCCCCCGGGTGCGATTGCGTTCTCCACTCGTGCCAATGGGGCGGTCGGTGGTGGTGATGAAGAGACTTTCTTTGATTGGGTACTAGATTCGGCCGATTTGGTGGCGGGCGAGAACATCATCGTCGTTGAAATTCACCAAAGTTCTTCGAGTAGTTCTGATCTTGGCTTTGACCTGACCCTGTCAGGAACTCTTGCAAATCCGCCTTTATCGGGAGGGGTGGTTTGGCGTCAGCAATCGGGTCCGGGGACGGCGACGTTTTCCGATGGAGCGAGTCCGACTTCTTCGGTGACCTTTGATCAGGCGGGGCTGTATGTTTTGGAAATGGAGGCCATGGATTCCGGGATGGTAGACGAGGTTGTCATCACGGTTAACCCGGGGAAGAGTTATCTCCAGTGGATCGCAGGATATTCGCTTGATGACAGTGGGCCGCTGGTAGATTCTGATCAGGATGGTTTGGTTCATCTTGTGGAATACGCACTCGGTGGAAATCCTTCCGGAGTGCAGAGAAATGTCCGTCCTACTCTTGTGGAGGCAGTTGGAGCTCCGGGTGATCTTCTCTTTTCTTATCGTCGGCTTCGGGAACTCAATTCGGGTGACGGCAGCGGGAACACCGGAGACGGTTATTCCATTTATGGTATTAATTATACCGTTCAGGCGACTACGGTTTTGGCGAGCTGGGCTTCTGCCTCAAGTATACTTGCGATGCAAGTTGAGGGTGTTCCGATTGATAACGGTGACGGGACGGAAACGGTGACCTTGCGTATGACTCTGCCTGATGCTGCTGATGATCGATGGTTTTTGCGATTACAGATTGAGGCAGATTGAGCGCTGCGGTGACCTGAACCGCGCAGGCTTCGTCTCTGGGTTGGCGCTATTCGCCGCGGTTGAGTAGGCTCTTGATTGGACAGCGATGAGGTCTTCGATGAGGTCATCCTTGTCGAATCCGGTAGCGGGAGTAGCGGTGATGTTGCTGACTTTGTCGGCGCCGGAGCCTTTGGAGATGAGGCCGTGGAACTTGAAGCGGAAGATGTCGCTATCGGAGGAAAAATCGTTTTCGGCTGCGTTATCAAGAATGGTGTCGTAGTGCGATTTCAAAGTGATCGATGACTTCTTTGTGCGATTCGCCTTGATTCCCTTTGAGAGCATGTGGGCTCCGTTGGGCTGACTTTGTGCTAAGAGTAATTTTTGGCATCTTCCCTGCTACGTATATTTTCGTGGTTCAAATGAATCACGATCATCATGATTGAATTACCCGATTTACGACAGGTACGCTCACTGGTGGCAGTAGCTGAAACGGAAAGTTTTACCAAGGCCGCCGAGCGCTTGAATGTGACCCAATCGGCGGTGAGTCATTCGATTCGGGCGCTCGAGACGCAACTAGAAACTACTTTGATCGAGCGAAGCGGGAAGCGGTTGGCTCTTTCCCAGGAGGGGATGGTCTTGTTACGGAGGTTCAAGCTTGCGCTCAAACAACTTGAGTCTGCCGGGGACGATTTAGCGCTGCTTAAGCGCTGGGGGCAGGGGCGATTACGGGTGGGTGCGACGCACACCTTGTGTCACTACCTTTTGCCCGATGTTCTTCGTGAATTTCGGAAGCTTTATCCCCGCTGTGAGATTCATCTTGATTCGGGAGATACCTCGCAGCTCGTTGATCTTCTGGATCATGCCGAAATCGATTTGGCTCTTGGGATTGGCGGCCGGTGTCCGAGTTGGGCTCGTTTTGAGGGGATTTTCCGCGATGAGATGGTGTTTGTTTTTTCGCCGGAGCACGAATGGGCGCAGCTCAATGAGATCGATATGGAGGCGATGGAGGGGCAGTCGTTTTTGGTTTATGCGAAAGCAAGTGAGACGTACCGGCTGTTGAAGGAATCCTTTGAAAAAGCTGGAGGGCGTCTCCGTTCGGGCCTCAGTTTGGGAGACATGGGCGCGATTATGGAGATGGCCAAAGTTGGCATTGGCGTGGGGATCGTCGCACCGTGGGTGGCTCGCAAAGAGATCGAGAAGGGTGAATTGATTTCGATGCCTCTCGGAGAGGTCAAACGTGCGCGCGATTGGGGAGTCATTTGTCACGAGTCGAGGCATCTTAGTATGGTTGAAGAGGATTTTTTAAGGATTTGTCGAAAAGTAACCCGGGAGTTTCCCGATGTGGTGAGTCTTTCGCGGAGCTAGGTGAGATCTAGATTGTCGCAGCTTTCCGGAAGGGGCAGGCTCGCGATGTCATGAAGATCACTCGCATTGAGCTTTCCTTTGTCCCGGTGGTGACCCGGGTCCCGTTGAAATTTGGCAATCAAACGCTTACCGAAGTAAACTGTGCCCGTGTGGCGGTTCATGCAGCAGATTCTGATGGGAAAAAGGGGATAGGATGGGCTGAAACACCATTAAGCGTAGCTTGGGTTTGGCCATCGGAATTGGGATATTTGGAAAGGGAGGAACGATTGCAGGAATTTTGTGAGGTTCTCCGTGGGGATCTGGAAGAGGGTGGCATCGTGGGGCATCCGATGGTGATCGGGCATGATTACATTGAGAACCGGCTGTATGATCGCCTTGCTGAGGAAGGTGAGGAACGCGGTGAGGAGGAAAAGATGCCGCACCTTGCAGCACTGGTGTGTCTATCGGCCTTCGACTTGGCTCTTTATGACGCCTTTGGAAAGCTGCATGGGGTTGGCGCTTTCGAATGTCTGAGCAAGGAGTGGCTGGGGGGAAATGACTTGAGTCACTTCCTTGAGCCGGCGGAATCATTTGTGGGCAAGTATCCTGCTGATTACCTCGTCGTGCCGGAAATGACGCTTTTAGTTTGGCACTTGGTGGGTGGGCTTGATCCTATCGATGAGAGCGAACTTACGGGCGCGGAACCGGATGACGGGTATCCTGTTTTGCTGCGGGATTGGATTCGGCGGGACGGACTGGATTGTCTAAAGATCAAGTTACGGGGGAATGACCTGGAGTGGGATTACGAGCGGCTTGTTGCGATTGGGAAGATTTCGCTGGAAGAAGGGGTGACGAATCTAACGACGGACTTTAACTGCATGGTGACGGATCCCGCTTACGTGAATGAAATTTTGGATCGGCTGAAGGAGGGGCATTCTACGATTTGGGATCGGATCGTTTATGTGGAGCAGCCGTTTCCCTATGATTTAGAAGCGAACCAGATCGATGTGCATTCCGTGAGTGAGCGAAAACCTCTCTTTATGGATGAGAGCGCGCATGACTGGCGGTTTGTGCGGTTGGGTCGGGAGCTTGGTTGGACGAGTGTGGCGCTGAAGACCTGTAAGACGATGACGGGAGCGTTGCTGAGTCTTTGTTGGGCGAAGGAGCACGGGATGACGCTGATGGTGCAGGATTTGACGAACCCGAGGTTGGCTCAGGTTCCGCATGTTCTGCTCGCTGCTTATGCGGGGACGATCTGTGGGGTGGAGAGCAATGCGATGCAGTTTTATCCCGAGGCGTCGAAGGAGTTTTTGAAGGTGCATCCGGGGCTTTACCGGAGACGGGATGGGGTGCTTGATTTATCGACGCTGAGTGGGGCGGGGTTTGGGTATGCGGGGGTTGAGAGAATTTGAACGTCCAACATTGAACGTTCAAGTTTTAGGAGAGGGGATCGTTTTTCGCTCATGAGGTTATCAGGCGTGGAAATACCAAAGTGGGGAGACTTTGGATAATAAATAGAGAATGGTGAAACTTTGGAATGTGTGGTCGGTGGGGGGACCTGCGGGTGGGTGTTAGGGGGGGAATGGGGTGCTGGGCTTGGCCCATGGGTTTTGGTGGGGAAAACCCAGGGCCGGTGCCCTGGGCTAAGTTATGTCGCCCCGA
>Ga0209502_10004095_pt1 | contig 11078 bp, 13 predicted proteins | sample ArcticOcean_MG_C_10_FD_187442 | JGI IMG/M metagenome (GOLD analysis project Ga0209502, IMG submission 187442) | Marine microbial communities from western Arctic Ocean - ArcticOcean_MG_CB11_90 (SPAdes) (version 2) | ecosystem: Environmental > Aquatic > Marine > Oceanic | place: Arctic Ocean...
TTTCAGACATTCCAATGTCATATGCACGGTTTAATAAATTATAAGGATTTTGAACCGATACTATTTTTGGTAAATTTAGTCTTTCTGATATTTCTAAATATTTAGCAAATCCCCACGGCGTTTCATTTGAAATCCCAATGTGTCTAATTTTACCTTGAGTAATAAATTTTTTTAAAACTTTTAAAATTGATTCAAAACTATTCCACCCGCCGTGTTCAGCTGTTTTTGATGCGTCAATCCCGTCAAATTCTAATTCCACACTATCAGCTGTTTTGTGCTCATAATCTCTAGTACCAAAAAAATTAGTATTTCTTTCTGGCCAATGTAACTGATATAAATCAATATAATCAGTTTTTAATCTTTTAAGACTTCCTTCAATCGCTTGTGTAAAATTTTTTTCTGAAAATTGATTGCCACCGCCCCTAATCCAATCCACACCTGCTCCTACGCACTTTGTGGCTAGAATGACTTTGTCTCTTTTCTTTTTTTCTATAAACCAGTTTCCTATAATTTCTTCAGATTTTCCCTGCGTTTCTTTTCTTGGTGGAACAGCGTAGACTTCTGCTGTGTCAAAAAAATTTACTCCTTTTTCTAAAGAGTAATCCATTTGTTCAAAACTTTCTTCCTGAGTATTTTGTTCACCCATATTCATGGTACCTAGGCAAATTAAACTAACATCTATATCTGTGTTACCTAATTTTTTAAATTTCATAAAATTATAAATACTTGATTTCTTTTTAATATCAAGAAGTTTTCTTAAGGAGCAGGGTTTGGATTATTTTGATGTATTAGATTTATTTCATCAATAGTTTCTTTATCAAGACTTACATTTATACTTTCAATATTTTCTTTGAGCTGCTCCATAGTTGTTGCGCCAATAATATTGCTAGTCACAAAAGGTCTGGAATTAACATAGGCAAGGGCCATATGTGTCAATGACATGTTTTTATTCTTAGAAAGCTTGTAATACTCTTCAACTGCTTCGTAAGCTTTTTCCTTTCTATATCTCCCCCAAATATCTGCGTACAAACCCATTCTTGAATCTTTAGGCATCTCGCTATTTCTATATTTACCTGACAAGTAGCCAAATGCTAAAGGTGAGTAAGCAAGCAGACCAACGTTCTCTCGCATAGAAATTTCTGACATACCAACATCATAAGTTCTGTTTAAAAAATTATAAGGATTTTGAACAGAAACTATTCTTGGTAAATTATGAATTTTAGCTAACTCTAAATATTTTGAGAATCCATAGGGAGTTTCATTTGATATACCGATATGACGAATTTTTCCCTGTTTAATAAATTTTTCTAATATTTTTAAAACAGATTCAAATTCATGCCACTTTTTCTCATTTTCATCATGTTCATAATCTCTTATACCGAAAAAATTAGTATTTCTTTCTGGCCAATGTAATTGATACAGATCAATATAGTCTGTTTTTAGCCGTTTTAAACTTTCATTGAGAGCAGATTCAATTCCTTTTTCGTAATATTCATTGCCCCCACCTCTTATCCACTCAAATCCAGGTCCAGCAATTTTTGAGCCTAATATAATTTTATCTCTATTTTTCTTTTGTAAAAACCAGTTACCAATGACTTTCTCTGTTTTTCCATATGAATGGTCCATTGGCGGCGTAGCGTAAAGTTCTGCAGTGTCAAAAAAATTAATACCTTGTTCCAAAGCATAATCCATTTGAGCGAATCCATCAGCCTCAGAATTCTGCTGACCCCAAGTCATAGTTCCTAAACATATTAGGCTTACCTCTAAATCTGTAGCACCAAGTTTTTTAAATTTCATAAAATTATAATTTTCTTTGGAGTTAATTAGAATTAAGCAAATAAGTAAAGAAGACAGGTATTGAAAAATACAAAAAAACTCTTATACTGTTAAATATATGGAATTTAACAAACAAAGTACGTCAGCAAAATCCTCAACTTCAGAAGAAATAATTGATCAAGGTCTAAGAGCATACATGCTTAAAGTTTATAACTATATGGGATCAGGAGTTCTCGTAACTGGTTTTATAGCCTTATTATTTTTTAAACTTGCAGTAGTTACAGGTGAAGCCGGTGAGATAATAGGTTTAACTAACTTTGGTTCAACTATTTATACGTCAGGTTTAAAATGGGTTCTTATGTTGGCTCCGTTAGGTGTAGTTTTATATATGAGTTTTAATATTGCGAAAATGACTGCCGCAAAAGCTCAAACTACCTTTTGGGTATTCGCAGCTTTAATGGGAGCGTCTTTATCTTCAATCTTTTTAATGTACACAGGCGCTAGTATAACTAGAGTATTTTTTATTACTGCCGGAACTTTTGGATCAATGAGTATTTACGGTTACACTACTAATAGAGATCTAACAAAACTTGGTTCATTTTTAATGATGGGTCTGTTTGGAATTATTATTGCGTCAGTAGTTAATATATTTATGAAATCTTCAATGATGTACTTTGTGATCTCAATTTTAGGAGTTTTAATATTTGTTGGTTTGACAGCTTATGATACTCAAAAAATTAAGAACAGGTATCTTGAGAGTGATAGCGGAGAGTTGATGGGAAAAAAAGCTGTTATGGGTGCTTTAACTCTTTATCTAGATTTTATAAATCTATTTATAATGCTGTTAAGGCTTTTCGGTCAAAGAAGATAATTATTTTACAGCTCTTAAATTATTCCATTTAGTTTTTTCTATAAGATTTAAAAGATCATTAGATTTTTCTAATACATTTCCATGTTTATCTTTAATGTAAAATTTTTCATCATGATTGCTGGGCTTTAAATTTTTTAAAATCTTATAAATTGGCTTTTCAGAGGCACGTTGATAAATATCAAAAGAAATGTCCCTGGGACCAATAGAAACTCCATAATCTTTCCAAGTCCCGTTTGAGACCATTTTCCCATAAAGATTTAAAATAGTTTGAAGTTCTTTTTTTATAAAAAAAATCTCTCTATTTTTATTATTAGGAACATTGTTTACAACTAATTTTAAGTTTCTCATATTTTATACCTATTAATTAAAGATATTTGAAAAGCAGTAAAAATAAAAGTTATTGGAAGAATACCCCAAACTTTAAAATTCACCCAAAATTCCTCTGTTTGTGTTCTCCAAACATATTCATTTAATAAAGCCAATGTGAAGAAAAAAAACATCCACCTTATTGTTAGTATTTTCCACCCTTCACTAGATAAAGGCATAGACTTACCAAGCATCTTTTTTAAGATATGTTCTTTAGTAAAAAATTTTTCAAAGGCTAAAGCCAAACCAAAGGAAACGTTTATTATTGTTGGTTTCATATAGAGAAATATAGGATTATTAAAATACAAAGTGAGCCCACCAAAAACAGATATAATTATTCCTCCAATTAAAGGTATATAAGGTATTTTTTTCTCTACTATGTAGCTAACAAGAACAGCAATTAAAGTGGCAAAAATAAGCGGTGGAATAGCAGCACTTAAATTTTTTCCACTTTTAGAGTAAACCACAAAGAAGATTAACAAAGGACCAAAGTCAGTAATAAACTTTAATAAAGACTTATTCACAAGTTGATTCTAACATAAATCTATTTTTAAATAAATTTATATATTGATTTTTTTTTAAAAGTTACTATCTTAAAAATAATGGCTGCAAACTTTGCAAAATTTTCAATTGGATCAATTGTCAAACATAAGCACTTTGATTTCCGTGGAGTAATTCATGACGTTGACTTTGAATTCAATAACTCTGAAGAATGGTACCAATCTATTCCAAAAGATGTAAGACCCAGAAAAGATCAGCCATTTTACCATCTGTTAGCTGAGAGCAACGATGTAACCTATGAGGCTTATGTTTCAGAACAAAATCTTTTAGTTGACAATTCGAAGCAGCCAGTCAAACATCCTCTTATCGACGAGATCTTTGTTGGCAAAAAAGGATCAAACTATCTCAAGTTATCTAACTAACCAAAAAGTGCTGCCACAAATTTAACAACATTAGATCAAACCTACAACAAACAATCTAATTACAGTGATTTATGTTAATGCCTGGTTGGGAATTAATTTATTTCTTTAACTCCCTTAACATTCTCAACTAGGCAAAAGATGCATCTTTCCTTAAAACGAGAACTAATATATTTAATCAACATCAAGATGTTTAAATTTTTTTCGTCTAGCAATATATACTTTGTAATTCAGAGGTTAATTGAATTTATCAACTCAATTTTTTTTTTAATATTACTTATTGGTTTAACCTTTGCTCTAGTCTTGTCACCACCTGACTTTCTTCAAGGTGATGCCGTTAGAATAATGTATGTTCATGTTCCTTCTGCATGGATAGGATTAGCTTGTTTCTCTTTAATTACTCTTCTCTCCGTACTTAATTTTATTTTTAAAATTAAAAATTTTTATTTTATTAATAAAAGTGCAGCTCCTATTGGTTTATTATTTACTTGTTTGGCAATTGTTACAGGTTCCTTGTGGGGGCAACCTACTTGGGGAACTTGGTGGGCGTGGGACGCAAGATTAACGTCAATGTTAGTTTTGATGTTATTTTACATTCTTTATATTGTAACGTTCAAATTTTTAAAAAAAGAAGAATTAATTATAAAAGTATCTTCAATTATAGCTATTGTAGGGTCGATTAATTTGCCCATTATTAAATATTCAGTTGAGTGGTGGACAACACTACATCAGCCAGCGAGCATAAAAATTACAGGCTCAAGCAGCATACATTCTGAGATGCTGGTGCCATTAATGGTAATGCTATTAGCTTTTTTATTGTATGCTGCGCTAATTTTTCTGATGAAATACAAAACAGAAATCATTAGAATAAAGAAAAAAAATATTAAAAGAAACTAAGCAAATATGATTTCAAATTTTATAACAATGAATGGATACGGACTTTATGTTTGGCTATCTTTTGGTATTGTTTTTATTTCTTGTGCGGTTGTTTACTTAAAAACTAAAAAAACACTAAAGAAATATGAACAAGAATTTTTAGCAGAACTTAAAGCCTTAACGTTAGAAGAAAAAAATAAAGCTTTAGAAAATTCTAAAGTTGCACAGCAAATACTAGCGACAAGTTCTAAAGCAAACTAAAAGCATTTTTAATGCTTACAAAAAAAGTTAAAAACAGAATATTATTTTTATTTGTTATTTTTTTACTATCTATCGCAAGCGTTTTTTTTATTATAAAATCTTTAAATAAAAATATTCTGTATTTTTCTTCGCCAAGTGAAATAAAAAATAGAGAAGATATTCCTTTCGGAAAAGCTATGAGAGTTGGAGGAATGGTTAAAAAGGACTCAATAACCATAAACCAAAAAAATATTCAATTTATAGTTACTGATTTTGAAAATGAAATTCTAATTAGCTACTCAGGAACGGTCCCAAATTTATTCGCAGAGCAAAAGGGCGTAGTAGCAGAAGGTAGATTGAGTGATAAAAACTTTTTTATAGCAGATAGAATTTTGGCCAAGCACGATGAAAATTATATGCCTCCAGAAATCAAAGAAATATTAGAAAAAAATGCTAAGTAATATTGGAATTAGTTTAGTCATTTTAATTTCAATTTTAAGTTTTTTGATTATTTATACAGCTAGTTTTGATTTAAAAACTTCTAGACCAGCTATTAAAAAAAGTATTTATAAGTTAAGTTTATTCCAGACAACTTTCACAGTTTTAAGTTTTTTTACTTTAATAATTGGTTTTATTAATTCTGATTTTTCAATTATCAATGTTTATGAAAATTCACATACCACCAAACCCTTTTTCTATAAAATAGCAGGAACCTGGGGCAACCACGAAGGTAGCTTACTTTTATGGATCAACATTTTAGTTATATTCTCTTATTTATTTTTAGTTTTTAATCATACTCACGATAAAAAATTTAGACTTTACACTTTAATTTGTCAAAATATTTTGATTTTAGGTTTTTTGTTTTTCTTATTACTAAATTCGAATCCCTTTAATTCTATTTATCCTATTCCTCTTGAGGGCCTAGGATTAAATCCTATACTTCAAGACCCGGCATTGGCGATTCACCCACCACTTCTTTATGTTGGTTTTGTTGGTTGCTCAATTTATTTTTCTGCAGCGATAGCCTCATTACTTTCTAATTATGGCGGAAAGCTATTTGCTCAATCAATAAAAACTTGGGTTAAAATTTCTTGGTGTTTTCAAACACTTGGAATTATCGTGGGATCGTTCTGGGCATATTACGAATTAGGCTGGGGTGGTTTTTGGTTTTGGGACCCTGTAGAAAATGCCTCATTACTTCCATGGTTTGCTATCACTGCTTTAATGCATTCTTTAATCGTACTCGAAAAAAGAAATGCCTTGTACCCATGGGTAATTATACTTTGTTTACTAACCTTTATTCTAAGCGTAACAGGTACATTTCTAGTCAGATCTGGAATTTTAAATTCGGTACATACTTTTGCAAGTGATCCTTCGAGAGGACTGTATATACTTTTATTTTTATCTCTTATGATTCTTTCAGCATTAACAATTTTTTTTTCAAAACATAAAAAAGAAACTTATAATTTTAATTTAAAAAGTAGAGAAACTTTTATTCTAGCAAACAACTGGTTTATGATTTTTTTTTTAGTAACGGTATTAATAGGTATGCTCTATCCAATTTTTCTTGACGTGTTAACCAATGTAAAAATCTCTGTTGGTCCACCTTTCTTTAATATTGTTATTATTCCTTTGGTTGTTCCATTAATGTTTTTAATGGCCATAGGACCAAAATTTAGTTGGATTAAATCACAAAAAAAAATTTTCTATAAAATTTTATTTCCCTTTTTAGGTGCTGTCGTAATAAATTTATTTATTTATAATTTTTTTGGTAAATACAGTCTTTTATCTAATTTAATTTTTATATCAGCGTTATTTCTAGTTTTATACACACTTTTAGATATTAAAAAATTCATTAACGAAAAAACTAAAACTGGATTATCAAGAATTATTTCTCATCTAGGCTTTGGTTTGTTGGTATTTTTTATCGGCATTAATTATCAATTTTCTTTTGAAGAAGATTTTAATTTAAGAGTTGGTGAAATCAAAAAAATGAATAAATATGAAATTAATTTTGAAGCAATAAAAATAAAAGAAAGTAAAAATTATAAAGCAGTTATTGGCAATTTTAAGTTAACGAATCTTAAAAATAATTTAGTTCAGAATTTAGAACCTGAAATAAGAGTTTATTCTAATCCGGAAACTTTAACTTACGAAGCTGCCATTAAAACAAAAATTACTTCAGATCTTTATTTAACAATGAGTAATGTATCTAGATCTGATTACTACAATATTAAATTTCAAAACAAACCTTTTATGATCTGGATTTGGGTTTCGGCTCTAATGATTGCACTTGGTGGGTTTGTTCAATTGACTTTAAAAAAAAATGAAAATTAACATTACAAAAATTATTATTTTTAGTTTTGTAATTTTTTCTCTTTGTATTTTTTGGGTAGGATTAAAAAAAACCAAAAATTATGATACTAAAAATCTTATCGGAAGCAGAATTAGCAACTTTCAACTAAATGAAATAAATAATATTGATCAATATATTTCGGAGGAAGATTTAAAAAAAAATAAATTTACATTAATTAATTTTTTTGCTTCATGGTGTGCACCGTGTAGAGCTGAACATAAATACTTATTAAACCTATTAAACGAAGGCAAAAAAATTAAAATTATAGGTATTAATTTTAAAGATAAAAAAATCAATGCTATAAACTTCCTAGAAGAACTAGGTAATCCTTATAATTTTGTTGGACAGGATTTAAAAGGTAAGTTTTCAATATTATTTGGTATTTATGGAATTCCAGAATCTATATTAATTGATAGTAATTTAATTATAATTAAAAAATTTGTTGGTCCAATAGATCAAATTCAATACAATGAAATTTTAAAGCTAATACAATGAAAATAAATTTTTTTTTTATTATTACTTATATTTTTATCACAACCGCCACTCACTCAAGTGACAATCAAATCAAGTTATTAGAAGTCTACAAAAATTTAAGATGTTTAGTGTGCCAAGGACAATCAATTGCAGATTCAAATTCAGATTTTGCAGCAACTATAAAACTTGTAGTTCAGGACCAATTTAACGATGGAAAAACAGAAGACGAAATTTATAAATTTTTAACCAGTAAATACGGTGAATGGATTGTCTATCAACCAGCTTTCAGCAAAAATAATTTTTTGCTATGGACATTGCCTTACGCAGTATTAATTTTTGGAGGTTTCCTTATTTTTTTATTAGTACGAAAAACTAAGCATAATAGGGTTAATTGAATGTGTACTTTTAATTATTAAGGTAGTATTTTTGAAAAAATGAAATTTATAATGACAGTATTTATATCTACATTCCTCATGGCAAATAATTATGCTTGGTCAGGACCTTTAGATAAATTAGAACGTGGGTTAGATAGATTATTTGGTAAAGAAATAGAATCTGGCGCTGACATCAAAAAAGCAAAACAAAAAAAATTAATTAAAAAATCCTCGAAACTAAAAATTAGCCAATCATGTAAAAAAAAGAAAAGGGGTATTGGAGATAAATTAGAGGCAAGTTTAGATAAAATATTCGGCCAAGAGATATCAACTATGGCAGATGTAAAATGCTCTACGGGAACTCAACAGGTAAAAAGAAATACGATTTCAAATCAGAATTTTTCTTATAGAGATGACACTCCTCAAAATATTTCATTTTATACTGGAACTTTTGATACCATAGATGAGAAAGGTATTGGAGAAACTCAAGATGATAAAACCTCTTTATTTGGAATCGAACATAAAAATAAAGATTTATTCCGTGATACTTGGATAGGAAAATTTTCACCCACAACAGGTGCTTTTGTTACAGGTAAAAATTCAATTTATTTATACACAGGTATCGAGGCAGATTATAATTTAGGTCCTATAAATATATCACCAAGTTTTGCGCCTGGATATTATGAAGCTGGGAATGGAAAAAATTTAGGAAGTGCTCTTGAATTCAAATCACAAATAAAAATTGGAATAGATTTATTTAAAAACACTAACCTTGGTTATAGTTATAGCCATATCTCAAACAATGACTGGGGTGACGTTAATCCAGGATCTGACAATCAAACAATAAATTTTTCTAAAAAGTTTTAATTATAAATGTCTATTAAAGATTGTTATAATATTGAAGATTTTAGAAAATTAGCAAAAAAAAATTTACCTTCACCAATCTTTCACTATATTGATGGTGGAGCAGATGATGAAACAACCCTTAAAAGAAATACAGAGTCGTTTGCTAAATGTGATTTAATACCAAATGTTTTAGCGAGTGTAGGTGAGCCAGATCTTTCAGTTAATGTATTTGGACAAAAAATTGACATGCCTTTATTTCTGTCACCCACTGCAATGCAACGTCTTTATCATCACGATGGAGATAAGGCGTCAGCGAGAGCAGCTGAAAAATTTGGAACTTTTTATAGTATGTCTACTATGGCAACTTCATCTATTGAAGAAATTTCAAATATTTCAGGAGGGCCAAAATTATTTCAACTTTACATACACAAAGACCAAGCACTTACTGATAATTTAATAGACCGATGTAAAAGCTCGGGATTTAAAGGCTTGTGTTTAACAGTTGATACAGTTGTTGCGGGAAATAGAGAAAGAGACCACAGAACTGGTTTTACGACTCCTCCAAAACTTACTCTAGAAAGTTTAATGAGTTTTGCTACCCATCCAACGTGGACCATAAACTATTTAACCCATGGAAAATTTGAATTAGCAAATGTGGCACATTTTACCAAAAAAGGCTCAAGTATAGCAAAGGGTGTGATGGAATATATTAACGAACAATATGATCCGGCAATGAGTTGGAAAGATGCGGAGTATTGCGTCAAGCGCTGGAAAGGGCCATTTGCTCTAAAAGGATTAATGTCGGTTGAAGACGCAAAAAAGGCAGTTGATATTGGAGCTTCTGCAATAATGCTTTCCAATCATGGCGGCAGACAACTAGATGGTTCGCGGTCACCATTCGATCAGCTGCCTGCAATTGTTGATGCTGTTGGTGGAAAAATTGAAATTATTGTAGACGGTGGAATTAGAAGAGGCACACACGTTTTGAAAGCTTTAGCCATGGGTGCAACAGCATGTAGTTTTGGAAAAGGTTTTTTATTTGCTTTGAGTGCCGGAGGACAGAAAGGTGTAGAAATGGTTTTACAAAGAATGAAAGATGAAATTAGAAGGGATATGATTTTAATGGGATGCAAAAGCATAAAAGATTTAAACCCAAGTAAAATTGTTTACAGATAAAAATTGAGACAATGTTTCCTGTTTAAGAAACTAAGCATGTTATCTATTATTTAAATACAAACAAAAAAATTAAAATGAAATTAGCTAAAAATTTAGAAAGATTAGGCACAGAGTCTGCTTTTAGTATAATGGCTGAAGCAAAAAAACTTGAAGCTCAAGGAAAAGAAATAATTCATCTTGGTGTGGGCCAACCTGATTTTAAAACTCCACAACACGTTGTAGACGCAGCTAAAAAAGCTTTAGATGATGGACATCATGGATATGTTTTATCTAATGGTATTTTAGAGTGTAGACAGGCCGTAACAAGAAAAATTAAAAAACTTTATAATAAAGATGTCGATCCAGAGAGAGTTTTAATAATGCCGGGTGGAAAACCTACTATGTTTTATGCAATTTCAATGTTTGGTGAAGAAGAAGCTGAAATAATTCACCCGACACCAGGATTCCCAATTTATGAATCTATGATTAACTACTCAGGTTCAAAAGCTGTTCCTTATGATTTAACACAAGATAAAGATTTAAAATTTGATCCAGAAAAAATTTTATCTTTAATTACAAATAAAACTAGGCTGCTAATATTAATTAACCCTAACAATCCAACAGGAAGCTTTGTTGAAAAACCAGCGATAGATTTTTTGGCAGAAGGGCTTAAGAAACATCCCCACGTTGCAATTTTAAGTGACGAGATTTATAGCCGTCAAATTTATGACGGTAAAGAGATGCCTACATTTTTTAATTACCCTGACCTACAAGACAGACTGATAGTTTTAGACGGATGGAGTAAAGCTTACGCCATGACTGGC
>Ga0209502_10004099_pt1 | contig 11070 bp, 2 predicted proteins | sample ArcticOcean_MG_C_10_FD_187442 | JGI IMG/M metagenome (GOLD analysis project Ga0209502, IMG submission 187442) | Marine microbial communities from western Arctic Ocean - ArcticOcean_MG_CB11_90 (SPAdes) (version 2) | ecosystem: Environmental > Aquatic > Marine > Oceanic | place: Arctic Ocean...
CTGATTTTAAATTAGATAATACTTAGCTACAATGCCCAATATGCCCCATTGGCGGAACTGGTAGACGCGCGCGATTCAAAATCGCGTTCCTTCGGGAGTGCCTGTTCGATTCAGGCATGGGGCACCAATTAAAAACTACCTAGGCTTTATTGAAGGGTCAATGGTATCTAATTCTATGGATATAATATTATCATCATCTTGTAGTGAGTTTAGTTTTGATTCTAAATCTACAAGACTACTTACTTTAAAAGCACCCATATTAATGTCTGATAGACTCGTAACATATTCCAATTCATTAGCGAGTGCGAAGTTTTCAAGATCTGGTAATACTCTGTATTGAACTATAAAAGAGCCATTAAACAAAAGTATTTTCCTATCGCTACCTCTGATTTGAATATATTCGCCAGGTTTTAAAATTAATTCAGCCTTCTCAGTAAATCTTGAGTCTCGTTCAAAATTTGAATCAGAAATCCCAATAACCTTACTTGAAATATCAACTATTTTAGTAAAATCAAGCTTTACTCCTTTAAGTGGGCTTTTGGTTATCATTTTTGTTGAAGGCATTATATCCTCAGAACGTCCATCGATAATTATTGGACTTTGAACCATCTTATTTTCTATAGCTTCGCTAAGATAAATAGCCTTATCATCAGCCTTTATGAAATTATTAGAAGATATGATTAGTAGTGTAAATAATTTAATTTTAAAATTTATCATATTTAATTTCCCCATATTTCAATTCCCCAACCAGTAAATGTTCCTGTAACGCTATCATTATAGTAATCAATTAATTCAAGCGTCCAATCCCCTTCAATAGACTCTCCATATAATCCGCTAACCCCTATATCAAATAAAGTGCTACCAGGGTTATTGATATTTGTTAATGGTTGCATCAGATTAATGACAGTGCCATCTGGTGATTGCAATCTAACTCCAATATTCCATGGTGCAGCATGATCAAATTTTAGACTAACTCTGACAAACTCTACAATATCATTTGAGCCACTAGGCTTTGTAATAGAAATTGCATTTGATCTGGCTGTTCCATCAGGAATGCTAATGCCTAGAGCTCCACTCTGCTGGTAATCTGTTGATGCAAAAGTTCCTCTGCTATTTGCTGTATATGATTTAGCAGAAGTAACAGCTGCGGCTGCATTAACTTTTCCAAACCCATACCAGTTATGAAACTCATAGCCAGCTTGATTTGTTATCCATGCATATTGAGAAACACCACCAAGAGATTCTGTTCTTGATGAATCAACCTTGTCAGAAGTTGAAGCCAAAATATGCTTTACATCCCTCCAAGTAAGATCTGAATTAGCTTCAAGCATTAGTGCTACAACGCCAGCAATGGTTGGTGCTGCGGAGGAAGTTCCATTGAAAGTAGATACATAATTACATGAAGAATTTTCAGAATGATCGCCGTTCTGGAATGCATTAAAATTATCTTTGGTTAGGTCTCCAGGTGTTACGCCAGATTGAACATATCCTTTTGAACATGATGACCTGTCTACTGTCATCATTGCTGGTTTATTGCCACCTCTAAGGCTGACTCCACTATAACTTGCGTTATTTCCTCCTTCACCTCCAAACCCTGAAACCCATAGGCTTGATCCAGGATTAGAGTAGCTTGTTTTAGTTCCATCTGCGTCTAAAGCGCCTACTTGGATTAAGTACGGTGTGCCGCCTTTATTATCTAAAGATATTTCTGTGCATGTCCAAACTTTGTTATATCCACAATCACCATCAGATTGTTTAGCATATTCATTACCAGCAGACCATACATAAATAGCTCCCTTACCGCCTCTTAAATTAGTTACTCCATTAACAAATTTTGATTCGTATGTGGATGTCATATAAGAAGGCAAATCATAAGCGCTTAAATATTCATCATCGCTATCAGTTGGATAATCTGCTCCATAGCTCATATTGTATATATCAGCCGTAACGCCTCCAGGTGGATTAACGCCCAGAGATTTATTATGATTAGTCGCGAAACCACTTTCTAAAAAATTGTAACCAAATATAGATGCGTTAGGTGCTATCCCTCTCCCGCCTTTATTGTTCCAACCTTTTGCAGCTATAAGGCCACCAATAGATGTACCATGTCCTCCAATACTATCTGTTTGTGTTGGATCTGAGTCAGAGTTAACAAAATCCCAAGAACCAGAAATAATATTATCCACAAGATCTTCATGTGCTATTTCTAAACCGTCATCAACGATAGAAATTTTTACACCGTTTCCGGTATATCCATCAACTATTACACTATCAACATTTAAATCCTGACCTGAAGTTCCAGCATTAGTAGCAAAACTTGTTTGACCAGTATTGTTCAAATGCCATTGATATTTGTACAAAGGATCTGTTCTGAGATCTATGGATATAGCTGCATTAGCTGAGTCGACAGTTCCGTCATTCACTTTAAATGTAAAACTTTCAGATTGAGCTGATTGAGTGCTTGCAGATGTTTGATAGGCAGCGGTTGCTCCGCTCAAGGATGCTGTTCCATATGAGCCATTGCTGACTATCGAATAAGTTAATGTATCTCCATCTTCATCTGTTCCAGCAAGAGTTATATTTCCACCAGATTGCGTTTGAGGAAGAAGATCAAGGTAATAACCGGCAGCTGTTGCAACTGGTGCATCATTCACGTCAGTAACACTTACAGTTACTGCTTGGGTAGTTGTATTAGTTCCATCTCCAGCATTTACATTTGCTGAATAAGAATTTTTAGATTCATAGTTAGGTGCTGAACTAAAAGATACTACTCCAGAACTTGATATAGCCAATGAACCGGCATCAGTTCCGCTTAATGAGTAAGTAATTGATTCGCCCTCTTGATCTGAAACACTAACCGATCCAATAGCAGTTTGATTTTCTTCTGCGCTAAAGGAAGCGGAAGAGCTAAAGCTTGGAGCTTCATTAATATCAGCAATGTTTACTGTTAAATCCTGTGTGATTGAAACAGTTCCATCGCTAGCTGTTACGGTTGCTGTATAAGTAGACTTAGTTTCATAGTCAGGAGCTGAAGCAAAGGTTAAGACCCCTGCTGAAGTTATTGCTAGTTCAGAACCTGAAACGGTGAAGGTTACTGAATCTCCATCGGCATCAGTAGCGGTTACTGTATCAATAGATGTTTGGTTTTCAGCAGCACTAAAGGTAGCTGATGAAGTGAAGACTGGAGCTTCATTAACATCAGTAACGTTTACTGTAATGGCTTGAGTCGAAGTATTAGTTCCATCGCTAGCTGTTACGGTTGCTGTATAAGTAGACTTAGTTTCATAGTCAGGAGCTGAAGCAAAGGTTAAGACCCCTGCTGAAGTAATTGCTAATTCAGATCCAGATACTGTGAAAGTTATACTGTCACCATCGGCATCATTAGCTGTTACTGTTCCTATGGATGTTTGGTTTTCAGAAGCACTAAAGATTGCTGATGAACTTATATCAGGTGAGTGATCGTTTCCAGAGCCAAAAACTACATTTGTGTTAAAACCCAAAGAATTTAATTCTGCAACCTGATACTGTTTATTATTAAGAGCCTTATCATTAATAAAAACGTAAGAAATATTGTAAATACCATCGGGATATTCCAACGGTAAAGAAATGGTATGAGAATAATTATTCCCATCCTGTGTGGTTGTAAAAAGTCTTCCTGTATCGACAATGTATTGATCTATATTTGCACTATCAGGACTAATAATTCTAATATAAATATCGTTTATATCTGTAACCTGGCTATCAGTGGTTAAATTAATGGTGATTCGTTTCCTATTTAGATCGGATGCATTAATTGAAGGTATTAAATTAAGTGCGGTAATATTTGGGGCTGAGCTATCTGCAATACTATTTGTAATAGTCCAAGAATTTGTAAATCCAGCTGAAACTAAAGCTGAATTATTATAAAAACTTTGATTACCTGCAACATCATAGAGACGAATATCGTCGATAGTATATGTTCCTGAACCCGTTCTTGGCTCTAGGTTAAACTCAAAAGTTACTTTTGATTTAGCATCATTCAAAACCCCCCAAGCACCAACAGTCTCTCCTCCTGGTCCCTTTATATAACTAAATACTTTATCTATTTCGCCTATTCCATCATTAACACTGGCAATAATTGTTACAACTATATTTGTACTTGAATTATCATCATTTCCAGACACAGTGATTGAATCTACTCCAGACAATATTGGATCTGTTGAGTCAGAACCAGTATTATAAATTACAGAATCTATATCAAAACCTTTTTCTATTAGCGCTGTATCAACAATAGTAAGATCATCCAGGCCTGATCGTTTAATTAGTACTTTTCTAATCTCATAAGTTCCTGAAGCTAGTGTTCTATTAAGATCTTTTAAAATTGACCAGTTTAAAGAATCTACTTTTGTTGCGGTGTGCCAAGTTTGAGTATTATTTACCAACCATGTTAAAACTTGAACTTCAGATGCTTGTGTAAGTTCGTCAATTTTAAGATCTATAGACATAGTAGGCACTTCTGCAGACGAACCATCTGTCGTTGAAAAAACTAAATTGATTAAATCTTCATCTACATTCGTTACAATTACTTCAGTTGAATTTGAGGTTTGCTCTAGTTTTGGAGAAAGATTAATTAAATTAGAATCTAGAGATGGTTGAACATCAGAAACATTAATATTTATTGAGTAGCTGTTATTTGATCCAGAGTCTGCAGGAGACTCAAAATCAGGAGCGATATTAAAAGTTATCACCCCACTTGAGCTTATATCAAAGAATGATTTATCTGTTCCTGTAATTGAGTAATAAATAGTATTCCCTTCATAATCTACAGCATTTACCTGATAAACACTTAACTGATTTTCCTCTGCACTTAGGGAAGATTGAATATTGCTTATAACAGGCGCCTCATTGACGTTAGTTACGCTAACTGTCATATCTTGTGTGGTTGAATTAGTTCCATCACTAGCTGTTAGGGTTGCGGTGTAAGTAGCTTTAGTTTCATAGTCAGGAGCTGAGGAAAAAGTTAAGACCCCTGCTGACGTAATTGCAAGCTCGGTTCCACTAACGCTAAAGGTAACTGAATCGCCATCTGCATCTGTTGCAGAAACAGAGCTTATTGCTGATTGGTTTTCAGCTGCGCTATAAGTAGCAGACGAGGTAAAGACTGGTGAATTATCATTAACGTTGGTTACGTTAACGGTTATGTCTTGGGTAGTTGAATTGGTGCCATCGGTAGCAGTTACAGTTGCTGTATAACTAGTCTTAGTTTCATAGTCAGGAGCTGAGGAAAAAGTTAAGACCCCTGCTGACGTAATTGCAAGCTCTGTTCCAGAAACGGTGAAAGTGATTTGGCTATTATCTGTATCTACATCAGTTGCTGTTAGGGTAGCAATTCCATTTTGATTTTCATCAGCGCTAAGAGTAGCTGATGAGGTTATAACAGGAGCTGTGTCATCAATATCAGTAAGAACAACTTTTAATCCCTGTACTATAGTTGCTCCAGAATTGGTAGATGAGATATTGATGACGACAGTATTATAAATCTCTCCATTATCAAGCTGATAAGGTGGAGGATTTTCATAGTCTGGGATGGATTTGTATTGGAGAATGCCATCAGATGTTATCTCATAAACTTGATCCGTTGCATATTGGTCACTGTCATTGATTTGATTCCCGTCAGCATCTAGGACAGCGTCAGTATATCCAGATGAACTGCCGTTTGCACCCGTCAAAAAAATATTATCTATACTATATGAATATGTGTCTGATGAATCAAAAGAATTAATAAGTGTCTTAAGGTCTTTAATCTCTTTAATGCCCTCTGCTATTTTATATAAAGTGCTGCCAGCATTCCTGTAAATACTAGGTTTAAGTATAGGGCAGGTTCCAGGAGTCTTTTTAGTTCCAATGGTAAAAGTAGAGCCTATTTTAGGATGGGCTGCATTTCCGCTGCCTAAAGAATCTGCTTTAAAATAAGTAGACCTGTTGGATGCATCATCAGCAATAGCCATCTCAATAATTTGATAGGTACCTAATTCTTGTTCTAAGACTGGTATTTTTGCGCCAAAAGTAGATGTTGTAATTGCTAATTTATCATCAAGCTCATCTCTTAAATAAAAAGTTTTTCTATTACAATTCGGATCGATAGTATCTATCCAAATATCTGAAATAGGAGTAAAGTTTGCACTCCCATAATTAGTAACATCAGCAGTTAATAAAGCAAAATGTCTCTGAGTATCTGCGTCATATGAATCACTAATAATGATTGAATTTAAAGTTGGTGGCGAATCATCTAGGATTGAGGAACTTGTACTTGACGGAAGCATTTGTGAATCATAGTTCTGATAATAACTGTTATAGCCTTTATCAAAAACTCGGGTATAGACAAAGATAGATCCTGGAGATGCCAAACCGCCTTTTGCCATCCTTTTGACATGGTTTTTATACGTAAAAGTTAAAATATTAGGGTTAGAGGAATCTTTAACCCCATATACTAATTGATGCTCATTATTAGCATAAGAAGCAACATACTGATCAGCGATATTAAGACTGTAATCCATTCCATTGGTGTCTCTGATAACAGAATAAGCAGATGAAGGGTTTCTTTCAACAGCAAGAATCTTATAGCTCATGGTGTAATAGTCACCATCTACGCTAATGGTGTTGTTTAAAAATGCATGGACACATCCGGGGATTGCTACCTTGCCCTCTAAACCGGGGTACAGAAGACTTGCATCATATAGTACACAACTAGTACCTCCAGGATGAGATATAGATGATGCAGATGAATAATCTTCATTTCCCTCACCAGATGTATACAACACATAACGAAGGCCAGAAGAAAGCTCAATTAAATCATCACTTCTACTATTGGTGATTGTTATAAAACCAGCATAAGCATCGGATTTAGGTGTATCGTACCAACGCGTCCCAGATATAAATAAGTGCATTGAGGATTGCTTAGTATTATCCATTAAATGCTTATTTCTGCTTTCTAAAAAAATTCTATCAGCGGCAGAGCCTTCAATACTAGTTTCAGACAAACTAATTGCAAGTGTAATGCCGTAGGCACAGTTTTCGTTCATATATGGGCTTAAGGATTCAGATACTTCCCATGCGGTAGAAGAAGTTTTTGTAGCTTCAGCAACATGAATTACCCCATCTGTGCACAAACCGCCTCTATGTAAAGATTGAACAAGAGTTCCATTTTTACTAGTTGACCAAATTTTAAAATATACTTTTTTAGCATCAGTTAACTCATCAATAACAGCTTTACCAGTAAAAAGTGGTGCTAAAGAATTAGTACCGTTACCTATAGTAAAAGTTGTTGAAATTATGTCCTCAAGGAGATTCGTTATATTAATGGTAATATTTTGGGTAGATGAATTGATTCCATCGTTTGCAGTAACTGTTGCGGTATAACTAGCTTTAGTTTCAAAGTCAGGAGCTGCTACAAATGTTAAAACCCCTGCTGAAGTGATAGCAAGCTCTGTTCCAGAAACGGTGAAGGTAATTTCATCACCCTCTGCATCGGTGGCAACAACTGATCCAATAGCTGTTTGGTTTTCAGCTGCGCTGAAAGTAGCAGGTGAAGTGTATACAGGAGCCTCATTAACATTGGTTATTGTTACTGTGATGTCTTGGGTAACTGGATTAGCGCCATCGTTTGCAGTAACTGTTGCGGTATAACTAGCTTTAGTTTCAAAGTCAGGAGCTGCTACAAACGTTAAGACACCAGTTGAGGTTATAGCTAATTCAGAACCTGAGACGGTGAAGGTAATTTCATCACCCTCTGCATCGGTGGCAACAACTGATCCAATAGCTGTTTGGTTTTCAGCTGCGCTGAAAGTAGCGTCTGAAGATATAACTGGTGCTATATCGTTGACGTTGGTAACTGAAACTGTGATGTCTTGGGTAGAATCTTTTACTCCATCGTTTGCAGTAACTGTTGCGGTATAACTAGCTTTAGTTTCAAAGTCAGGAGCTGCTACAAACGTTAAGACACCAGTTGAGGTTATAGCTAATTCAGAACCTGAGACGGTGAAGGTGATTTCATCACCATCTGCATCTGTTGCAGTTACCGTTCCAATAGCTGTTTGGTTTTCAGCAGCACCATAGGTAGTTGGTGAAGTAAATACTGGATTATTATCATTTAGATTTTTAATAGTTACTTGGAAACTTTGATTAGCTGTTATTTGGCCATCTGAGATAGCAACAATTCCTTGATAGCTTGATTTGGTCTCGAAATCAGGATTGCTCTTAAAGGTAAGAGCATTGTTAGAAGATAGGTTAAATAATTCTGCATCAGTTCCTGAAATTGAAATTGTATAGTCATCACCATCTGGATCCTCTCCAGTAAAAGTGCCTATGGACTTTTGATTTTCTGGAATATTGTAAAAAGAATTTTGTCCAATAAAATAAGGTCCATCATTAAGATTTATGACGTTAACTATTATATTTTTTGAAGCTGATAAGAAGCTGTCTGAGACATTTATAATAAACTCATAAATATTATTAGCATCCGCATCATTGGCTTGTTCATAATTCGGTCCAAATGTTGTGCTTACTTTTCCTGCAGAGTTAACCTGAAAACCATCCTTGTCTGTTCCTGAAATAGAATAAGTTAAATTATCGCCTTCGGGATCAGTTGCATTTATATAGAACACTTCACAAGAACCACTTCCATATAAATCGCCGCCTGAACAAACCGTATATTTAGGTAAATCTTCATCAAGGCTGAACTCTGAGTTACCAGTTATTACTGGCACTTCATTTATGTTTGTAACTGAAACTGTAATATCTTGTGTGCTAGTATTTACTCCATCATTAGAAGTTACTATTGCTGAATATGAAGATTTAGTTTCGTAGTCTGGTGTAACCTTGAAAGTTAAAATACCTGCTGAAGTAATTGCTAACTCTGTTCCTGATACTGAAAAGGTAACTTCATCACCCTCTTCATCAGAAGCTGTTACTGTTCCTATAGCTGTTTGATTCTCTTCAGCACTAAAGGTGGCGTTAGAAGTAAATTCAGGAGCTACGTCATTGAGATTGGTTACTGAGATTATGATGTCTTTGGTTACAGTTTCAGTTCCATCGGTTAAAGATAAAGTAATTGAATAAGAAGATTTGGTTTCAAAGTCTGGTACTTCTTTAAAGGTTAAAACATTGTCTGTTGAAAGATTAAAACTATCAGCATCGGTTCCACTTAGGGTTAGAGTTAAATCATCTTCATCCACATCTGAAACTGATATTGTTGTAACTGCTATTTGATTTTCAGCCACTTTGATTGTTGAAGCAGAATCAATTGACGGAGCATCGTTTACTGCCTCAACGGTTATGCTTACATCTGCACTAGAGGTTTTATCTCCTTGGATGATGGAATATGTAAAGGTATCAGTGCCATTAAAATCTGCATTCGGAGAATAAGTAATTACATTGCTAGTAACAGCAGTTGATCCATTGGATCCATTAGCTGCAGTGACTGTTATAGGAGCAGTTGTTATAAATGAGTCGTTGGTAAGAACATTAATATCAACGGCTGTATCCTCAGAGGCTGAGGCTGAATCAGCTATTGCACTGATATCAGGGGTTATTTCATCAGCATCTATATTTTGATCTGTGGCTATATAATTTAAAACATCTGTGGTGTAGCTAGTAAGAGTTTCTGCAGAAGCGGTTCCATTAGCTATAGCTTTAATGTCTGTTTGTAGTGTTGAGACAGCAAAGCGTATGACTGATGTTGTGAGATCATTAGAAGATTTCACCTCAATAATAGGCATGACTCCAGAAAGGGCTTTGGTCGTATTGGCTTTGGCGTCATCGGTAATTGTTAATGTTTTTGCAGCAATAACATTGTCCAAAGTTTTGGTAATAAAGGTTTCTGTTTCAATGTCTACTTTGGAAGCAGTTTCATTGAATTCGGTTTCAATTTCTTCGGTAATGGCCTTAAAGTAATCCTGGGTGGTTTCTATTGTGGTATTTAAATCATTGGTGATATTTTGAAGTGCGTAAGCTAAAACCGTTAGCTGGTTGCCCTTCTCATATAAGTAGTCATTAATTCCGCCATCGCCTTTATTAGCAACCGGATCAAAGATAGCAACATCAATGGTTGTATCTATGCCCAGTGCAGCATTCACATTAGCTGCATCTGTCATAAAAGCAGCCACAGAAGTTACAGGAGTTACAGCTTTAAAGTCTGAGTGGCCGGTAAGCTTATGAGTAATTAATAAATTATCTAAAAGTGTTTGGGAGTCTAGATCTGTTCCACCTATTGAGACAAGATTGCCGTTAGCGTATTTAATAGTGAACTTACCGTCGTTATCTGAAGTAGTTGATGATTCGTTTGAGTCAGCAATCCAGTCGTCATCTTCATCTATAAATACTTCTGCACCAGAGATATATCCATCAACAACAACGCCATCTGAATTTCTATAACCCTCAACAGAAACTGAAGCACTTCCAGAGCCACCAGCTCCAGTGCAAGAAAGCGCGTATGTATTGTTTCCAGTCGTTGAGATTGTTACCACCTCAGAACCTGAAATAGCCTTTGATCCTGACCAGGAACCAGATGCAGAACAAGAGGTAGCGTTAGTTGATGACCAAGTTATAGTTGAGGTATTAGTTAAAAGAACCGTTAAAGGATCTGCTGCAATAGAAACTAGAGGAGCTGGAGTAACTGGTGTTGTGTTTCCACCTCCACCGCCTCCACCACAAGAAGCAATGAATACTAAGATAAAGGATGTATAAAGCTTAGTCATTCAGGAAAATAAAATAATTTATAATTATTAATTTACATCAAGTATGTTTTAAATATACACATTACTAGTTATTAATAATAACTTATTTAATAAAGCCTTTTAATAATGGCATGACTGAACAAATCAACAATTTTTTTAAAGGGGGGGGTTAAGAAAATATTAATAATCTATTTAGTATTTTTTATAGGCAAACTTTTTTCTAAAGTGAGTTATTCGGCAGTAAAACTACATTATAATAGATCTGTAAATACTACTAATACAATAATTATAAAATATTTGACTTATTATTTGCACTACTTCATTGTGACACTACAGAATTGCTGTCTTGCTTAAATCT
>Ga0209502_10004101_pt1 | contig 11069 bp, 10 predicted proteins | sample ArcticOcean_MG_C_10_FD_187442 | JGI IMG/M metagenome (GOLD analysis project Ga0209502, IMG submission 187442) | Marine microbial communities from western Arctic Ocean - ArcticOcean_MG_CB11_90 (SPAdes) (version 2) | ecosystem: Environmental > Aquatic > Marine > Oceanic | place: Arctic Ocean...
TAAAAATAAAAATTACTTTTTTTCAATAGAAGAAAGAATTAAAATTATTAAAAAATCTCTTTTTTCGGATTTAAAACTTAATTCTAAAAAAATTATAATTGTCCCATTTAATACCTTGACAATTAATTTATGTAAAAAGTATAATGCATCTATTATTATAAGAGGTTTAAGAGCTGTCTCAGATTTTGAGTACGAATTCCAACTAGCAGGAATGAATAAAAAACTTAATAATAATATTGAAACTATTTTTTTAATGTCTGATGTAGAAAATCAAATTATTTCTTCAAAATTTGTTAAAGAAATCGCAAAGTTAAAGGGAAATATCAACAAATTTGTAACTAAGTCTGTTATCAAGTCAATAAAAGAGAAAATACAATGAAAAAGATAATATTATTTTTTACAATTTTACTACTATCTGTTAACAACGTTTATTCAAAGGAGAGCATAATGATATTAAAATTAAAAGACGGAGAAGTTGAGATTGAACTTTATTCAAAAATCGCACCAAACCATGTAAAAAGATTTGAAACTTTAGCCAACGAAGGAAAGTATGATGGTGTTGTTTTTCATAGAGTGATTGATGGTTTTATGGCTCAAACAGGAGATGTGAAATTTGGAAACTCAAACTCGCCTGATTATAATTTAGAATTAGCTGGCACAGGCGGATCTGATCTTCCAGATTTAAAAGCTGAATTTAGCGATATAGCACATAGCAAGGGCGTACTTTCAATGGCCAGATCTTCAGATCCAAATAGCGCTAATAGTCAATTCTTCATTGTTTTTGACACTGCTCCTCATTTAGATAGAAGTTACACTGCTTTTGGAAAAGTGATTAAAGGAATGGAACTCGTTGATAAAATTAAACGAGGTGAAGGACCCAACGGTTCAGTAGATGAACCAGATAAAATTATTAGCCTTAGATCAAAAAAATAAACTAATGAGTAAATTGCATTTTTCTTTTGAGCTAAAAGCTCAAGATGAAAAGGCAAGGCTAGGTAAAATTATAACCTCTAGAGGTGTGATTGACACGCCAACTTTTATGCCAGTTGGAACTCTAGGTACCGTTAAAGGTGTTTTTCCTGAAGATCTTCACGATACAGGTTCTCAGATCCTTTTGGGTAACACTTATCATTTAATGATCAGGCCTGGTATAGAAATATTAAATGAATTCGACGGTTTGCACAACTTTATGAATTGGCAAAAACCTATCTTAACTGATTCTGGAGGTTTTCAGATTATGTCTCTAGCAAAGCTTAATAAAATAGACATTAATATAGGTGCTGTTTTTTCTTCACATATTGATGGGAAAAAGTTTGTATTAAGTCCTGAAAAAAGTATTCAAATACAAAAATCTATCAATTCTGACATCTTAATGGTTCTTGATGAGTGTCCAAGCTTAACTAACGACAAAGATAAATTAATTAGTGCAATTAAAATATCTACTAGCTGGGCAAAAAGATGTAAAATTGAATTTGGCAATGATAAAAATAAGGCGCTATTTGGCATTGTGCAAGGAGGTCTTAATAAAGAGCTTCGACTAGATAGCTTAGATAAACTTGTTTCATTAAATTTTGATGGATACGCAATGGGTGGCCTTGCTGTTGGCGAAAAACAGGAAGAAATGTTTAATATTTTAGATAATACTGTTAATTACATGCCTAAAAATAAACCTAGGTATTTAATGGGCGTAGGAACTCCTTCTGACATTCTTGGAGCTGTTAAAAGTGGAATAGACATGTTTGACTGCGTTATGCCCACAAGGTCTGGAAGAACTGGCCTTGCATTTACCTGGGATGGAAAAGTTAATCTGCGAAATTCAATATACCAAAAAGATAAATCACCTTTAGATAAAACTGTTTCAATTAGAAATTTAAACCTTTATTCAAAAAGTTATTTAAATCACTTAATTAAAACTAATGAAATATTGGCCTCAATGTTGATTTCTCTTCATAATATAAATTTTTACCAACAATTTATGCTTCAAATTAGAAAAGAGATTAAAAAAGGTACATTTGACAGCTTCTATAATAAATATATAAATATGTTTTAACCTGTCTAAATTTTTTAACTTGAATTCAACAGCTTAAAAATCTACATTTTACAAGATAAAACAGCTATTTTTAACCTTAGATTTTTAACACGCACTTAGTGTATTAATATTATCAAGCTATATATAAATTTTAGCTTAAATAATCAGGCATGCTTTCTACGATCAGACTATATACTTAAAATAGTAAAGTTTGCGTTTGTGTTTTTACTTCGATACGTGTAAACAATATTTTTTGGTAATAAAAAATATACTTTTTATTGTTAAATTTTTAAGTGTAAAGAAATTTAAAAATTTTAATTCAAACTTCACCAAAAGTTTCATTTAAAATTTAAAAAAATATTTTTTTTATAACGGGCCCATAGCTCAGTTGGTAGAGCAATTCCCTTTTAAGGAATGGGTCGATGGTTCGAGTCCATCTGGGCTCACCAAAAATAATACTTTTTATATCTCTAAATTCCTGCTTGAATTTAATTGTCGAAATTTTTTCTTATTAAAATTTTTATTTAAATTACGAAAGAAGTATTTCAGACTTGCCATCTATCATTACTTTGTCATTTACGTAATAAAGTGTAATGAACCCGTTAATTTTTACTATTATGTAATCCAACGCATCATTAATTCTAAACGCAACAACTATTCATTAAACCTTCTTAATTGGTGGATATTTTAGAATTACTTCATTAACCCAATTATTTAAATTTATTATTCTATTTTTGCTTGAAGGATGTGTGCTCATAAATTGAGGAGGCTCTTTACCTTTGTTACTTTCAGACATTCTTTCCCAAAGTTTAGCCGCTTCTCTGATGTCGTATCCGGCCAATGAAGAAAAAATTAAACCCAAGTAATCTGCTTCTGTTTCCTGTTTTCTACCAAAAGGATTAAAAATACCCAATTGAATAATGTCCATTCCGCTTGCTTGTCCTATAGTGTTTCTAGTTCTGTTGATTGCGCCACCTAGAAATATATCTGCAACTTGAGTACCGATATTGACTGTAAGAGCTTGACTAGCTCTTTCAACTGAATGTTTTGCTACAGCATGTGCTATTTCGTGCCCCATAACTGCCGCAAGAGCATTATCATTTTCTGTAATTTTCAGTATTCCTGTGTAAACGGCAATTTTTCCACCCGGCATGCACCAAGCATTTTTAACTTTATCATTATCAACTAAAATATACTCCCACTGAAAATTACTAGTTGGATCCTTACCATTTTTGTTTAAGAAAAATTTAGAAACTCCAAATTCTATTCTGTTACCAATTTCTTTAATTGAATCTATTTGTTTACCAGAAATAATTAATTTATTTTTTGTCTTAAAGTTCTCATAAGCTTTGCTAGCTTGTCTATTTATTGTACTTTCAGGGTAAAGTTTAAGTTGACGTCTTTTAGTTATGGGCACAGTTGAGCATGACGGCAGTATTAAACTGCAACAACCACAACCAATTAATTCAATAAATTTTCTTCTATTTATGTTATAAATCATATAATATTTATTTTCATGATTTTAAATAATAAAATACTAATTGCAATTTTTATATTATTATTAGTTTTTATTATTTATTCTAGCTAACATTAATGACTATTAAGGTTAAAAAATCAATATTTATAAGATTAAGAAACTATTTTATTACTGGCGCTATTGTACTTATACCAATTGGTATAACAATTTATTTAAGTTTATTTATAATAAAAATATCATCTAGTTTTTTACCCAAAACAATTAACCCTAACTATTATTTACCATTTGATATTCCGGGAATTGAAATTTTAATAACAATAATTTTAATAACATTTATAGGAGGCTTGTCTTTATCTTTTTTAGGAAAGAAATTTTTAGAAATTTTTGAAAATATATTAAAAAAAATTCCTATTCTTAGAACGATATATTCAGCCGTAGGTCAATTAACAGAAAGTTTTACCCATTCAAAAGAGTCAAAAAAAAGTGTTGTAATTATAGAATATCCAAGAAAAGGAATTTGGGTCGTTGGCTTTGCAACCAAAGACAATAAAGGTGAAATTTCTAAAAAAACTAGCGAAGATTTAGTAAATATTTTTGTTCCAACTACACCAAATCCAACTAGTGGATTTTTACTAATGGTACCTAAAAAAGATGTGACCTATTTAGACATGAGTTTCGAGGACGCCTCTAGATTCATTGTTTCAGCAGGAACTTCTTTATAGTTTATATTTAAGACGAAACATCCTCTTCATTAATCAGATCTACTTTATCAAATAGTCTTAGTAAAAAATTATACTTACTGTGGTTAAGATTTTTATCAGTCAAGTCATTAATATTTTTCTCTGCCAATTTAAATAATTCTTCGTGATGAATGGGATCTGCTATTTTAAATAGTTTAATCCCACTTTGCTTAAAACCAATTATATCACCATATCCCCTTAACTTCATATCTTCTTCCGCGATATAAAAACCATCATCGGATGATTTTAAAATTTGAATTCTTTTTCTTGCATTTTGACTTAATTGATTTTTAAACATTAAAATGCAGGTTCCAGGTTTTGCTCCTCGTCCTATCCTGCCTCTTAACTGATGCAGTTGAGCTAAACCAAATTTATTCGCATTTTCTATAACTATAACTGTTGCATTTGGAAAATCGATACCAACTTCAATAACTGTGGTAGAAACAAGAATTGAAATTTTATTATTTAAAAATTCTTTCAATACTTTTTCTTTTTTATCCTGATCTAACCCCCCGTGAATAATTCCAACTTTTTTATTAAATTTTTTATTTAGTAGGTCAAATAATTTTGCCGTAGATGAAAAATCTAATTTACTTGAATTTTCGATCAAGGGACATACCCAAAAAATTTGTTCTTTTTCAGTAATTTTTCTTTTTATAAATGGCCAAAGATCATCAATTTTATTTTCAGGCTTACTTAAAGTAACAATTTTTTTCCTTTGTATTGGTTTTTCCGTAAGTCTAGAAGTATCCATGTCACCATAAATTGACATCATCATAGTTCTAGGAATAGGAGTTGCCGACATTAAAAGGACGTCACAATTAGAGCCGCCTTTTTTTGAAAAGTTAATTCTTTGCTGGACACCAAATTTATGTTGTTCGTCAATAATTACAAGTCCAAGCTTATTAAAGTTAATTGTTTTTTGAAATAAAGCATGTGTACCAATTAAAAAATTGATTTTATTATTTTTTAAATTATCTAAAATTATTTTTTTTTCTTTTAAATCTGTTTTGCCGGTTAAGAGAGAATAGTTTATTTTTATGTCTGTCTTTTCAATTAGTTTTTTAAACAATATAAAGTGTTGTTCAGCTAAAATTCCAGTAGGTGCCATTAAACCACATTGGTAACCAGCTTCAATTGCATCTAAAGCAACCATTATAGATATAATAGTTTTTCCAGAACCTACATCCCCTTGCAGTATCCTAAACATTCTTTGCGGAGACATTAAATCAAATTGTATCTCATTAATTATTTCTCTTTGTCCATTAGTCAATAAGTAGGGTAGAGCTTTAACAAGTTTGGAAGAATATTTTTTTTCAAAATTTTTTTTTATTTTTTTTACTTTTTTAATTTTATTTCTATTATTTGAATGAAATAGTAAATTTGCAAATATTTCATCGTAAGCAAGTCTTTTTAAATAGTTTGAATTTAAATCTTTTTTAACATGAGAGCTATGCAATTCCTTCATTGAATCTTTCCAACTTAAAAAATTCATTTTTTTAATAAAATTTTTATCGTGCCATTCTTCAATTATTGGCATTTTATAAAATACTTTTTCAATTATTTTTGAGTATATTTTTTCAGACAAGCCCTCCGTCAGCGAATACTTAGGAATAATTTTTTTTATAAGTTCAATTTTTTCACTTTTTTCAACATATGTAGGATTAGTAATTTGATATTTTTTTTTAAAAAAATTTACCTTTCCGCTTACAGCAACCCATTCATTTAATGGTAAAATTTTTCGAATATATCCCTCACGACTATTAAAAAAAATAAGATCAATTTCACCAAATTCATCTTTGCAAAAAACCCTATTTGGTAAGTTTCTAATTCTAGGAAAATTATATTTTATAATTTTAACTTTAATTGTAAAAATTTTTCCAATTTCAAGCTTGTCTAAAGTTACTATTTCAGATCTATCAGTAAAAGAGTAAGGTAAATTCCAAAGTAAATCATTTACTTTCTCTATTTTCTTTTTTTTTAAATATATAGAAAGTTTCTTACCCACACCTTCAATAACCGAAACATCTTCAAATAAAAAATTCTTTTTATTAATTAAGTTCATTTCTTAATGTATAATAAATTCTTACATGAATGAATTAGAATCATTAAAAAATAAAATTAAATATCGTTCCTCTTATAGAGGGACAAAAGAGATGGATATCTTATTAACTACATTTGTATCCAAGGTTATTAATCTATTATCTTTCGATGAACTTAAAATACTTGACGATTTTATGAATTGCGACGATGAAGAAATTAGTAATTTCTATTCAAATGGAATTTCAATTCCTTCATTCAACAATAAAAAAATATTAAGTTTGTTTAGAGAACATAAGATTTAATATTGGCGGAGAGGGTCGGATTCGAACCCACGAAAGAGTTGCCCCTTTGCTGGTTTTCAAGACCAGTGCTTTCAACCGCTCAGCCACCTCTCCTTAACTAATTATCAACTTAATACTATCAATAGTGACAAATAACAATATGGATTTTTATTCAATCTAGTCTTGTCTTTTTTTTTATGTTACTTAAAAAAATGCTTAAAAAACAAATAAGTATTTATATATTACTAATATTATCTTTTTTACACAGTAGCGCTATCGCTAGTAATTCTGAATTTAATGCATGGGTAAAAAATTTTAAAATTCAAGCAATTAAATCTGGAGTTTCAGAAAAAGTTGTAGAAGGCGTAATGTCAAATGCTGTATTTTTACCTAAGGTTATTGGATATGATAGATTTCAGCCTGAATTTTACGAAGATACCAATACTTACATTAAAAAAAGAACAAATAATAAAAAAGTTAAAAAGGGACTAGCTTTATACAAAAAAGAAAAAGCAATAATAAATAAAATTGAAAAAGAATTTTTAATTGAAAAAGAATTATTGTTAGCTCTTATGGGCATAGAAACTAATTTTGGTAACTATTTAGGTAAAATGGATATTGTTTCTTCACTATCCACTTTAAGTTTTGATAAAAGGCGAAGTGAATTTTTTACAAAAGAATTAATAATTTTATTAAAACTTGTAGATCAACAAATTATAGATAAAAAAATATTATTCGGTTCATGGGCGGGGGCTTTTGGAAATTTCCAGTTTATGCCTAGAACAATTCAAAATTACGCAATTGACTACAATAAAAATACTACAATAGAATTAAAAAAAACAGATGACTCTTTTGCGTCCGCAGCAAACTATCTTAATAAAATTGGATGGAAAAAAAATACCCCATGTTTTGTAAGAATTAATCTAAATAAAAGTATACCTAATAAATATCTTAATTCTTCTGCTGGAAATATTAAAAATAAAAAAAAAGTTAAATACTTTAAAAAATATATTAAAAATTATAACGATCTAAAAATAGATAAAAATTTAGAAGCAGCTATTATTACACCTGATATAGACATAATACCTGGTGCTAATACCTATTCACCAGCTTATTTAGTGTTTTCTAATTATGAAAAAGTTTTAAATTGGAACCGATCCTTGAGATTTGCTCTTGCGGTTTGTACTCTAAAAAATAAATTTAAAGATGAAATATAAAATAATTTTACTTTTTTTTTTAACATCATGTGCTAACAGCTCATACATAAGTAAAAATAACTTTACACATTCTGCTAAAGGATTTGCTTTTATTGAAAGTATTCTACCTAGCACTATAATTGAAAATGAATTCTATATTTCACACAACAAATTAAAAAAAGGCACTAAAATAAGAATTACCAATCCTGAAAATGAGGAATTTATTGTAGCTGTTATTAATAAAAAAATTAATTATGATAATTTTTATAAAGTTTTAATTTCTGAGAGTATTGCAAAAAAACTAAATCTAAATACAAATTTCCCTTACGTTGAAATCAATGAAATTAAAACTAATAAGTCATTTATAGCTAAAAAAGCTATTACTGAAAACATTGAGAAAAAAATTGCAAATAAAGCACCTGTTGAAAAAATTAATATAGATAATTTGTCAAAAAATAAAAAAGTAAAATCACATAAAATTAAAACTTACTCAATTCTTGTAGCCGAGTTTTATAGTTTAGATTCAGCAAAAATGTTGCAAAAGAAGCTCACAGAAATTTTAGAAAATTCAAACTACCACTTAATATATATAAATAACCATAATAGTAAGTCTTTCGAATTGTTGTTGGGACCATATAATACTATAAACAAGCTTAAAAATGACTACAATCTTTTGTATGATTCTGATTTTGAAGATTTAGATATAAAAATTAATGATTAATTATCTTAAACTTTTTTTAATTTTTGTCTTGCTATCAATATCTAACGTACAGGCTAAGCCCGATATTAAAGCAAGGACAGCAATCCTCGTAGATTTTCAGTCTGGTAAGATCCTCTACGAACTACAACCCGATCACAGTATACATCCCGCATCTATGACTAAGATAATGACTGCTATAGTAACCTTTGATCTATTATCTAAAAATAAGATCTCGTTAGATGATAAAGTTACAATATCTGAAAAAGCGTGGAGAATGTCACAAGCCGGTTATTCTTCCATGTTTATAATGATAAATGATGAAATTTCTATAGAAGATTTATTAAAGGGAATAATTATAGCGTCTGGTAATGATGCCTGTGTAGCATTAGCAGAGGGTATTGCTGGCACAGAAGAAGAATTTGTTTCTTTGATGAACGAAAAAGCTGGTGAAATTGGCATGACAGCGACTAACTTCGCAAATACTTCAGGCATTAATAATCCAGATAACTATTCTACTGTAAGAGATATTGCTTTGATGTCTGCTTATCTGATTAAAAATTTTCCAACATACTATGAGTATTTTAAGGTAAAAGAATTTACTTGGGAACGTACTGGTGGAAATCCCATTACACAAGGGAACAGAAATACATTACTTTTTAAAAATATTGGTGTAGATGGAATTAAAACAGGACATTTAGCCGTAGAAGAATATTCACTTGCGAGCTCTATAAAAAGAGATAAACGTAGATTAATAGCTGTGGGTAGCGGGTTTAAAACAAATTCACTAAGATCAAGTCAGTCTAGAAAATTATTAAATTGGGGACTTACAAATACTATAACTTATGAAATTTCAAAGAAAGAAGAAACAATATTTGAAATAGAAACTTGGCTTGGAAAAAAACAATTTATAAAAGGATTTACAAAAGAAGATGTTTATACAACAATTGATAAAAAAAATCTAATACACTTTGATGTATTTCTTGAATATACCGGTCCAATAAAAGCCCCAGTTAAAAAAAATGAAGAAATTGCATTAATTAAAATTTTCAATAAAAAAAAATTAATTAGAAGTATTCCAGTTTACGCTTCAGAGAAAGTTAAAAAAATTAACTTTTTATTAGGGATGTTAACGTCTTTCAATTATATGATTTGGGGAGATGCGTAAAAAAAAATTTTACTTTATTGTCTTTGAAGGTATTGAAGGAACAGGAAAAAGTTATCAAATTAACAAACTTTATAAAAAATTAAATGTTAAGAAATATAATGTGGTCAAAACCAGAGAGCCTGGTGGCACCAGTACTGCTGAAGTCATTCGAAATTTAATATTTTCAAAGAATTCAAAAAACTTTGATGCATTAACGGATTATTATTTATTATGTGCATCTAGAAATGAACATGTTAAAAAGTTTCTACATCAAGCAAAAAAGTTCAAGAAAATTGTATTATGTGATCGTTTTACAGATTCAACTTATGCATATCAGGTAATTGGAAATAAAATTGATAATAGATTAAATACATTAAATCAAAATTATATATTAAAAGGGCTTAGACCTAATCTAACCATATTATTAAAGTCAAATTTTAAATCAATTTTTTCAAGAATTCAAAAAAGAAAAAAAAATAATAAGTTTGATAAGTTAAAAATTGATTTTTATAAAAAAGCACAAAGAGCTTTCTTAAGTAAAGCAAAAAAAAATAAAAATTATTATATTTTTGACTCATCAAACAACACACCTGATTTAGAAAAAGAAATATTTAAACTAATTGTTAAAAAATTAAAATAAAGAAATTATGTCTAAAAGTGATCAAAATCCCTTTCATTCTATTAAATTAATTGCATTAGAAAAATATTTTGATGAAATGGTAAAGCTCTATAATTCTGGAACTTTTCCAAAAGTTTTACTTTTAAATGGAAAAAAAGGAATTGGTAAATTTACTCTTACTTTTCACTTCCTGAATTACATTTACTCTATAAATGAAAAAAACCATTATAATCTGAATGATAAATTGATAGATTCTAACTCAAAATTTTATAATTCTATTTTAAATCAAACTTGCGCTGATGTAATTTTTCTTAAAGCTGAAGAGGGGAAAAATATTAAAATAGATGATATCAGAAAATTAAAATCTATTCTTACGACATCCTCACTATCAGACAATCCTAGGTTTACCATTATTGATGAAGTTGAATATCTTAATGTAAATTCAGCTAATGCTCTTTTAAAAACGTTAGAAGAACCAGGAAAAAACAATTTTTTTATTCTTATAAATAATCAACAAACAGATCTTATTGAAACAATCTCTTCACGATGTCTTAAAAATAATATTTATCTAAATCTAAAACAACAAAAGGAAATAATTAATTATTTTGTTGAAAATAAAAAATTGGAGACTTATCTTTATGATTCACATGATTTGACCCCTGGTTTTTTTTTGAAATACAACGAGTTACATAATAAATATAAAGTAGATATTAAAGATAATATTTATTTAAAAATAAATAAACTTTTACATGGATATAAAAAAGATAAAGATAAAGCCGTAATAAGCATGACTATCTTTTTAATTGAAAAATTTTTTTTTATTTTAATTAACAATAATTT
>Ga0209502_10004102_pt1 | contig 11069 bp, 9 predicted proteins | sample ArcticOcean_MG_C_10_FD_187442 | JGI IMG/M metagenome (GOLD analysis project Ga0209502, IMG submission 187442) | Marine microbial communities from western Arctic Ocean - ArcticOcean_MG_CB11_90 (SPAdes) (version 2) | ecosystem: Environmental > Aquatic > Marine > Oceanic | place: Arctic Ocean...
AAAATCATTCCATTTCCCGCTGACATTACTAATTCAAATGATGTTAAATCTCTTTTTAGCAAAATAAAAAATGATTTTGGAAGAATTGATGTTTTATTTAATAATGCAGGAATGGGTGCTCCGAGAGTTCCTATTGAAGATTTGAAAGAAGATGATTGGAGGAAAGTAGTTGATGTTAATTTAACTGGTTCATTTTTATGTGCACAACAAGCAGTGAAATTAATGAAAGAGCAAGACCCAATGGGTGGTAGAATTATTAATAACGGTTCAATTTCGGCTCATGCTCCTAGACCTGACACAATAGCTTATACTGCAACAAAACATGCTGTTACAGGACTAACAAAATCTTTGGCTCTAGATGGAAGAAACTTTGGTATAACAGCCTCTCAAATAGATATAGGTAATGCAGATACAGCAATTGGAAGTCGTTTTAAGTCAGGAGTTCCTCAAGCCAATGGTGAAATGATGATTGAACCAGTTTTTGAATCAATTGATTGTGGAAAAGCAGTGGCCTATATTGCTAATTTACCAAAAGGTACTAATATCTTAAATCTTACAATCATGGCCTCGAACATGCCATTTGTTGGACGTGGTTAGTATTTATTTTTGGAGAGTTTAGTATGGTTGATAAAAAACGCGGTATGTATAAAAATTTAACTAGTTATGGCGACAATGGTTTTTCTATCTTTTTAAGAAAAGCATTTATCAAAGGTTTAGGTTATACTGAAGAAATGCTTGATAGGCCTATAATAGGTATTACTAATACTTATAGCGATTATAATCCTTGTCATGGTAATGTTCCCGATTTAATAAAAAGTATAAAATCAGGTATATTATCATCTGGAGCAATTCCTTTAGAATTCCCAACAATTACAGTTCATGAATCTTTCGCTCATCCAACTTCTATGTATTTAAGAAACCTTATGTCTATTGATACTGAAGAAATGTTAAGAGCACAACCGATGGATGCATGTGTATTAATTGGGGGTTGTGATAAAACTGTACCTGCTCAGTTAATGGGAGCTTTTAGTACGGATTTGCCTGTAATACAATTAGTAACTGGCCCTATGCTTACAGGATCTCATAGAGGTGAAAGGGTTGGAGCGTGTACTGATTGTAGAGGTTACTGGGCTAAATTTAGAGCAGATGAAATTGATCAAGAAGAAATAAATGAAGTTAACAATCAATTAGTTCCAACTGTAGGGACATGTGGGGTAATGGGGACTGCTAGTACTATGGCCTTAATAACAGAAGCGCTAGGTTTAATGATCTCTAATGGAGCTTGTGCACCTGCTGTATCCGCAGAAAGAAAAAGGATTGCAGAACAAACAGGTAAAATTGCTGTTAAAATTGCAGCAGAAGATTTTAGACCAAGTAAATATTTGTCAATTAAAAATTTTCAAAACGCATTAACTGTTCTTTCTGCTATTGGAGGCTCAACTAACGGTATTGTTCACTTAACTGCTATAGCTGGAAGATTAGGGATTGATATAAATCTGGATGATTTTGATAAAATGACAAAAGATACTCCTATGATTGTGGACTTAAAACCTTCAGGTTCAGGTTACATGGAAGATTTGTTTAAATCAGGAGGTTTGCCAAGGATTTTGGTTAATTTAAAAAGCTATCTTCATTTAGATGCTCAGACAGTTACAGGCGAAACGATTGGTGAATTAATTGAAAGCTATAAATATAATTGGGATCAGAATATTGTTAGGACAACTAAAAATCCAATATTTGAAAAAGGTAGTATAGCAGTTTTAAAAGGGAATCTTGCTCCAGGCTCAGCCATCATCAAACAATCAGCAGCAAGTAAAGACTTATTATTACACGAAGGAATTGTAGAAGTTTTTGAAAATTTAGATGATTTGGCAAAAAGAATTGATAGTGAAGATTTAAATGTTACAAAAGACAGTGTTTTACTTCTTAGAAATATTGGACCTATCGGAGCTCCTGGAATGCCTGAAGCTGGTTTAATTCCAATTCCTAAAAAACTAGCTAGACAGGGTGTTAAAGACATGGTCAGAATTTCTGATGGCAGAATGAGTGGAACAGCATCTGGAACTATTGTTTTACATGTGTGCCCCGAGGCAGCGGTGGGGGGCACGTTAAATATCGTTAAAAGTGGTGATGTTATCAGATTAGATGTTATTAACAGAAAAATTGAATTACTTTTAAGTGATGAAGAAATAGAATTAAGAAAGTTAAACAAACCATTGAAAAAAAAATCAAATAGGCGTGGTTATAATAAATTATTCTACGATGAAGTTCTACAAGCCGATCAAGGAGTTGATTTTCAGTTTTTAAGGCCAATTGAATAATTTAAATTATTTAACACATATCATTTTAACTTATTTATCTTATTAAATATTATAATTTAAAATATTAATTTCTTTAGCATAACATTACTTAATTAATATTTTATGAAAAGGTCTGTAATGTTATATAATGATATATGTGAAGATAATTTTCCTTTGGGTTTCTTAATTAATAAAGGTACCCCAGTTAATCCAATAGATGATCTAAATGATAAATGTTTTATTATTCATGCAAGACAAATGGCATCTATGCAAAAAGAAGTTATTGGTTATGAGAGTAAAAATGGAAATTCATGGAGAATAACTTCTGATGAAGGGAAACATCTTTTAGGTACTGATTATGCTCCATTTCCATTAGGTTTTTTCAATGCTTCAATCCATGGTGATGTTGTTGGAAGAATTTTTTATTTTGCTAGCCAAAAGTCTGTTGAAATTGAAGAAGTCTCATGTGAAGTTAAAAATTTTTACTATTTAACAGGTTCTTTTGTTAAAGGAGACGGAATAGGACATGCCCAACCGTCTGAAATTAACTTAAAAATACGAAGTAATGCGGCTAAAAAAGCTATAAATGAAATAATTAATCTAGCATTAAAATCATCTCCAGTTATTTCAGCTTTAAAAAATCCTTTAAAAAATACATTTTCTTTAACGGCTAACGGAAGAAAAAAACAATTACAAACAATCAGACAAAGTGATGTTTCTGACGTTAATGATCCATTCAATATATATAAATCAAATCCTATTCCAAATAAAGAGCATAAATATAGTGATAAAATAATATATAAAACAGGTAAAATTTCAGATGGTAAAGTAGAACTAGCACCTAGTGGAACCACTACCAAAATAATAAGAATAGTGACAGGTTCAAGTATAACTAAAAAAAATAGTAAAGTTGTTGAGGTTGATACGGTTCTTGGAATACCTGGAATGACACATTTTGCAATTTCAACGGACATTTTTGGAGAATACGCTCCATCTCCAATAAATATTATGGGGGCAGCTATTTCCTTTTGTTATTTAACCCAAACTCATAGGTATATTCATAATAAAAAGTTTGAAATTGAAGGTTTAAGAATGTCTCAATTTATGAGTTTTAAACAAAACTCAGATGATAATACTATTACTATGAATCCGCTTGACACTCACTTATTTATGAATGGAACTGCTCCAGAAGAACAAAATGAAATCCTTATTAATCTATCTGAAAAAACTTGTTATCTGCATGCAACATTAAGTAACGCCCTAGAACCCTCAGTAAATATATCTATCTCATAATTTTTATAATTAATTTTTAAACGGAGGAATATAAAATGAGAACTAAAAGAGATAATCAACAATGGATGCTTGATTTAGCATTAAATATGCGTGGTAGAGTTCAGAATTTTGAACGAGATGAATGGGAAACACCGAGCAGAGCGCACAATTATAGAATGCTTCCTAAAATGTGGAGAAAGAAAGCTGAACATGATGAATCTTTGGCAAAACAAGCTGAAAAACAAGGATTTTCAATGACAGCCCTTGAACATTATGACCATGCTGTAGAAGCATATAGAATGGCTCAGCATCCCATTTTCTTTGATGATAATCCTGTCAAAATATATTTATGTAATAAACTAAAAGAAATGGTTGATCGAAGATCTGCACTTTCAACTTATCCAATTGAAAGAGTTGAAGTTCCGTTTGATGATGGTAAAACAATATCATGTCTGCTTCATTTATTACCAGATAGAAGAAAAGCTCCATGTGTTATTTATGTACCTGGTATGGATCAGACAAAAGAATATTTTCCTAAGGCCATGAATAGTTTAGGTATAAATAGAGGAATGCATGTGATTTCTATGGATGGGCCTGGGCAAGGAAATTCTAATATTCAAAAAATAAGGGCTGTAGGCGATAATTATGAAAGAGCAGGAGCTGCTGTTATAGATTATCTTATGACAAGAGAAGAGGTTGATTCTGATAAGATTGGAATTTATGGCGTTAGTATGGGGAGCTATTGGTCACTTAGGCTTGCAAGTTATGACCACAGACCAGCAGCTGTTGCAAGTGGTGTGGCAACTTTTAATCCTAATAATACTATTTTTTCTGTATCCTCTCCTAGGTTTAAACAAATGTTTATGTATATGGCTGGTATGGATGATGAAGATGAATTTGACGAAATGGCAAATAAGATGACTGTCAAAGGTTATGTAGATAAGGTTAAATGTCCAACTTTGTTAGCTACTGGAGAATTTGATCCTTTGTGCCCCCTTGAAGATGCTCTTGAAGTTTATGGGGATATAAAGTCACGAAAAGAATTATGGGTAATTGAAGATCAATTTCACCCTTTATGGAATATACCAAATTTAGGCAAACTAGATTGCCATCATTATATTATGGATTGGCTTGAAAGGGCATTAGTCCACGGCAAAACTAATAAAGAGAGAATTGCCTATGTTTCAAATAAAGGTGAGGGACCTTTTTCCGATTGTGAATGGGATCCAACTATTGAACCAGGTGAGGCATATTTTTAGGTTTAAATAAATTCTTTCATTAAAGGAAACTCCTTAAAAAAATCATTATGATATTTTTTAGTCTTATTTTTAAACTTTTCTATTTCGTTTAGAGAGAGTGATGTAACTTTTACACCCTTTTTTTTCATTTTATTTAAAAGTATTCCATCTTCTTTTGAAGCAAGATCTCTCTGAAAAATGACGCTTTTCCTCGCAGAATCTTCTATTATAATTCTTTCTTCATCATTAAGCTCATCAAAGTAACTTTTGTTAATAATAAAAAGACAAAATCCTATCATATGGCTAGTTAAAGTTACAAATTTTTGAGTTTTATAAATTTCAAAATTCCAATAATTTGTCAAAGGATTTTCCTGAGCATCAATTTTACCTTGTTCAACAGCTATTTTAAAATCTCTTACATCAAGTGGGCTTGGATTAAACCCCATTGACTTAAAAATATCTATATGAAGTTGACTAGGGGTAGTTCTAATTATTTGATTTTGACAATCTTCTGGAGTTATTATTTCTTTAATTTTTGAACTTACATGCCTTACGCCATTATCCCAAAAACCTAAAAGTTTTAGATTACTTTTATTAATTTTTTCATTTATATAATTAAAGAATTTTATATCTAATATTTTATATGCATCCTCTCTTTCATTAAAAAGATAAGGTAAATCTAATAATTTAATTTCAGGTATTATTTTTTCATAATAGCTAGACCATAAATAAGAGATATGAACTTCTTCATTTATTGTTTTTTCTATGAGACTTGATGCCATTTCATTATTTAATGTAACGTCCATATCAAAATCTATATCAAATGAGTTTTCTATATCTTTTATGAAATTTGACATTGCTTGAGTATGTATTGATTGATTACCTTGATATCCAGCTAATTTAATTTTTTTTTTCAATGTATTTCTCGTTACTATAAATTTAATTTAATATAGTATTTATTATAATTAATTTTTAATTTTAATCAATTATTGGAGGTTTAATTGGCCCAAATTTTTATAGACTTATCTTCTGAAATCTATCAAGGTTGTCCTACTTTACCCAACCATCCACATATGGTATTAACTGAATTTCAATCTCATAAGACTGTCAGGAGTGCAGAAGGAATAAATTTTTCTTGTTCTTCAATGTTTATGTCTATGGGAGAACACACTGCCACTCATGTTGACGCTCCCTCACATTTTGATCCTAATAATAAGGCTCAATCTATTGATGAAATACCATTGAAAAATTTTTATACGCGAGGTATTTGTTTAGATCTTTCTCATAAACAGTTAAAAAGCAATATTACTATCCAAGATTTAATAAATGCTGAAGAACAATCTGGTGAAAAAATAAAATCTGGTGATACTGTTTTACTTCATATGAATCATTATGAAAGAACAAAAAATACACCTCAATTTCTTACAGATTTTCCAGGTTTGATAAAAGAGTCTGCTGAATGGCTTGGAAATAAGGGAATAGTTAGTTTTGGGGTTGAGGCAGTAAGTCCTGGCACACCAGGGAAAAATAATTTTGAAGTACATTTAGTTTGTAAAAATATGAAATTCACTCATATGGAAGGTTTAATTAACCTTGATAAACTTATAAATAAAGGAAGTTTCCAATTTATAGGATTTCCTTTAAAAATAAGAGGAGGTACTGGAAGCCCAATAAGAGCTGTTGCAATATTAGATAAGTAATTACAAAGACTAAATTTGCATTCCCTCAAATGGTTTTACATAATGACCATCTTCAATAGTGACTAGATCAATCTTTTCTGGTTCATAACCGAATGGTTTCATTAAACTGGGTATTTCGTCTGTCATAAGATTAAGCTCTGTTTTCCTTAATTTAGGATCTGCTACAGGAACCGCAGACATTAATTTTTTTGTATAAGGATGAATTGGGTTTTCAAATATTTGTCCTCTAAGACCATATTCAACAATTTCACCCAGATACATTACACCTACACGATGGCTTACTCGTTCGATAACTGCCATATCATGGCTGATAAAAAGATAAGATAAACCATATTCTTCTTGCAGTTCCATCATTAAGTTAACAACTTGAGCTTGAATAGATACATCAAGAGCAGAAACAGCTTCATCTGCAATAATTAATTTTGGCTCTAATCCAAGTGCTCTAGCAATCCCCACTCTTTGTCTTTGACCTCCTGATAATTCATGAGGATATCTTATTCCATATTCAGCTCCAAGACCTACTCTTTTTAAAAGCTCATTAACTCTATCCTTTGCTTCACTACCTTTGGCAATCCCATGCACTACTATTGGTTCAAGTATTGTCTCACTAATGGTCATTCTAGGATTTAAAGATGCAAAAGGATCTTGAAAGATCATTTGCATTTGTCTTCTGAAAGGCCTCATGTCTTTATCGTTTAAGTTAGTTAATTCTTGACCCTCAAACACAACACTTCCTCTAGTTGGCTCATTGAGCCTGATAATACTTCTACCAGTAGTTGACTTTCCACAACCACTTTCACCAACAAGTCCAAATGTTTCACCGGGCTGCAAAGAAAAATCAATACCTTCAACGGCATGAATAACTCCACCTTTACCTGAGAAACCTTTTTTTATATCAAACCTTGTCGTTAATCCTTTAACCTCAAGAAGAGGTTTTGACTCTCTTTTAACAGTGTCTTTGATGTCTAGAAGCTCATTCTTAACTTTTGTTTCTTTAACATCTTCACTCTCAGATCTATTTACATCAATATTTGAAAATTTTGCTGGAAGCAATTTACCTTTCATACTGCCAAGTTTTGGAACTGCAGCTAATAGAGCTTTTGTGTAAGGATGTTGAGGATTATGAAAAATTTCTAAAGCAGGCCCTTCCTCAACTTTTTTTCCTCTTAACATTACAATTACTCTGTCTGCTACTTCAGCAACAACTCCCATATCATGAGTAATAAACATTACAGACATTCCAATATCACGCTGCAGCATTTTAATAAGATCAAGAATTTGTGCCTGAATTGTAACATCAAGTGCTGTTGTAGGTTCATCTGCAATAAGTAGAGAAGGGCGACAGCTTAAAGACATAGCTATCATAACTCTCTGCCTCATCCCGCCAGATAACTGATGTGGATATTGAAATAATTGTTTTTCAGGCTCAGGTATTCTAACCAACTTTAACATCTCAAGAGACATTTCTAGCGCTTCAGATTCTGTTTTACCTTGATGCATAATAATGGCTTCAGATATTTGCATGCCAATTGTAAAAACAGGGTTTAGCGAAGTCATTGGCTCTTGGAATATCATTGAAATATCATTGCCACGAATAGCTCTCATATTTTCTTGAGATTCTTTAGATATATCAATTACATGTCCGTTTTCTTTTCTAAAATTAATATTACCTGATACAATTTTACCACCAGAATAATCTGTTAATCTCATTAAAGACATAGCTGTAACTGACTTTCCAGAACCAGATTCTCCAACAACTGCAACTGTTTCACCTTTATTAATATGCCAAGAGACACCATCTACAGCTTTTACTGTTAGATCTTTTAATGGAAAATGAACCTTTAAATCATTAACTTCCAATAAACGATTTTCTTCCATAAAAATATTCCCCCAAAAAGTATTCTAAAAAAAAAATTCTAACCTAATTCGTAAATACTTTCATATTAGTATAATATTTAACCATAAATATTAAATGATTAATTAATATATATTTTATCAAAAAAAGTGATTTGAGCTATATATTTTTTAATAACTATATATTTATAAATTGATTATGCAAAATAATGTAAAACAAAGCCTAATATTAGAGGTAGTATTAGTAAAGATATTAAAGTTGATACTACAACTAATCCTCCAACTGTTTCAGCAGATGACTGACCAAAAATTAAAACAGGTTGTTCAAGTTGAGTAGGAATTAAATAAATTATAATTAAACCAAGTAAAACACTTAAACTACATGTAACTAAATTAGGTGTAATGTAACTAAAGTTCATTTAATTTCTATAATTTCTAGGTAACATGACTGGCTCTCCAGTTTCAGCAGATAAGTCTGCTGCTATATATAAATCCATGACTTGTCTTGCTTCTTCAGGTTTAACTAAAACTGGTCTATTAAGAGCTATTGCTTCTAAAAAATGTATGGTTTCATTATGCATTGGCCCTGCATAAGCATGATTTACTGGTTCACCTGGCATTGAAGATAATGGATACCTTACACCATCTTTAACTGTGTTTAATTGTACATCCTTGTGTGTGTCATCAATAAATAGAGATCCATCTGTTCCAATTACTTCAATCCAAGTATTAGAAAAGTTTGGATAACCCAATGGTAATATCCATCCTGCACCTACTGTTATTGTCATTCCATCGTCCAAAGTTACCATAATCCATTGATGATCAGGAGTATTACTATTTTTTGAAAATAATTTTCCAGATGTCTGACTGTAAACTTTTATAGGTTTTCTTGGATGAAGGCACCAAAGAAGAAAGTCTAAATCATGTGTTGCTTCCATAGCTGCTGGAGACAAAGACGTCCTACCAGATATTTTTTCTCCTAATTCACGAGTAACATGACGACTAACAAGACAAGTAACTGGTTCTCCTATTAAATTTTCTTCTAATGATTTTTTAACATAAGCATATTTTGCATTAAATCTTTGAGAGTAACCAATGGTAAACTTTACATTATTTTTGATTGAGGTTTCAATTAAATGGTCCGCTTCAATTAAAGTCGTTGCAATAGGTTTTTCTAAAAAAACGTTTTTACCTACCTCAAGTGCCTTTAATGCCATAGGATAATGGGTGGTTTCAGGAGTTGCCGATATTATAATCGTATCAATATCTGGGTTCTGAATTAATTGTAACCAATCATCAGTAAATCCTTCTAATTTAAGTTGAGAAGATAGTTCTTTTAATCTTTCAGGATTTTGTTCAGCTATATATAATTTATCAACTAATGGACTGGCATCACATGCATTAGCTCTAATACCTCCACACCAACCAGTACCTATAATACCAACATTAATTTGTTTTAACAAAATTACCTCCCCCAGATAAAATTAGATTTTTATATTTCGAGACCTAAAAGTCTTGCTGCATTTTCTCCAGTAATTTTTTTAATATCATCCAATGACAAGTTTGGAGTTCCTAAAACATGACCAACTGGATCATCTTCAGCCATGTCATATGGATAATCAGTTCCCATAACAAGTTTATCTACTCCAAAAACATCAACTAGATATCTTAATTGTTCATATGTAAAAACTATAGTGTCTAAATGGAGCTTTTTTAGATAACTAGAAGGCAGCGACTTTATTTTTAATCTACAATCGGGCCTTGCTCCCCATGCATGATCTATACGACCTGCATAAGCTGGTAAATATCCACCACCATGAGATACAAGAATTTTTAAATTAGGAAATTTTTCAAGTGTGCCGTCAAAAATTAAATGATGAAGAGCAACAGTCGTATCTAATGGGTTTCCAATAATATTATTAAAATAATGATTTTTTAGTCTCTCTCCTTGAGGATAACCATTAGGATGGAGAAATATCAGGGTTTGGTGTTGTTCAGCTGATGCCCAAAAATCATCTAAAATAGGATCAGATAATTCATGACCATCAACATTACATAAAATTTGAAAGCCTTTTAAACCTAGTTCTTTAACGCCTCTTTCTAATTCTTTAACAGCAGCATCTCCATCTTGTAATGGTAAATGTCCCAGAGAAACAAAGCGGTCAGACCTTTTGTTAGCTACGTCAGCTAGAGTGTTATTAATAATTTCAATTGCCTTATGACCTACACTATTCCTTATAGAGTAATATCCTTGGAAAGGCACAGGGATTAGTAACTGCATATCTATACCCTGACGATCCATATCTCTTAATCTTTGATCTAAATCTGTTAAATGAAGTGCTCTATCTTGATTTTGTATTTTATTTTGAGCTGAAGATATTTCATTAGTAAATTTTGTAGCAGGCACAAAACTTGGATCATAAACACCTGTGACTAAATCAGCAGCTTCTTGAACATGTAAATGACAATGAGCATCTATTGTCTTGCTAGAACTATACCTTTCTTTTTTTTCAAAAGGCTTTCTAGCAGCAGTGTCACCATAAGGTTTAAGTTCCAATTTTTTCTCCAAATAAAATTACATTTTAAATGCTAGATTAATTATTTATAAATTTAAAATTATAAAAAAAAATATTCTACATCAAATAAATTGATGTGAATTTAATTAATAAAAAACATATAATAAAAAAGTTATTAATTTTTAAAGA
>Ga0209502_10004104_pt1 | contig 11053 bp, 5 predicted proteins | sample ArcticOcean_MG_C_10_FD_187442 | JGI IMG/M metagenome (GOLD analysis project Ga0209502, IMG submission 187442) | Marine microbial communities from western Arctic Ocean - ArcticOcean_MG_CB11_90 (SPAdes) (version 2) | ecosystem: Environmental > Aquatic > Marine > Oceanic | place: Arctic Ocean...
AAGAAACTCAAACAACAACATAACATGGCATATATAAATGATTATCAATATTACGAGAATGGAGGAGCTACACCTGAAGATGCTAATTGGGGTTCTTATCAATATACTTCTTTAGAAGATATAGTAAATAATTTTATGTTAATGTATCAAGGTAACAATGAGTTGTTAAATAACTTAAATAGGTATCAAGTTTTGTTTCACGCTAAGCGAGGAATACAAGAACTTAACTACGATGCTATGAAAGAAATTAAAATTTTAGAATTAGATGTATGTAATTCTTTAAGATTTGTTTTACCGCAAGATTATGTCAACTGGGTAAGAGTTTCTGTTTTTAGAAACGGAATGTTACTTCCTTTGGTAGAAAATATACAAACTAATTGGAGTGGTGCATACTTGCAAGATAATGATTGTAATATATTATTTGACCAAGATGGTAATGTTTTAAAACCTCAACATTCTGGTTTAGATATGGCCAGAATATTAGGTAGTAAAAGAAGTATTTATTTAAATAACAACAGTCCTTTTAATAATCAAACAGGATATAATGTAGATGGTAGCTGGTACTTTGATTATGCAATTGGAGCAAGATTTGGTTTAAATACTGAAACAGCAAATCAAAACCCTACTTTTAGTATAGATAAAAAAAGTGGTGTTATAAATTTTAGTTCAGGTGTTATAAACGATATGGTAATAGTTGAGTATGTTTCAGATGGTATGGAAACAGGAAATAATGCTAAAATAGAAGTTAATAAACTTTTTGAAGATTATTTATATGCTTACGTTAGGTATGCTCTTTTAAATGGAAGATTAGGAGTTCAAGAATATATAGTTAATAGAGCAAGAAAAGATAAGTCTTCTTTATTAAGAAATGCAAAAATAAGATTAAGTAATATACACCCTGGAAGGCTCTTACAAAACTTAAGAGGTCAGGCTAAATGGATAAAATAATATGGCGTTAACTAGCATGAACTTTATTGGGGGTAAGATGAATAAGAGTGTTGATGAACGTCTTATTCCAGAAGGTCAGTATATTGATGCTTTAAATGTACGTTTAGGATCAACAGAAGGTACAGAGATAGGAGCTGTAGAAAACTCAAAGGGAAACACTCAATTAACCTCAATAGATTTTGCAGGTTCTGCTTTGATAAACCCTATTACTATAGGTGCTTTTGCAGATGGAGTACGAGAAACAATGTATTGGTTTGTTGCAGCAGATAATGTTGACATGATTGTTTCATATCATACTCCTACGCAAATCATTACTCAACATGTTGTATCTGTAAATGTTTTAAATTTTAATCCAACTTATTTAGTTACTGGAGTTAGTTTAATAGAAGACTTATTGTTTTTTACTGATGATTTTAATCCTCCAAGAAAAATAAATATTAATAGAAACTATAATGACCCAATAGGTACAGTTGATGGTATTGTAGAAGAAGATATTAGTGTGGTATTAAAACCACCTGGATATGAAACTTTAGATAATTTACCTTCTCCACAAGTAGATTTATTAAACATACCAGGAGAAGAGAATTATTTAGAAGACAGATTTGTGTCCTTTGCATACAGATACAGGTACTTAGATAAAGAATATAGTGCAATATCTTTGTTTACGGTTCCAGCTTTTCAACCAGGGCCTTTTAGGTTAGATCCAAATAGTTACAAAAACAATGGAATGTTAAATCTTTTTAATTCCGCAAATGTAACTTTTGACACAGGCTCAAATAGAGTATTAGAAATAGATATATTATACAAGCTAACTACATCAACTACAGTATATGTAATTGAAAGATTTGTAAAAGCAAATTTAGGATGGGGAGATTACACTAATCAAACTGTTTTATTTACAAATAGTAAGATATATACAACATTAGGATCAGACGAACTGTTAAGATTATATGACAACGTTCCTAGGTTAGCAAAAGCTCAAACAATTATGGGTAACCGTCTTGTGTATGGTAATAATGTAGACGGATATAATATATCAACTGCATCAGGACAGACTTTATCACAAAATTTTATTACAAATCCTTTACATACAAATGTTTCGGCAGAAGACGGCCCATTACCAACATTTAACACAGGTGTAGCAGGTCAAGGTAACGCTATAACTTATAGTATAAACCCTAACACTCCTACTTTTGGTTACGCTAACAGTACAGTAACATTTGACTTAAGTAATTTTGTTGCTAACCCAGCTAGTGGATTGGGAAATAAATTAGTAGCTGGAACACAATTGACTTTTAATTTTTCTATACAATCCAGGTCTTGGGTTTCTACATCAACAAATGCTGCTGGAACCGTACAAACTACATGTACTTCCGCAGGTGTTCCTATTGTAGATTGTTCATGTTATCCAATATGGACTGGAACAGATTCTCCTTTTGAATTAAGTTTTAATTTTAGGTTAAATCAAGATTATACAAGTGTATTTGATATGGTCAACAGCTCTGAATTTTTAGCTCAAGTAGGAACTGAGGTATCGGTAAATGTTGGTTTGTTAAGTACATGTGGAACTTCTACACAAGGAACGTCTATGGCTGATCGTTTTAATTGTAATGCTACAGCTATACCACAGATTTGCCCATATACAAAACATAATAGTAGTATAAATGATACTACTGGCCAACAAGGATTTAATATAACTACTGTGCCTGGTGACAATACTTTTTCATTACAATTAATAGCTATGAATTCACGTTACGTGGATGGTGCAAGTGTTACTCATGATGTATATGAATTTTTTGAATTTGTTAACGCAGATTTTAATTATGTAAGCGAACAGGATACTGCAAGCCTACATAGTAATAGAGATTACGAAACAGGAATTGTATATATGGATGGTTTTGCTCGTGCTTCTACTGTATTAGTTTCTTTGTATAATACAGTTTTTATGCCTCCAGCTACTTCTGTTGATAAAAATGAAATATCTGTATCAATTCCTACTATAGACCAAGCTCCTTATTGGGCTAACTCTTACAAGTTTGTTCTTAAACCAAGTGCTACTAATTACGAAACTATTTTTGCAAATTTCTTTTATATAGACCCTTTAACTAATGTTACTTATTTTAAACTTGAAGGAGATAATCAAAACAAAGTAGAGACAGGGCAAATTTTAATTGTAAAAAAAGATTCGCAAGGGCCTTTAACTTCGGAAGTAAAAGTTACGGTTTTAGCAGTTGAAGCAGAAGCAAGAAACTTTTTAAACGATGACCCAACTGCGGCTATATTAGTTAATGGCCCGCAGCTACCTGGTTTATACATGCAAATGAAAACAGGTAATTTTGCTGCTGCTCGGGAAGACGGTGATGTTATTGGCCCTTTTCCATCTGCTGTAGTCCCTAGTATTCCAACTTTTACATTTCCTTGTAATCCTACAGAAAATTGGGTAGGAACAATATCAGAACAAGCAAATGCTGATTTTACTTACAATAGATGGATGTATAGGTTAGCAACTTTTGATAACTTAGTAACTCCTAGTTTTGGAGCTATGACTAACTTTGATATACCTTCTGGCTCGGTAATTCAAATGAAGTTAAGAAACCGAAGAGCGAAAAAAAATAATAGTTGTTTAGGAGTTGATTATGTGTTTGACAAACAATTTGTAGCATCGCAAAATTACGTTAGTTTTTCTGCTTGGTGGTTTGGAGATAATATTCAAATAGGCTCTGGACAAACACTTGAAGGAAGTGTTACTAATACTTTTTTCCCTTCTATTATAACCTCTACTACATCACCTCCTTGTAAAGATGACATACCATCACCTGCAAATGCATATGATGCTGAATACAGATTTATAAGAGATCCGAATGGAATAGAATATTTATCTATAGCAACCGCATTAGCTGGATGTGGTGGGAATAATAGTAAAAAATCTAAATCTAGAATGGAATTAATTATTTTTAGAGCAGATAACGCTATTATATTTGAAACTGAACCTCAAGAGGCAGACCCTAATTTATTTTACGACTCTTCTGAAAAATATCCTGTAGTACATACTGCACAAAAAAGTTATCACGCTACAGGGCCTGTTAAGGCTACTGGAACGTCTACAGCTGTTTTAACGAATAATTTGGTAGATAGCACAGCTACTTTTATAGGAGCGGTTTCAATAGGAGATTTTGTATATAATCGTTCATCAACAAACCTTTCTAATGTTGCTAAAGTTACCGCAATAGTTAGTGCAACACAAATTACATTAGACGTTAATATATTTACATCAATTGGTCAAAATTATACAATAACACGCCCTTATAAAGGAAATGTTAATCAAGACAATGCAAATCCAGCAACTGTTATTCTTCCTTTTGCAAATTGTTATTCTTTTGGAAATGGTGTAGAAAGTTTTAAAATTGAAGACGCATTAGCTGGTAGAAGTTTTCAGTTAGGAGAAAGAGTTTTAGCAGTTTCTAATGCTGACTTTAAAGAAGCTGATAGATTTGCAGGTTTAACATATAGCGGAGTGTTTAGTGGACAAAATAATTTAAATAATTTAAATGAATTTAATTTAGGGTTAGCCAACTTTAAAGATTGTGAAACATCTTTTGGCCCTATACAATATTTATACGCTAGAAGAACAGATATTCTGACTTTACAAGAAGACAGAATAACATATGTAATGGCAGGAAAAAATATATTGACAGACGCAGTTGGTGGTGGACTAGTAACATCGGTTCCTGAAGTATTAGGTGAACAAGTTGCAAGACCTGAAGAATATGGTATGAGTTTTAATCCAGAAAGTTTTGCTTCATTTGGTACTAGCATGTATTTTACAGATACAAAAAGAGGAGCTGTGTTAAAGCTTACTGGAGTTTCTCCTACATCAGATACTTTAGAGATTATATCAGAATCAGGAATGCGTTCATTTTTTAGAGACCAGTTTGCAGCTCAGCTTAACACGCAAAAATTAGGAGGTTTTGATCCATACATGAATGAATTTGTTTTGAACAGTAACACAACTAGTGTTCCAGTAGCGATTCCTGACATACCATGTGGTCAAACTTTACAACTAACTACTTCTGCACCTTATACTTACACTGTAAATGCTGGAGATGTTATTGGAACTGTTAGTATAGTTTTCACTGTAACAGCTGGAAGTAGTAATGTTGCGTTATCAGCAGAGTGGAATGGAAACGTATTTCCCAATGCACCAGTAGGCCCTGGTGTATATACATTTACAGTCAATAAAACTGCTAGCACACCTACAGATGTAAATATTACTATATCACCATCTGGTACTGCAACTTGGCTGTCTCAGGTTAAATGTCCACCAGAAAATTTAATAACAGTAACTCAAGTTGTTGTAACAACATCTCAAGATGTAAATAAATATATTCATAGTGAATACTATTGGAGCAACGGAAATGTAATTAGCCCTATATCAAGTGCTATGGTTACATTTGGTTCAAGCTCTACTATAGCATCATTATATTTTCCTCAAACTGGAATAAGGTCTCTTGGTGTTTTTCCGTACAACGGAGTTAATTTAATTTTAAGAAATAATAAAATAAATTTTGATGACTTTGATTTTAATCCTTCGTCTAATAAATTTATGTTTTTAAGTACTAATACTATATATCAAAATACCGCATCAGATATTTCTGCTTTATTGGCAGCTGCTGCAACTGTAACTCCTATTGTAAACACTTCTACTGGTTTATATGAGGCAACAGTTACTGGAGCTAGTATTCCTTTAAATCAAAACCAACTGTATTTAATTCAAGATTTAAGAACTGTAACAACACAAAATTTATGTTATAGTGCTGTAAGCGCACAGCAAGCATGTTGTGATTGCACCTCTACAGGTCAAGGGTGTTTAGCAGACCCTGCTTGTTGTTTTGGTTGCACTTTAGTGTCGGTATCACAAGTAAGAACTAATTCAGTAGACGCTTGTATAGCCCCTTTTCAGACAATATATTATCATTCAGGAATTAATACTGAACCAATTATTGGAGATGTTGTATATTCGTCTTCTACTTGTGACCAAGGGGATCAAGCAAGTAATGGTTATTATAAAATGACTCAATATAATAAATGGATGAGAGTAGACGGGAGTGGAGTAATTATTAATATAGGAAATTGTTAAAAAATTAAATTATGGCAGGATGTATTGGCACATATTATTATGATGGAACAGATTTTGCTGGCTCCACATCTATATATACTGATTCAACTTTATCAACAGTAGCAGCAGATGGGTGGTATAGTTTAAATGGTATCTCTAGACGTATGTTAAATGGAATTTTAGAACAAGCTCAAGCGTGTTTAGGTTGTGCAGCTCCTTGTACAGCAACTCCAAGTGCTACTAATGCAGGCGGTGGTTCTTATAAAGCAGTAATTGATTTAGGTGTGTCAACAGGAGCTGTAATATTAACTTTTACTGTAAATAATATTCCAGACAAAATGTCTTGGACTTATGACGGGTTAACAGCTTCAGAATACTCTTCTCCTGATTTTGGTTATTTGCAAGGTTTAATAGGATCTATAGTCGCAGCTGGGTCATCAACTTATTGTAATTCTAACACAGGAGGTCAAATAGATAATGCAACAGGAAGTAATGGAGGTATTTATCCTAATACTTCTGTATTTAATTATGACGCAGCAACAAATTCTTTTGTAGCAACAGGAGCAACTGTTACATTAGGGCCATACACAAATCAAGCAGCTGGAGGGGTAAGTTTTACAAGTACTAAACCTGGTGTTGTTGTAATGGTTGTTCCAAAACCTAATGCATCACCAAACCTTTTAGAAATAGATGTAGAGGCTCCTTGTTTAGGAACTGCCTGGTCTATGACATCATCTTGTCCAGCAGTTTTAACACAAACATTAACTACAGTGGTTAAGACAACTCAATCAGACGCATGTAATGCGCCAACTAGAGCAACACCTATGTTTAACGCTCCTGTAAACGGAACAGCTGGAGTAATTGGATTATACGACTGGGTTTTTACTGACGCTAATGGAGTTACAGCAGCAGCAGCAGGGTTTTACTCTAGCGGAGCGCAAGGAACTGGCGCACCTGTATTTGAAGTTTCATCGGATGGAGTGGTAACTAGTATAACTACCTGTCCTTAAAATATAATTTATGTCTATACCTACTTGCCCTACACTATCATATTCAGGCCCTCCAGTACAAGGGTGGCCATCGTTTTATTCTTTTTGTCCAGATTGGATGCAAGGAATGAATAGTTATTTTTATACTTTTAAAAATGGTAATTTATTTAGACATAATACAAATCCAGTTAGAAATAATTATTATGGGGTACAATCATTTTCTACAATAACTGGAGCTTTTAATGTAGAGCCACAAACCATAAAACTTTTTAAGACTATGTCTTTGGAAAGTGATAGTGCGTGGGAGGTAACTTCTTTATCTACAGACTTAAGTACAGGGTCAATGTTAAACACTTACTTTGAGCAAAAAGAAGGAGAATGGTTTTCTTATATTAGATCAAATTCAGGAGCTGTAGATTGGAATTTACGTTCAGCAAATGGAATAGGAAATAATATTAATGTTTCTGGGCCTTTAAATGCTACAGTAATAACATTTTCTGTACCCAATTCTCCTGGTTTTATTATAATGGCAGGTACAGTAGCACAAGGAGGGGATGATGTTTATTACAACAATGGAGGAACTCCTGTATTAATAGGAAGATGTATTGCGGTAAACAACAGTCCTGTTGTGGGAGCATCTTCTATAACAGTTGACGCAACAGGTAATGCACAGCCACCTGTAGGATCATTTATTTTGTTTATTAAAAACTCTGTTGCTGAGTCTCATGGAGCCAGAGGTTATTACTTAGAATTTACTATTAAAAATCAAGAGACCTCTGCTGTAGAATTATTTGCTGTCGGGAGTAGTGTGATGAAAAGTTATCCATAGATTTTTACTATCTTTGCTTTAATGAATTTAAATGTCAAAGTTTTAAAGGAAGAGGATTACGATAATATATTGGTTAATTGGTGGAAAGACTGGAGGTGGACACCTCCGTCAAAAGATTTTTTACCAGACAATGGTAAAGGAGGCTATATGGTTTATGACGGTGACACCCCAATATGTGCAGGATTTATGTATCTTACAAATTCTAAAGCGGTATGGTGCGACTGGATAATATCAGACTTTAAATATAAAGACAAAGAGAAGAGAAAAGAAGCTATAAAACTATTAGTATCTACGATTAGTAATATGGCTGTACATCTAGAAAAAAAATATGTTTATGCGTTGCTTAAAAACCAGCCTTTAATAAACATTTATAAAGAGTTAGGGTATGTAGAAGGCAATTCATATACTCAAGAAATGATAAAAATATTATAATATGGCGGCAGTAACATCATCAATAGTAGGTATAGCATCAGGGGTAATGGGAGCAGGAATGTCCTTTGCTCAAAAAGCAGCAGCATCTAGTGCTGCCTCACAGGCAAAACAAGATTCTAAAAGGCTTATGGCTGAAGCAAAACAAATGGCTGAAAAGGATCTTTATTCAGAATTAAATGTTCCTATGGGAGCTTTTGAAAGACAGAGAGAAGAAAATACAGCAGCTGGTTCTATGGCTGTTCAAGCATTACAAGAAGGAGATGCAAGAGGTTTGGCAGGAGGGGTAGGTGCAGTTAACCAGGCTCAGACTGTAGCTAGTGAAGGTTTAAGAAATGATTTAGGTCAAGCTTTATATGATAATGATAAAATGAAAGCAGACTCTAAACAAGCTATAAACCAGCAACTTATAGGAGCAAATCTTGGTGAAGCAAAAGATGCGTCAGCCGAAGCAGCTTATCAAGAAAAAGTTGGTAAGCAAGCTATGATGTCTGGAGTAGAATCTGCTTTAGGAGCTGTTGGTTCTGCTGCAAACTTAGTTCCTTTATATGGTTCTAACGCTCAAGGAAGAAGAGGAGCAAAGCTTATGGAAAATGAAGGTGTTGCACAAAGTTTTAAAGATAAAGGAATAGGAAGTGCAAGAGCAACAAGTTTGCTTGGTGGTTTAAGTAAAAAACAACAAAAAGATCTTTTAGGCGGAGGTAATTTTGACTTTGACGCAATTTTTGGTAAAGGCTATACTAATAAAAAAGGAATGACTTACTATGACGGTGAGGAAGGTTTCTATAAAAAGAAATAATAATGGCTGTAGATAAAAATGCATGGTCTATAAGGGCTGAAAAAAGTGTTGTAGACAATAATATTGATTGGGGTACTGTTGCAAGTAAGGTAACAACTGAGCTTGAAACTATTCGTGATGATAGACAGGTTCGTAAAGATGCAATAGACGAAGCTACTAACTCTATGATGAATGAGTTAGCGAAAGGTGAAGATATAAACAACGCCACGCTTTCAACAGCTTTAATAGACGGAGGTCAAAGTGCTTCTGAAGCATTACAGATTCAAGTTAACTTAATGAAGAAAGGTCTTATAAAGCCAAGAGATTATAAAATATTTTTACAAAAACAACAAAACGCATATACTAATTTAAAAAATGTAGTTCAGAATTGGGATAAATGGGAAACTAAATCAAATGAAAGATTAGCACAAGATCCTAATTCAGGTTTAATTATAGCATCTGTTTTAGAAAGAGATTTTAATTCAGCTACTTCGGCATTTGGTAATATGGAAAATGTTAAATTTATTCCAACAGAAACAGGTGGGATGGAAGCGGTTCGTTTAATAGAAAGCCCTGATTGTTCGGAAGAAGACAAAGCAGCTGGAACTTGTAGTATGGTTATGCCAAACAGACAAGACAATCCAGATAATTTTATGAACCCTAATGTTGTTGGTACAAGACAAAGTTTTCAACTAAATACATTAGATATAAATGCTGCTATGAAAGGTCAGGTAGACGCTTTAGGAGCTTTTCTAGACACTAGCGGAGGTCTTATTTTTAAATCTATTAGTGACTTTAGAGAATCAGATAAATATGTAAAAGCAAAAAAATTATCTGTAGATGCTATTTTAGCTGGAGGAAGTTTGTCTTTAGCAAATGTAGCTGGGAGTATGGGCTATCGTTTTGCTCAGTCAGAAGCACAGAAAGAAAAGATAATGGAAGAAACAGGTCTTGATGCTTCTCAAATTATTATGTACACATCTACAGATGGCAAGCCTGTATTTAAAAAAGACGCTTTCAACAATGTGAAGGATGGTGTGCTTTCTGGAGAGGAGGCAATGAGAAATTATTTAGGAGACAAGTTTGATGTTCAATTATCTGATGAAACTAAATTAACAAAAGGAATAGATAAGACAAAAGCTACAAGAGAAGATGTTATATTAAACGAAAAAGAAAAAGTATTAGGTACAGATATAAGAAACTTAAACAATATCTTAACTTCAGAAAATCCTGATGATGTTCAAGGAAATTTAGAGGCTTTAATTGAATCTTACAATCAAAAAGCTAGAGATAAAGGCAAGTATGATGTGAGAGGTATTTCTGGATATGTCCTAAACGATGGAGTAATTCAGTTTAAATTTAAGAATGGAGATGTAAGTAATGAAATTGCTAGACAATCAGCTGGCCCAGACGGAATAATAGGTAATGCAGACGATATAGATGTAGCAATTAATAATCAAATTTATCAGTTAGGGCAACTTTTAAACCCAGACATGTTTACCAACCAAGTACAAGTGGATGACTGGATAACAGGTAATTCAGAGGATTTTCAAGTAGGAACGCAAAGAGGATTATCAGGAGAACAAATTGATGAATTTTTACTTGATGAAAACAATAAAAAGGATGTTATAAAAAACTGGAAAGCCCAAAAGAAAAATAAAGGAAAAAATCCTACAGAAGCTCAAATTAAAAATCATGCTGAAAATATGTTTGAAGACTCTTTAGATGTAGACTTCCAAATGAAAGATTATAATTATGATAATGTTACGCCATCGTCTATAATGACAGATGGTATAAATGTAGGAGGTAAGGATAGGTTGAAGGTTAATGATGGTCTTGGTGGAAGTAATGAAATAAAACCTACTTTACTTAAGAACAATATGATTGGGCAAATATACAAAATGATACCTGATGAATTAATAGATGATTTAAAAAAAGAAGGTGGAAATATTGAGGTGGCACAA
>Ga0209502_10004120_pt1 | contig 11031 bp, 7 predicted proteins | sample ArcticOcean_MG_C_10_FD_187442 | JGI IMG/M metagenome (GOLD analysis project Ga0209502, IMG submission 187442) | Marine microbial communities from western Arctic Ocean - ArcticOcean_MG_CB11_90 (SPAdes) (version 2) | ecosystem: Environmental > Aquatic > Marine > Oceanic | place: Arctic Ocean...
ATGCTTTTGATATCCGAAACTCTATACTTAATTATGTGCGGCTGTGGCGGAACTGGTAGACGCGCAGCGTTGAGGTCGCTGTGGATGAATAATCCGTGGAAGTTCGAGTCTTCTCAGCCGCACCATTATCTCATGCTAACCAATTGAACTGTAAGCATTTTATGTGTAACAGGCAACTGGTGTGAAAGAAAATGAGAAATAAATGTGTAACAAATCATGTGATGAAACGTGATAGTAAGTATTATTATGTTCGTCATATACCTTCTGACTTAACCCATCATTATTCAGTTCAAAGACTATGTTTTAGTTTGAAAACTAAATCTGATTCAACTGCAGTTAGGTTCTCTAAATCAATTACTCAAAGATTAGATGATTATTGGTTTGGTATGCGTTTAAAGAATATGAATGTACCTGCAGGAGATAAGATTAAACTAGATGGTGCTATTAATGATGATACTCCCAAGATTTCTGATGCATTAGATTTGTATCTAAGACTAAAGGGTGTTGGAAAAGACAAAGTGTTTTTTAGAACTGCTAATAGAAATATTAAATATGTAATCAAAGTTTTAGGTAATAAATCATTAAAATCATATTCATCATCTGATGGTGGGAAGTTTCGTGATTGGTTATTAGATAATGATATGAGCATGAATACTGTTAAGAGAGTTTTTTCATCTGTAAGGTCTATTATAAATATTTCTATTAGTGAGTTAGGTTTGGATTGCACTAATGGTTTTGCTAAAACCTATTTTCCAAATGATAATTCAACTGAAGTTCGTAAACCTTTACCCTTAGATATAATTAAGTTAGTTCAAAAACTATGTGTAGAAAAAGATGACGAGATGCGTTGGATATTAGCTCTTGTGAGTGATACTGGTATGAGGTTAGGAGAAGCTGTTGGATTATTAAAAGAAGATATAATCTATAATGATAATACTCCTCATATTCATTTAAAACCTCATCCTTGGAGGTCATTAAAAACTAAAGGAAGTGAAAGATGTATACCACTTGTTGGAGCATCTTTGTGGGCATCTAAAAGGATATTAGAAAACAATAATGATAGTATTTATGCCTTTCCTAGATACACCTCCGTGGATAATTGCAACACTAACTCAGCAAGTGCCGCTTTAAATAAATGGCTTAAAGAACAACTGACAGATGACTATGTAATTCATGGCTTCAGACATAGTATGCGTGACCGTTTAAGAGCTGTTGAATGTCCTAGTGATATAATAGACAGAATAGGTGGATGGAAAACTGCTGGAGTAGGGCAGTCTTATGGAACAGGGTATCCTTTGGAAGTTATAAATAAATGGATGAACAAGATTTAGTGCAGTCTTTCACACCAGTTGCCTGTTACACATAAAATGCTTACAGTTCAATTGGTTAGCATGAGATAATGGTGCGGCTGAGAAGAAGTTCTATTCATATAAGAGGAAGTTACACCTTTGAAAAAGGTTTTCATTTTCTCATGAATTTGTAAAGGATTAGTAATCTAAATACATTCTAACATTTCAATATCCTGACCACTTTTCAACCTTTTTAAGCCAATAGATTTGACTTTTATTTCATTTCTTGCTGTCATCCAGGCATCACTTGAAATTAAAATTTGATTTGCATCTGACATATCACAAATATTAAAGGCTATGTTTACAGTTTTACCCAATATGTCAAATTGAACAGTTTTAGTACCTACAGTACCTGCGACTAAAGATCCAGAATGGATCCCTACATGCAAGTCCCATGGTGTTGCAGCAGAATTTGCTATTTCTCTAATTTTATATGCGCAATCCACACAAGATTTTATTGGAGAATTTGTATGAGAAGATAAACCAGCTACAGCAACTATTGCATCACCTACGGTTTTAATTTTTTCTAGGCCAAAATCATCAAAAGTATTTTCAAAGCTTTCAATAATTCCTTGAAGTGTTTCAATAACTAGTTCTGGGTTATTTTTTTCACAAAAAGATGTGAAACCAACTAAATCACATATTAATATAGCTACGTCATCATACCTTCTTGACCTAACTTTACCTGAAGATTGAAGTTCATTGGCAACCGATGTGGGCATGACTGTTTTTAAAATTTGTTGTGATCTTTTTTTATCTGTTTCAACTCTATCTAAGTAATTTTCTTCACTATCTCTTAATCTTTTTTTCTCTAAGCTCGCTCCGACTCTTGCTTTTAATAAAGTTCCGTTAAAAGGTTTTGTAATGAAATCGTCTGCACCATTTATAATACATTCAGCTGCAGTTTCAACTTCATCAGATGCAGTTACCATAATGACAGGGATTGTTCTTTGAAGGGGGTCGCCTTTTAAATACTTAAGAACTTCAAGCCCACTCATATCAGGCATCATTAAATCTAAAAGTATTAGATCAAATTTATTTTGAGAGGCCATATCAAGAGCTATTTTACCACCTTCTGCCGAAAATATATTAGTATAACCATCCCTTTTTAATCTTCTCTCAAGCGTGTATCTATTATCTTCAATATCATCAACTATTAATATATTAGCATCTTCTTTATTAATCATTACTTGTTCCTAATTGTTTAGCAATTTTTGATAATAATCTTTCAATATCAACAGGCTTAGTATCATAATCATTGCATCCACTATCAAGCGCTCTTTTCTTATGCTCTTCCATAGCGTGAGCTGACAAAGCTATTATTGGAATTGATTTTAAATCTTCATTACCCTTAATATGTTTAGTGGCTGTCCATCCATCCATTTTAGGTAAACTTAAGTCCATCAATATTAAATCAGGTCTTTCAGAAGACGCCATTTCAACACCCTCCTCACCATCAATAGCTATAACTATTTCAAAACCTTTTCTTTTAAGGCGTCTTGATAGCATATAAACATTATCTTCATTGTCTTCTACGTATAAAATCTTTGTCATTAACTTTCTCCTTTATTTGAAGAAGCTTTTAAAACATTACCTACTTCTTTGACAATTGTAGAAAAAGTATCGTCACTCTTTTCAAGAATTTTTAAAGTTTCACCTGACAAGAACTTTTTTTCTTCTTCACTTAAATCTGCACCCGTCAATACTAAAATAGGAATAGTGCCAAGTTCAGTTTCCCTTATTGTTTTTAAAAATTCAAAACCATTCATAACTGGCATCATAAGATCCAATAAAATCAAATCTGGTTTGATTTCTTCATTTTGTAGAATAGACATACCAATCTTACCATTTTCAGCTTCTATTATCTTTACGTTTTGTTTTTCTAATATTTCTCGCATGGTAAACCGTAAACTGTCATCATCTTCAATTAAACAAATTTTCAAATTTTCTTTGTCACCTATTAAGTTTCTGATCGATTTCATAAGATATTCCTTTTGAACTGGCTTAGACAAAAAGTCTGCAGCTCCCAGAGAAAATCCTTTATTTTTTTCATCAAGAATAGATGCCATAATTACAGGAATATCAGACACTTCAGGATCTGCCTTTAGCGTTCTAAGTACTGACCAGCCATCCATTTCAGGCATTAATATATCAAGGGTAATAACATCGGGCTTAAGGTCCCTAGCCAATCTGATACCTTCTTTCCCATTTGGAGCAATAACTACTTTATAATTTTCTTTAATCAATTGACGCTTCATTAATTCACTGACTGTGGGGTCATCATCGATAATTAAAACCGTTTTGCCTAAACTATTTTCTAATGAAACCACATTTTCTATTAATGAAGAAGGTTGTGCACTCAAATTTTTTAAAGTTTCAGATGCACCTATAAAATCTGCCAGGAAGGTAGCTGTAAAAGTTGTACCATTTCCAAGTTCACTATTTACAACAACATCACCCCCCATCAAAAATGCTAACTGTTTTGAAATAACAAGGCCTAAACCTGTTCCCCCATATTTTCTAGTTGTAGAGCTATCAGCTTGTACAAAAGAGTTAAATAATTTAGCCATTTGCTCTTGGGACATCCCTATTCCTGTATCGCTTACATCAATAGATATTAAATCTCCACCATCTTGAGGTATTTTATCAACGCTAACAGTGACTTTACCTTTTTCAGTGAATTTACAGGCATTTGAAATTAAGTTTAATACTACTTGTTTTAATCTTGTTTGATCTGCTGTTACAAAATCAATGTCAGCATTATACTCTAGGACCAGTTGATTTTCATTTTTAGAAGCCAGTGTTGAAGAGGTTTTGACAACGTCATCCAATATCTGTTTTAGTTCAAATGTTTCATTGTATAACTCAACTCTGCCAGCTTCAATTTTTGATAAATCTAATACGTCATTAATAAGAGTTAATAAATGCTTACCAGCGTTAAAAACTCTATCTAAGGGTTCTTCGAAGTCATCTAAGCCGTCGTCAGCTGCGTCTTCTTTTAACATTTCAGTAAGACCAATTATGGCATTCAAAGGTGTCCTTAATTCATGACTCATATTAGCTAAGAATTGGCTTTTTGTTTGATTAGCAGCATTCGCTTTTTCTCTAGCAATATCTAACTCTGAAATTGTTTTATTTAATTCTTCTTCACGTTTTTTTAATTCTGTAATATCAGAAAAAATTGTAAAAACACCACCATCATCTAGACGTTTATAGGTTGCCTGCCAATAAGTTCCATTATAAAACTTGGGTGTTTCAACAGTCATTGATCCTTTTAAATCCTTTCTACTATCTTTAATAGATTTAAAAAAATCATCTTTTTGTTCTTGATTATCAAAATCAAAAAAATCAAATTTTTCCCAAGATTCAATTTGTTCTTTATAAGAGATTCCTGGTTGATATGTTTCAATACCAACACCTTTATGAATATTAAATGCTAAATCGTTACGCATTGCCAAAGTATCATCTGCATTCCACAAAGAAATTCCATGTGGCATACTATTTAGAGCATCTGTCATTCTTTTTTCAGTTTCTTTTACTTTTTCTTTGGCTACTTCGATTTCTTTTTCTTTGTTTTTAACTTCAGTTATATCTGAATATACTTGGAGAAACCCGCCATCAGCAAGTTTTGTATCAGAAACAAACCATGATGTTCCATTTATAAAAGAAATTTCATACGCACTGTTGTTAGCGTCTTTTCTAATTAAATCTCTTTCTTTATAAAAATCTTCAAAACTTTTGCCTTCTGGTAAATTTATCAAATTGTTCTGTTTGACATTGTCAAGCATGTCTTTTCTGTTAATTCCTTCTAACAAATCAAAACCGAACCCTTTTTGTATTTTTCTAGCAATCTGGTTGCCCATAACTAATTGATGATTTTTATCCCACAAAAAAATTGCATTGGGCGTTAACTCAATAGCATCATTTAATTGCTTTAAGTGAACTTCTCTATTTTTCAAATCTGTTATATTTGATAAAATCGAAAAAACTGTTCCATCATCAAGTCTATTTGTAGTGTTTTGCCAAATAGAACCATCATAAAAAGTTGGTGTTTCAATAGTTAATACACCTTTTAAACTTTTTCGATTTTTAAGCGCGTTTTTGTAATAATAATCCTCGTCTACTTTATTTTCAAAAACTAAAAATTTAGATTCTTTTTGAGCATCTACGTATTCTGAATAATTAGATCCAGGATGCAAAGATATACCACCTTTTTTCCAAATATTTTTTCCATAATCATTTACCATTAGTAAATTGTCATTTTTGTCCCACATTGTTACACCGTGAGGCATACTATTTACAGCATTAGAAAGCCTTTCTTCTGCTTCCCATACTTTGTTTTGACTTTCTTTTACTTCTTTTTCTTTGTTTCTAATGTCTGTAATATCAGTCCAAATTTGAAGTGTTCCTCCATCTTTAAGTCTAGTAGAATTACCTAATATGACTACTTTCTCTCCTTTTAAATTAACAACACTCTCAACAATTTCCTGATCAGTTAAATTAACCATACTTTCTTTTCTTTTTGCAATCCACGCAGATGGTAGTGTTCCATCAGGGGTATCTATTCTTCCTGATTTCAAACCAGAATCCAACATATCCCAGCGTGAAACACCAGGTTTCAGGTCAAACCCCATTCTTTCTTGTATATTTCTTGCTTTCTCGTTTGCCATTATCAGACGATTTTCTTTATCCCACAACATCAACATATTAGGAATAATTTCGATAGCATCACTTAGTTGTTTTAGAGATTTTTCACTTTCTTTGATATTGGTTATATCAGACCACAATGAAATTGTACTTCCATCTTCCAATCTGGAGTCTGTGAATAAAAGTGTCTTGCCATTAGCAAAATTCGTTTCTCTTGTTCTTTTACCTGAAAAACTTTTCCATTCATCTTTAATTTTTGTAAAATGGTTATCCTTTTCTGTGTTATCAGGGATTATTACAAACTCATTATCATACATATGTTGTCTTAACTCATCTCTTGATTTTCCTATGGTTAAGCCAAAGTTAAAATCATTTAAAAATGAAACTGCACTTGCATTATGAGCAATTAAGTTATCATTATTGTCCCAAAACATTAATCCATTTTGAATAATGTCAATGCCATTTTTTAACCTTAACATCTCTATTTCTTGCTTTTTAGTATCATTAACATCGGTTGCAAACTGAAGAGTAGAACCATCCGGCAACCTTGAAGAAGACAAAAGATAAAACTTTTTATTCATAATTACTTCATAAGCTTCTTGATTTTTTAAATCTTCAAATTGTTTTTTCCTAATTTCTAAAAACTTTTTATTTGAAACACCATTTGGAGATGATATGAAACCTTTGGCTAATGCATTTTCTACCATTTTTAATCTAGATGCACCTTTTACAAGATTAAAACCTCGCAAAGCATTGTCATTTCTTGCCTTCTCATTCGCCATAATGAGATTATTTTCTTTATCCCATAACATCATGTTACTAGGGATTATTTCGATAGCACCTGATAATTGCTTGAATTCCTCTTCCTGTCTTTTAATATCAGTAATGTCTGTATAAACACTTAATAATGAACCATCATCAAATCTAGTTTCGTTAGCAAGTAATGTAGTACCATCATTAAGATTAATTTCTCTTGTACCTGACTTTAAATTAGCTCTTTCTTTAAGTCTTGTTTGGATATAATTTTCATTATCATCATCAGGAATTATATATAAATTATTTTTCACTTGAGCTCTAAACATTTCCTCATATGAGACACCTTTTTGGAGTGTGATGTTTACGTTATGTTTTTTCATAGCTTCGTGATGACGTTTATTTGAAACTATTAAATGATCGCCTTCATCCCAGAACATTACAATTCCTGGAAAGTTTTCAATAGCAACTGCAAGCTTTTGCCTTTCAATATCTTTGTCAATTACATCAGTTACATTGGTCATTAATGTAAGAATATTACCTGTAGAAGTAGGCGTATCCTTGACTTGCACCCATCTACCAGTTGGTCCTTTAATAACAAATTGTTGAGATAATCCAGAAGATTTGGCTTTTTTATAGTTATCTTTTCTTAAAATTTGTTCTTTTTTAGAGAGTAATTTAAGAGCATCTAATTTTTTAAGTCGATCGTAAAAGTTTTGTCCTATGTCAAAGTCTAACTTTAGTTTCAACCATCTTTCAGAAGTTTTTTTATTCCTATACATTACATTATCATATGAATCCCATAGAACTATAGCAGTATCTTCGCTATCAAATGCATCAATTAAGCTCTCAGCTAAATTTATATTTATTTTCATTTAAAAACTCCTTATACAAAATTACATTATTGCATTTTCTTTTCAACTGACCTTAATCGATAAGATATAGCTTTAAGCGATCCTTTTACAAAAAAGTTAGAACTATTTACTAGTTTATCAAATTCATCTTTAGTAATGGATATTATTTCACTTGCTAAAAACATCTTGCTGAAACCATTCTTAGTTCATTTTCTATCTCTCCTAATGATTAAAAACTAAAACTTAAAATCAAATATTAAAAAACTGTATTTTAATAGATAATTTGTTAGTAGGTATCATTTTTATATTTTTGTGATTATTTATTAGGCAAAAAGATATCCAACAACAAGAAATATTCAAACTACTAACAAATTATCTTTTAAAATACAGTTCTATAATATTTGATTTATGTATTAATTTTTAACCATAAAGAGAGATAGAAAATGGCTATAATTTCAAGAAGAATATTAAAACCTATTTTAGGTAAATCTAAAACTGCTTTAGAGCGTTCTAAAAAATATAAAGATATAATGGTTTCTAATGGTGTTAAAGCAAGATTAGGTATGTTTGTTGGTGGTGAGCTTAATGGATCCATTCAACTAACAGCAGCATATACTGACATGACATCTGCGACTAAATCTTTTGCTGATTTGAGCAAAAATAAAGAAATTATAGAATTAATGAGTAAAAGAGATGACGATCCATCAGGACATTTAATTGGACCTGAAGTTTATAGAAGTGTTTACGGACAGCCTTCTCCAGAACATAATATATTACTGATTAGAGAATATGAAGTTGACAGAAAATTTGTTCCTCAATCAGTTGAGCTACTTGCTGAAGTAGAGGCTATTGGTAAAGACGAGGATACTAAAATTTTAGGTCTTTATCCAATAATAGCAGACAAAATGGACACTTTATTTGTTATTTATTACTATTCGTCATTTGAATCTATGGGAGATATCATTGACAGAGTTGGTATGTCTGAAGCATTTCAAAACGTAGTTAGCAAAGCTAATGAGATTGGAAAATTAAAAGCTTCTAACGTAGTAAGAATGATATAATTTTTAATAGGAGAAAAAATGCCCTTAGCAAACATAAATGGAAACAAAATAAAATATAAAGATACCGGTGGTGATAAGCCAGCAATCATTTTTAGTCACGGTTTTTTTATGAATCTTAGCAGTTTTGATCCTCAACTAGAGATATTAAAAGATAAATATAGATGTATTTCTTGGGATGAAAGAGGCTTTGGTGGGTCTGTTGCAAAAGAAAATTTTACTTATTGGGATTCAGCTCAAGATTCTATTTCTTTATTACAATACCTTAATATTAATAATGCTGTTTTTGCTGGTGTAAGTAAGGGAGGCTTTATTTCTCTAAGAGCATATTTGACTAATCCTAATGTTGTTAAAGGAATTGTACTGATTGGAAGTGATTCAGGTACTTTTGATAATGAGCAACAGATTGAATTTGCTAATTTAACTGATCATTGGTGTAGTGCTAATCCATTAGGAGAAGCAGGTGAAGCAGTGGGTGAAGTTTACTTTGGAGATGATCCTCAAAAAAAATCATGGATAGAGCTATGGGAAAAATCAGATCGCTCAAATATAAAATATCCTGCACGTGCATTACTATTAAGAGATAATATTACGCATAAGTTAAAAGATATTAAATGTCCTTTTTTAATTATACATGGTGAAAAAGATCCAGCCATAACTATAGATAAGGCAGAAGCGTTATCAAAAAGAGTTCCTAATTTATATAAGTTTCTTAGGATTAAAGACGGACCACATGGTCCAAATATGACTCATGTCCAAGAAACTAACGATGCTATAATTGATTTTATGGAGAACATTTAACGGCTTATCATTGAACCCTGGTCTATGCTCCATGGACTACGGTCAATGGGCAGACCGCCCCTTGACCAAAGATCCATCTTGATTAGGAAAAGGGTGCAGTAACCCCGGACCAATGCCCATCTATGACCTTATTACTAAGGGTAGTGGAAAGTTGTTTTTAGAGAGACCCTAGTATCACAAGAAATGCTAACTCACCAACTTCTAAGATCGCAGAATGAAACTGCTATTCGTATCTATCAACCACAAAACGTTTTCCAAAAACATGGCCCAAGGCCCGCGCCAGGCGAAGGGGTGCCTGCAATCCTTAGAGAGAGCATTATTACACAAGATAAATTACTTCCAAATATGTGTCGGGCCCCTGAGATATTTTACGCTGGTAGGGCATAAACGCCACTGCAGTTGGCCCGCGATACGGCGAATGCTTACAATCAGATTATTTGGGGTCAACTGGCGCTAAAGATTCAACAAAAGTAATCAGGGCTGTATCTAGCGTGACGAAAAGCACGTTTAATGCATCTTGTTGATAATGTCTGTGTTGATCTTATACTTTGTGGTGGGTAGAGAGGTGGGTATATAATTTATATTATTAACAATATCAATTAAATCAATAACTTAAGGGTATTTAATGGCGGATGGGGTGGGATTCGAACCCACGGAAGGCTTTCACCTTCGCCGGTTTTCAAGACCGGTACTTTCAACCGCTCAGTCACCCATCCAGTTATTAGATTTATTAACTTAGCTTTAAGTTATTGGCAAGTTTTTTTCTAAATATTTTATTTTAGCTGTAACATAACATATTTTATATCTAGCAAACTTTTAAAATTAAATTATAAAAAAAACTAAGTAATATAAAAAAATAAAATTTAAATTTATTATTTTAATAAATAATATCTTTTATTAAGAAGTTATATCTAAATATTTTTTTTAATAGGATTTTATTAATTTTCCTTGCAATTGATTAATAAGAGATAAAGAATATAAAAAAAATGGATTAAAAATGTATATTTTTCAATTAAATTTCAAATCTTTAATTTTTACAACTTTAATTTTTTTATTAAGCACTAATAATGTTTATTCAAATAATAAATTTGTTAATTTTATAGATAAAATTGCTTTGGAAGCAATTACTAAAGGTATATCTAAAGATACTGTTAAAGAATTTAAAACACATGCTAAATTTGTTCCTAGAGTGATTGAGTTAGATAAATCTCAACCAGAATTTAAGTTAACTTTAGATCAATATTTAAAAAGGGTTGTGACACCTTTAAGAATTAAAATTGCAAATAAAAAGTATCAAGAAAACAAAGTTCAAATTAAAGAAATAAGTAAGTTTTATGGAGTTCAACCAAGATTTTTAATTGCATTATGGGGTATTGAAACAGATTTTGGCAGATTAACAGGTGGTTTTTCTGTTATTTCTTCTCTAACAACTTTAGCATATGAAGGACGTAGATATAAATATTTTAAAAGAGAATTATTTAATGCTTTAAAAATCATTGATGGTGGACATATTTCATTAAAGAAAATGACTGGATCATGGGCCGGTGCAATGGGACAATGTCAATTTAT
>Ga0209502_10004122_pt1 | contig 11023 bp, 4 predicted proteins | sample ArcticOcean_MG_C_10_FD_187442 | JGI IMG/M metagenome (GOLD analysis project Ga0209502, IMG submission 187442) | Marine microbial communities from western Arctic Ocean - ArcticOcean_MG_CB11_90 (SPAdes) (version 2) | ecosystem: Environmental > Aquatic > Marine > Oceanic | place: Arctic Ocean...
GGTTAATGGGTGCTATAAAAGCCAAAACACACAATGCTGTAATTGTGGCTATTTCTTTAATTTTTTCTGGGGCAGTAGGTAATATTATAGATTCTATTTTTTACGGAGTTATTTTTGATCACCCTACGCGCAGCCTAGCGAAAATGTTTCCAAAAAATACTACAGGAGAATTATTCTATGGGAAAGTAGTAGACATGTTTTATTTTCCGCTTTGGCAAGGAACTTTACCAGAATGGATTCCTTTTATGGGTGGAGAATTCTTTACTTTCTTTCAGTACATATTTAATCCTGCAGATGCTTTTATCTCTGTTGGTGTTGCTTTGTTATTTATTTTTAGCAAACAAGCGTTTCCAAAATAAGGGTACTAGTTATTTTTTAGAGTAAATTAGGAGACACGAATTTCATGAGTGATTAAAAAGAGGATTTTTAGAATGGTTATCTAAAGGGCGTCTACTTTCCACTAAATTTCAAAGACTCTCTATGAATTCAGTGTATCAATTATAAATTTGCGTAATTTCGTAGTATGTCCACACCCTTAGAAATTCAAGTAAAAACCTTACCAAATGAACCCGGTGTTTATCAGTATTTTGATAAAAATGAGGTAATTATTTATATTGGGAAAGCTAAAAACTTAAAGAAAAGAGTTTCTTCTTATTTTTCAAAAACACATGAAAACGGCAAGACCAAAGTTTTAGTAACTAAAATTGTAAGTATAAAACATATTGTTGTAGAAACTGAAACGGATGCTTTATTACTAGAAAACAATCTTATAAAAAAACACAAGCCACGGTATAATATTTTATTAAAAGACGATAAAACATACCCTTGGATTTGTATAAAAAAAGAACGATTCCCTAGAATTTTTATGACACGTAGGGTTATAAAAGACGGTTCGGAATACTTTGGACCTTATACTTCTATAAAAACCGTTCGAATTTTATTAGACTTAATAAAAGAGCTGTATCCTTTAAGAACTTGCACGTATGACCTAAGCCATCAAAATATAAATGAAGGCAAATATAAGGTCTGTTTAGAATACCATTTAAAAAATTGCAAAGGAGCTTGTGAAAATTTAGAAACAGAAAGTCATTATAACAACTCTATAAAAGCCATTAGAAATATTATTAAAGGAAACTTTAAAGAAGGTTTAGAGAAGTTTCAAGAAATGATGCTGGTATGTGCAGAAAAAATGGAGTTTGAAGAAGCTCAAAAAATTAAAGAGAAACTAAGCTTATTAGGCAATTATCAATCGAAGAGTACCATTATAAATCCTGCGATAAATAATGTAGATGTTTTTTCTATTATTTCTGATGAAACGCATGGTTACGCTAACTTTCTTAAAATTTCTAATGGTGCTATTATTCAATCTCATACTACAGAAATTAAGAAAAAATTAGCCGAAACAGATACAGAATTATTAGCGCATTTTATTGTTGAAATAAGACAGCGTTTTAATTCTATTTCTCCGGAAATTTATGTGCCTTTTAATGTAGATCTAGGTGAAATAGTAAAAGTAACGATTCCTAAATTAGGAGATAAAAAACGCATTGTAGAACTTTCTGAAAGAAATGCAAAATATTACCGACAAGAGCAATTTAAACAGACACAAATTGTAGATCCAGAGCGGCATGTAAAAAGGATTATGGCGCAGATGAAAAAAGATTTGCGTTTGCATGAAGAACCGCGTCATATCGAGTGTTTTGATAATTCTAACATTCAAGGAACGCACCCTGTTGCAGCTTGTGTAGTTTTTAGAGATGGAAAACCAAGTAAAAAAGAGTACAGACATTACAACATAAAAACGGTTGTAGGGCCAGATGACTTTGGTTCTATGGAAGAGGTGGTTTTTAGGCGTTACAAGCGCTTATTGGAAGAAGAACAAACGTTGCCACAATTAATTATTGTAGATGGTGGGAAAGGACAGTTATCTTCTGGGTTAAAAGCTTTAGAAGATTTAGGTTTGCGTGGTAAAATAGCCATTATTGGTATTGCTAAAAGATTAGAGGAAATTTATTATCCAGACGACCCTATTCCGTTATACTTAGATAAAAAATCTGAAACCTTAAAGATTACACAATATTTAAGAAACGAAGCGCATAGATTTGGAATTACCTTCCATAGAAACAAACGAAGTAAAAGCGCTATAAAATCTGAGTTAGAGCAAATTCCTGATGTGGGTGTGCAAACAATTACAACTTTATTGCGCAAGTTTAAATCGGCAAAACGCGTGAAAGAAGCCTCATTAGAGGAATTAAAATTAGAAATTGGGCATGCTAGAGCGGTAAAAGTTTACACCTTTTATCACAAAAAATAAACGATATTTTTTAATTTTAAAGCAAAAAAAACCATGAAATTAATCATGGTTTTTAAGTAGTTACTCTTATTTCTTAGTCATTTTGTTTTGTGCTTAAATAGAATTCTTCATAGGTATTTAGAAGGTTCATTAAGCCAGAAATTAAATCTTTAGTTTCTAGCAGTAAACTAAAGTAAAGGGTTGTGTTTTTAGGACTTGTTTCATCTGTTCTAATTCTAGCAACTTGCTTTTCTATGGATGCTGTAACGTTTGTAAACAACTCTTGCTTTTCAATTAAAATTTCACCTAAATTATCAAAAGTTCTTTTTTCAAAAACATCTGCCACCTTTAATAATAAAGCAGATAATTCTTCATCTATTTGTTTAAGGTCATTTAATTGTCCTTTCTTTAAGTTTTTATGATTGTTGTTTACGTGCTTGTAACTAGCTCTAGAAATATAACTAATAGATTGTGCAACGTCTTGTAAATAACCTAAGACCATAATATAAAACCTACTTGCTTGCACAGAAGTTTCATCTAATGACTTGATAAAATAGAAAACACCATCTTTTAATGAATCAATTTCATCATTTAACTTACCAACATGTTTGTCTGTTTTACGTAACTTATTTAAATCATGTTTTGCTAAATCATCTACCACATTGGTGTATAATTTATTTACTCTATCTGCAACGCTAGAAATATGATCTGCACTTTCTTCAATTACACCATTTATGGTAATTAATTCTGCTCTTTCAATATAAACTTGTTGTTTTTCTTCCTTCTTTCTTCTTCTATGAATTAAAGTGTTTCTTCCAATTAGAAAAGTAACTACTGCTAATAAAATAGGAATCATGACCATATCATAACTAATTAGATATGCAACTAAAGCTGCAGCTAAAAACGCAGTAATAGCGGTTAAAAACCAACCACCAATTACGTTTAAAACACCTGCTACTCTATATACTGCACTTTCTCTACCCCAAGCTCTGTCTGCTAAAGAAGTACCCATTGCCACCATAAAAGTTACATACGTTGTAGATAACGGTAATTTCATTGATGTTGCAATAGATATTAAGATACCTGCAACAATTAAATTTACAGCTGCTCTTACCATATCAAAAGCAGGTAATTCATATGTTTTGTCTTTTGGTAATGCTATAACTGGTTTCGTAAATTTTGAATCTATAAAAGCCAAAGTTGGTTTTGGTATTACAAATCTAATTCCAGCATTTATTGTCATAGCCAATCTTACGGTAACTCTAGATAACGGATTTGGCTTAAACTTTTCGTGCCCTTCTCCTTGTCTAGATAAATCGATACCTGTTTTAATTACATTTTTAGCTTTGCTAGAAGTCCATAAAGTAACTACCATAATTGCACCAGCTAGTAATAATAGCCAAACATTAGAAGGTACTTTTTTAGCTAAAACACCCATAGAGAATGCATCTGCAGAAACACCTGAAACACTCCAAGCTTCATAAGAATTCCAAGCAGCAATTGGCACCCCAACAAAGTTTACCAAATCGTTTCCTGAGAACGCCATTGCTAAAGAAAAAGTTCCTATCCCAATAATTAATTTTAAGATATTAATTTTAAATGCTTGTATTAGAATTTGAGATACAATTGCCCAAACCACAAAACTACCAGCAATTATTATTACTGTATTTCCTTCAATTAAAAACTTTACATCTTTATAAAAAGGAGTTCCTTTCATTCCTTTTATAATAATAAAGTAGGTAATAGCAGTAATTGCAAAACCACCAAATAATGCACTAATATAAGTTGGTCTCTTATCAAAATTAAATGAATAAATTACTCTTGAAACAAATTGTACAATAGCACCAACGGAAAAAGCAACAACTACAGAGAGTAAAATTCCGAGAATAATTTTAGTTGCTGTTTCATGATTTATATAGTTCCAAAGATCTGAAAAAGTTTGTGTATCATTTGCAGAAATCTTTATTAGAGAAATACAAACGGCAGCACCTAGCAATTCAAATACAATAGAAACTGTTGTAGATGTTGGCATACCTAATGAATTAAAGATGTCTAATAAAAGGATGTCTGTAATCATTACTGCCATAAAAATAATCATGATGTCTTGGAACATAAACATGCTAGGGTTAAAAATCCCTTTACGTGCAACCTCCATCATACCACTAGATGTTATTGCTCCCATGAATACACCTAAACTAGCAATAATCATAATATTTCTTACGGATATTGCCTTTGAGCCAATTGCTGAATTTAAAAAATTTACAGCATCGTTACTAACTCCTACTACTAAATCTACAATAGCTAATACAGCTAAAGCAACTAACATCAAAATATATGGATCTCCCATTTTGTTTTATTAAATTAAGTTAAGCAAATTTACAAACACAGAAAGTTATGAATGTTACCTTTATGTTATGTTACGTATATTAAAAATGAATATCTACTTGCACTCTATACAGTAATTGATTCGTTTTAAAACCAATGTCTGTATAGCTTAAATCTGTTTGAACCTTTAAACTGTGCCCTGCAATGTACTTAGATAAGCCCAAAGTATATTGATTTTCACTACCTTTTCCAGTAATTTCTTTGTCTAAAGATATATTTGTGTAACGTCCAGAAAGTTCTACGGTTTTAGATACTAAATATCCGGTTTGTATATTTAAACCATTTCCTACTTGTACCTCATCACCTGTTAAACTTCCGTCGGAATTCTTTGCAAAAGCGTCGTCTGCAGTTCTATTTGCATATTCTGCCATTAAAGAAAATCCTTGGTGCTTATACATTGCGTCTAAAAATAATGTAGAAATATTTGTTGAATAAAAACCAGTATCATTCGTCATATAAGACCCTTGGTTACTTCGTGTTTTAGAAGCATTATTGTTAAAATCATATGCAACACCTAACGATAATTTAGGGCTTGGCTCAAATTTTAAATCACTTCCTTTATAATCTCCTTTACTTTTAAAATCACCAAAAGGAAATAATTCTACTCTTGTGGTGTATTGATGACCGCCAAGATTACCTGTTGTAATATTTCTTCCTTCACCTTGGGCAATAGAAAATATTTCTTTTACTAAAAAAGTGTCAGTTAAATTAAAATGATGTCTTAACTGCACGCCCATATCTCTATCAATTGTAAACCTGCTGTTTAGCAAAGAACGATCTACCTGTTGCAGGTTAGCAGAGGATATCACACGCTCTCTGTTTCCTGGTAGTTTTGTTTGCCCAAACCATAAGACAAAGTTTCCAGAGAAATTCCATTTTAAAACGGCATCTAAAATATATCTTGGCGCATTACTTGTGTATTCTGAAGCGCCAGATTGATCTCTGTTAGACAAACCTAATTCTACTTTGTATTTTAATTTTGGTGAAAATGCAAAACCATCAAATTTTAAACGAGAACGTCTAATTAACATGGAAGATTCTGGATTGGATAAACCATTATTTACATCCCATTTGCTAGTTGCAAGTGTTTGAAAACGCAGACCAACCTTCATAGACCAAGTACTGTCTTGTCCTATTAAATTAAAGAGTCCTTTTCCAAATTTAGGTGCGTTGGATTCTTGAGCATTGACGTTTAAAAACGCACAAATACATCCTAAGATTACTACATTACGTAGTTGAGATAATTTCATTACTATTAGTTTTTGTCGCTGCAAAGAACTAATAATAATGTTAAGGTAATGTTACCTAGAGGTTACTAAAACATAAAAAAACTGCCTTAGCTAAAGGCAGTTTGTCATATAAAATAGTCGACAAAAACTAATAAATTATAATGACTTTTTATCTCTAAAGATTATACAAAAATGCCATTATAACTTTAATTTAATGTTTAATCAAAATTAAAAAAAGGTTAACAATTAACACCACTTAACCTTTAGTTAATACTTATGTAATACAAACATAATTTAAAACTAACATAGACTTTACAAAACAAACGGACTTTTGCCGAAGTAAATCACTAACAATAATGAAGAAAATATTATTTATTGCATTAATTGCATTTAGTCAAGTAGCAATAGCTCAAGATAAGGGAACTTTAAAAGGTTTATTGACGGATAAGGAAGCAAATAACGAATCTTTACCTTTTGCCAATGTTTTTATAATAGGAACTAATGTTGGAACAACGACAGATTTTGATGGGAACTATTCTTTTAAGGTACCTGCTGGAACACATATTGTTTCTTTTAGTTTTTTAGGGTATAAAACAGTAGAAAAAACAATTACAATTGTAGCATCACAAACACTCGTGCTTAATCAAATAATGTCTGCTGAAGAAGGGGTGGCTTTAGATGAAATTGTAATTAAGTCAACTATAGGAAAGGAGTCTGCAAGTGCACTTTTATTAGAGCAAAAGAAAGCAACGGTAATCATTGAAAGTATTGGAGCACAAACATTGGCAAAAGTAGGTGTTTCGAATGCTGCAAATGCAACAACTAAAATATCTGGAGTAACTAAAAGTGAAAGTTCTGGAGATATTTACATTAGAGGTCTAGGAGATCGGTATTTATCTACTACAATGAATGGTTTACCAATTCCTTCAGATGATGTAGCTAATAAAAACATTAATTTAAATTTATTTTCAACGAACATTATAAAAAACATAGGAATTAGTAAAACATATACGACAAGTAGTTATGCAGATCAAGGTTCTGGTAATGTAGATGTAAATTCTAAAGAATATTCTAAAAAAGGATATTCAATTTCTTTATCAAGTGGCACAAATACCAATGTTTTAAATCTGTCGAATGATTTTAGAACTACAATTATAAATAATGATGTAACGCTTGGGTTTCATAAAAAAGAATATGCACTTCAGAATTTAATTACTCTTCAAGGCTGGGATACAGAAACACTTTCTACACCAATTAACTTTAGCGGTTCTTTTTCTGCTGCAAGAAAATTTGAAATTTTTGGTAAAGATTTGTCAATTTTTGTAAATGCTTCTCATTCTAAATCTTTTAATCATTTTAAAGGCGTTTTTAAAGCTTTTAGATCTAATGTATTAGATGCAAGTTTTAATGATGCAGAACAATACAATATGAATTCCAATACTACTGGATATCTAAATGTTGGTTTAAAATTAAATGATAATAATAAAATTAGATTCAATACTTTATTTGTAAACAAAGGATCAGATAATCTATATGAACAAGGTAGAGATGGTTTAGGTTATGTTTTTGACCAAGACCCTCAGGAGGAAGGAGCTTTTGTAAGAGATCAAAATTTTAAACAAACTACTCTTTTCATCAATCAGTTACTTGGGAAGCATAAGTGGAATGAAAATAACACATTAAACTGGGCGGGTGGTTATAACTTTGTTTTATCAGAAGAGCCTAATAGAATTAGAAATGAAGTAAATATTTTAGATATTACAACTTCACCTACAATTCAATATGCACATGTTGGAGACTACCAGCAAAGAAAATCTAGCCAAAAAATTGAGGATACAGAGATAAATGCGCTTGTACAAAATAAATGGGCTTTAGGTATTAATGATGAAGATGATACGAAACCTTACTCTTTAAATTATGGAGTAAACTTTAGACATAAAGAAAGAAGTTTTAAATCTCTTTTTGTTGGTGTGAAAGCAAAATTTTTCACAGCGCCATCTGTAGATGAATTGTCTTCAACATTTACTAACACGGGTTTTAATAATGGGTTAATTTTAAGAGTGAATCAAGCAGATAGATATGAAGCAGACTTAGATGTTTTTGCAGGGTATGTGAATTTTGATTTTTCTTTAGAAACTAAATTATCTGGTAATTTAGGGGTGCGTTTTGAAAAAGATGAAATTGCTGTTATTTGGGATGTTGCAAATTATGTTGGAAGAATAGGTACTTTAAATAGAAGCTATCAAAGTCTATATCCAAGTATAAATTTAAAATATGAATTAGCAGAAAACAACTATTTACGTTTTGCTTCTAGTATTACACAAACACTTCCAGAGTTTAAAGAATTATCTCCATTTGAATATGTATCACCAACAGGTCGTGTCATAAAAGGGAATCCTAATTTAGAGAAATCTGAAATTTACAATTTTGATTTAAAATACGAGATGTTTCCACAAAGAGGGCAGCTTTTTTCTGTCTCTACTTTCTATAAACAAATTAATAATCCAATCAACCTTGCCCAATCAAGAGGATCCTCTGGGAACTTTATTTATTTTAATACGGGTGAAAAGGCAACTGTTTTTGGTTTAGAGCTTGAAGCAAGAACAGATTTAATTAAGAATGATGATGAGCAAGGTATATTAAACATAACCGGTAACATTACTAAAATGTGGTTAAAGCAAGATTTACTAGAAGATTACCAATATAATAATATTACAGAATCTAGTTTACAAGGTGCTTCAGACTTTATTGTAAATAGTTCGTTAAGTTATAATGATAAAAAAGAGAATGCATTTATTGCAACGCTAACTGGGAACTATTCATCTGATAAAATATTTTCTTTAGGTTCTCCTGAAGATAAAACAAATAGTGCCTCTTTATATAATGATGAAATTATTGAAAAAGGATTTGTTTCATTAGACTTTGTAATGAGTAAAGATTTAACAAAAAACTTAGCTGTAAAATTAGTAGGAAGAAATTTATTAAATCCAGAAATTAAACAAACCCAATTAGTAAAAAGTTTTATTACAAATATAGAAACGAATGAAACTGTATTGTCATACAAAAAAGGTAGCCAGTTAACAGTAAGTTTTAAATATAGCTTTTAACCAATTAATAATTCCTTAACAAAACAGTTAAATTATCACACAAACCTAACATATTATTAATCTTTAGATAAAGAAAAGTTAAGAATAAGTCATTTTCTTTGTATAAAATTAATAACCATATTAAACTAAAAATGAAAAAATCAATTTTTAAAATTTTAAATGTAGTAGCTTTTTCTTTAGTTACTTTAACGCTAACAAATTGTGGTAGTGAAGATCCTATTATCCAAGTAGAACCAGTGTCTGATATTATAGCTAGATTAAACTCAGGTATAATGGAAGGTAATTTAGATGAAAGTTATACTTTAAATTCGAGCACTGTTTACAGCTTAACTTCTTCTTTTATAATTGAATCAGGTGCAACGTTAACAATTCCTGCAGGTACAAATATACAAGCCGTAAATGGTGGGACAAGTGTTTATATTGCAGTTCTAAAAGGTGGTAAAATAGATATTCAAGGAACTGAATCTAGTCCAGTATATATGTCTTCTGCTTCTGGAAATGCTGGAGATTGGGGAGGATTAACAATTTGTGGAGATGCAACTACAACTGCTGGCGTAGATGCTGAAGCAGAGGTTGGTGGCTTTATTTATGGTGGAACAAATGATGCTGATGATTCAGGATCAATTAACTACTTAATAATTAAAGGTACAGGTGCTCAAATTAATGCAGATTCTCAATACAATGGAGTTTCTTTATATGCTGTTGGTTCTGGGACATCGATTAGTAATGTAGCTGTTATAGATGGTTCAGATGACGGTATAGAGTTTTTTGGAGGAACCGTTTCTGCAACTAATTTATTTTTAGAAAATAATGAAGATGATTCTATAGATTGGACAGAGGGATGGAATGGAACCGTGAACAACGCTTATATTTCTCATACAATTGCAGGTTTTTCTACTGTTTTTGAAGGAGACAAAGATAATGGGAATCCAAAATTTAATAATATTACAGCAATCTCTACTGTGGGTGGAACAGCTTTACAATTTAAAAAAGAATCAGGGGCTACAATTACAGAGTTATCTTTAACAGGATATGATGTATCTATAGATATGAAAGATGACGGAGCATTAACAAATGTTTTGATTGATGGAACTGTTGCAAACCCTTCATTATCTTATACAAACACAGCTAGGGTTACCGCAGCAGATTTTACTTGGGTAAATTCTAGCGTTTCTATAACAACCTTGCCTTTACAGGGAACTATTGCTGGTAAAGTTACTTTAGATGCTTCAATATTATACGTATTAAGTTCTTCTTATATTGTTCAGGCTGGTGGAGAATTAGTAATTCCTGCAGGAACAAAAATTCAAGCTGAATCTGGTGGAACAGATGTGTATATTGCAATATTAAAAGGAGGTAAAATAGACATTCAAGGTACTGCAGACAAACCTGTTGTGATTTCTTCTACTGCAGCTTTAGGTGGAGATTGGGGAGGATTAACTATTTGTGGAGACGCTACAACTTCTGCAGGGGTAGATGCTGAAGCTGAAGTTGGTGGTTTTATCTATGGAGGTGCAAATGATGCTGATAACTCAGGATCAATCAAGTATTTAGTAATTAAAGGTACAGGAGCACAAATTAATGCAGACTCTCAATACAATGGAGTTTCTTTATATGCTGTTGGTTCTGGAACTACTATAGAAAATGTATCTGTAATTAACGGTTCGGATGATGGTGTTGAGTTCTTTGGTGGCACAGTTTCTATATCTAACATATATTTAGAGAATAACGAAGATGATGCTGTAGACTGGACAGAAGGATGGAATGGTACGGTAACTAATACTTACATTTCTCATACTGTTGCTGGTTTTTCTACTGCTTTTGAAGGAGATAAAGATAATGGTAACCCTCAATTTGTAAACTTAACAGCAATTTCAACTGTTGGTGGAACAGGGTTACAGTTTAAAAAGACTTCAGGAGCTACGATTACAAACATTTGGTTAGAAGGATATGATGATAATATCGATATGAAGGATGGTGGTGCATTATCTAATGTTCAGATTGATGGA
>Ga0209502_10004131_pt1 | contig 11011 bp, 14 predicted proteins | sample ArcticOcean_MG_C_10_FD_187442 | JGI IMG/M metagenome (GOLD analysis project Ga0209502, IMG submission 187442) | Marine microbial communities from western Arctic Ocean - ArcticOcean_MG_CB11_90 (SPAdes) (version 2) | ecosystem: Environmental > Aquatic > Marine > Oceanic | place: Arctic Ocean...
TAATAAATATATCTTCACTCATTTGCTCACTTAATCATCTAACGTTAAACTTAAAGAATATGAGAAAACAATTCCTGCTTTTATTTTTGATACCATTATTAGCGATTGCTAATGAATCTAAAACTTTTGAAGTAAATTTAATGGTTCTAAGCTCAGATCGATACAATATAGTAATAAAAGGTAATACTTCATCGAGTCAGACAGACTTGAAGCAAGAGCTTAGAAGAAAAATTCATGAGAGCTGTGGAACTCGTTTTGAAATAGAAAATATTCAATTTGTTAATATAGATCAGGATGGATCAAAGAAAATAACTATCCATGGACGTTTCAAATGCTATCTAAATAGCCAAATGTAATTTAAAATTTCAATTTATTTCTTCACCCATTTAATTATCTTAATCGTAACAATATTCTCAAATATTTATGCTAACGAATTTATGGAAAATTTAGAAGAAGTAAGAAAAAAAAATGATAATTCCGAAATAAAGAATCACACACAAAATAAAGAACGAAAAAATATATCGTATAGAAAAAAGTGCACTTATGATACAGGAAAGTCAAAAAATAATTACGCAGCTAAAAAAATTGAAACTACTTGCCTGAAAGTAATTGGGCTTAAATGAAATACTACGCCTTCCCTTGTTTTTTGATATCAAATCTATTGATGCTAGAAGAATCTCTAAATGTTAATTTGCTGAGCACTTTCAAATATGAATGATGAGAATTTAATAGAAAACCCATCTTTTGATAGGTGGGTATGGTTACTAAAAAGAACAGTTCAAGCTAACAACTGGCGTGATTTACATGATAGATTTATAACTGATAATTCAAATTTTAGAGAGTTAATAGATATCATGGATTATGTCAAAGACGAAGTTAACAATGTCCCAATATCTCACCAAGTAAGGATTTCTATAGAAAGCGGTATGGGTATCCTGTATCAATTAAGAGAACTTTTTGCAGTCGATTGCTATAGGAGAGGCGAAGCTAATGAGAACGATGTTAACTTAGTAATAGAAATGATAAATAGAACGATACACTTTAAAGAATATGATGAAGTGTTAATGGCTTTAGTTAAAGATTCATTTAACAAAAGAAAGACAGATAGTTTAGTTAATACTTTAGATCAAGCCTTTCAATTAGAGAGAGCTTATATGGGTAGCCCAAAAAACTTTTATAAAGTCCCTAACAATATTAAGCAATTAATAGCTATGATGATTGATGAAGGTATGCCTAAGGATGTTTGTATTGAGAAGATAGATAAGATGGCTAATAATCACGCACTTAAGACTAAAGACAATAAAGGATTATGGCGGACCGCTAAAGATAAACCAAGACCAAGTATATGGAATGTAGGTAGATGGCAAGATGAGATGGACAATTATAAGTGGGCTGGCCTTAATGATTACTTATATGAAAGAATAGAACAGGGAAGAATATTATTAGATGCAAGTGAAAGAAAGCAAATTAAGGGTGGTTGGGATAATATAGATGTACCTATAAAGCTTTTGAGTTATTCAAAATTTGTAGCTATGGAGATTGATAGAATTAATGTAGCTAAGAGTGTAATGATTGATACAAAAGATTTACATTAACCATGAAGTAGCTAATAAAAATCAAAGGAAGAATACGCCTCATGAAAAAAATATTACTTTATCCACCCTTAGTTGCAGGAATTGGTGCCACAATTTGTATTTCATTACTTGCATATTTAAATATTAGTAATGCTGGAAATTTATGGTTAATACCACCATTTGGTGCTTCCATTATCTTAATAACTGCAGCTCATTCTAGTCCATTGGCTCAACCCAGAAATATATTTTTTGGGCATATTATTTCAAGTATATGTGGCCTACTTGTTGTTTACTTTTTTGATATTACTTATCTTTCAATTGGATTATCTGTCGGTTTGGCAGTTTCACTTATGATGATTACTAAAACAGTCCATCCCCCAGCGGGTGCAAATCCTATTATTATAATTATGGGTAACGAAGGCTTGAGTTTCTTACTGATGCCTATCTCATTAGGAGCAGCAGTTTTGGTTTTGTACGCTATTATTTTTAATAAATATATATGTAAAAGAGATTACCCACTTATAAAACTTAAATAAAAAATTTTGATGGATAACTATGACTATAAAAAAGTTTCTGACATTAGCTCTTTGGGCTGTAATTGGCTTTACAATTAATATGCAATTTGATTCGTCCACAGTAATTGGCAGTGTAATGGGTAGCGCTTTTATTTTTATATGGATTGGCGTATTAGTTATTGGAATTTTTGCTTGGATTAAGTTGGGAAAAAAATAAATATATAAAAAATTACTCTTAACTAAAAATTTTATTTTTTCTTAAATCGCGTCAACATTTTTTTTTCAAAATCTATGAAATATTTATACTGCCCAAAAAGAGTACCAACAAAAAGTAGAACAATTTGGTAAACAGGAAATATGATTAATATTCTGATCGCTGTATACAAAATATAGTTCTCAATAAGCTCTTTAATTTTTAATAATTCCATAATCGGCTCTGAAATAATGACTGATAAACTTCCACTAATACCAAACACTATAAAAATAATAAATAAATGCCAATTACTTTTAGCTTTAAAAAAATTTCTTAACTTATTGATAATATCTTCCTTATACTTTGGTAATTTTAAGTACTTTATACTAAATTTCATGTACTGACTTAATTCTAGTTAATGTTCTTTCCTTTATATATTTTTTTATATGAAGCCCAGCCCTTTAGTCTCATCTATTTGCTCACTTAAATAAGTGAGGGTAAACTATTTATCTCTAATAAATTATTCTATTTGGGAGATTATGATGTCTGCAAACAATGATTTTGATGACTATAAAGAAATAACTAATGTGCTAACAGCCCACTACCTAAGAGGGGCAATTTCAGGCAAAGGTTCTGAAATGAAGCCATCTTTTCATAATGATTCATCATGGTATGGCTATGTAAACTCTGATTTCATTGCGGGGCCAATCCAATCTTTATATGATTGGCATGATGGTAATGGCGCGGCTAAAGATTTAGTTTATAACATTTCAAAAATAGATATGGTTGGCACGGCAGCGAATGTACGAATTGAACTTGATAACTGGAGGGGAGCTCGTTTTACTGATTTTCTTAATATGCTTAAAGTTGATGGTAGGTGGCAAGTGATGAACAAGGTCTTTTACCTTCACTCTTAACAAAATTAGTAGAATTTAAAATACGTCTTATGTTCTAATTGCAAACATGATGAAGAAAATTAATCATAATTGATATTTTTATTTTAAGCCATTAGGGCGGATAGGTCTAATTTTTTGTTATGCCAGGGGTATATAATCTTTATACTTTGGAGTTATCTAATTTAGTACCTTCGTGTTTGCACAATCGGAGATATATTTTAATTTTATCGACTGTTATCAACTATTTTAGCTTTTAAATAAGTTATACAGACTAAACAATCTCTGTAAAATACGTGTTAATTTTTGAGTAAATTGTTAGATCTAAATTAATCTTTTATAAAGGTAGGGTAGGCAAAGATGGCATTACAAACAAAATATAGTAAGAGGCTTTGCCCCATTTGTAAAATGGATGACAAAATTGTTGACTCAAAGATAAGTTCACCGTATCCCTCAGAAAAATTAACTTTTAGAGCAAATAAGGAATCATGGGCAGGTTTATTTTATAAACACAGAAGTTATTTTTCATATTATAAGTGTAATAATTGTAAATTAATTTATGCCCCTGAACACTATAGCAGTCAACAATTAAATAACCTTTACAAAGGAATAGCTCCAAATATGGAGTCAGTCCCAAAAAGACTATTAAAAAAAACTCAATTTGGATATTTTAGACTATTAAAAAAATGGGTAGGCCCCAAAGGAGATTATTTAGAAGTAGGGCCGGATATTGGAATGTTTACTGAGTACTGTGTGCTAGAAGATACATTTGATAATTACTGGTTGTTTGACTCAAATAACCTTGTTAGACCTAAACTTACCAAGATACTTGGTAATAAAAAACATAAGATTTTCTCATCAATTGATAAAATTGATAAAATTGATAATAAAATTCTTTCTACTGCAGTATTAATCCACGTTCTTGATCATCTTTTAGAACCACAAAAAATTCTTAAGAAATTAAGAGAAAAAATTAAACCAGGTGGGGTCATTTTAATTGTTACTCATGATGAATCATCGATGATGAGAAGGGTTTTTGGTTGGCGGTGGCTGGGGTTTTGCCAACAACATCCACAATTATTTAATTGCAAAACAACTACTGAGATTTTAAATAGATCCGGATTTATGGTGCTGGAACAGCGTAAATCTAAAAATTATTTTGAGATTAGCTATTTACTTAATACTTTATTATGGAGTTTTGGTTTTAAAACCTTAAGGTTCCCAAAGTGGTTAAATATTTCAGTTGGGTTAAAGCTTGGTAATATTATTACTGTGGCTTCTGTAAAGAGGTAACTAACAAATTGAAGAAAGTTAAAAATACACTTCCTGAACAATCAGATAGTCTTCTAGCCCTCTATCAGAATAATCAATTTAAGGACGCGGAGAATTTAGCATTATCAATAACTAAAAAGTTTCCAAAGCACTTACTTAGCTGGAAAGTGCTTGGAGTTGTCCTCAAACAAACTGGTAGAGCATCTGAAGCACTAGTTGCGAATAAAAAAGCACTTGTAATCGATCCTATGGATGTTGAATCATATAACAATATGGGTAATACGCTTCATGAGCTGGGTAGGTTAGAAGAGGCAGAATCAATCTATAGGCAGGCGATAGCAATAAAATCTAATTTCACTGAGGCGTATAGCAACTTGGGTAATGCTCTAAAAGATCTTGGCAGACTAGAGGAGGCAGAATCAAATTACAAAAAAGCTATAGCGCTTAAACCAGATTATGCAGAAGCTCATAATAATTTGGGAGCTGCGATAAAAGAACAGGGTAGACTGGATGAGGCTATCGAAAATTATGAAAAAGCCATAACACTCAAACCAGATTATGTCGCAGCATACGGAAATCTTGGAGATGCCTTAAGAGAAATAGGCAGACTGGAAGAGGCTACTGCAATTTATAAGAAAGCTATTAAAATTATGCCTAATTTTTTAGAAGCAAAACATTGGCTTGCGACCTTGACGGGAGTAACAACTAATTCAGCACCAAAGGATTTAGTTGAGAAGTTATTTGATGGATACGCCAACAAATTTGAACACTCTCTAGTCCAGCAATTAGAATATAATATTCCAAAAATAATTACCAAAATGATTGTTTCAAGAAAAGCTAAAGACTCTTTGGGTTCAGTTTTAGATTTAGGATGCGGCACTGGATTAGCTGGAGTTGAAATTAAAAAACTTTGTAAAAATCTTGTAGGTATTGATTTATCTAAATTAATGCTTGAAAAAGCAAGAAAGAAAAATATTTATACCAAATTAGTCCATGGAGACATCTTAGAATTTTTATCAATTGAAGATTTAGACTTTGATTACTATATTTCGACTGACACCTTTGTTTATATAGGAGATTTGTACAATGTATTTAGGTTAATAAAATCTCGAAACAGTTCAGGTGGTAAACTAGTATTTTCGACAGAACATCGTGAAAATGACAATTTTATTCTTGAAACGTCTGGCCGCTATTCACACTCAAAAAAATATATCGAAAGCCTTTGCAAAAAATGCGATTTTAAGCTCTCATATTTCGAAAAATCTAAACTTCGCAAAGAAAAAGGTGAGTTTCTTACTGCCGGCTTATACATTTTAGACTTCTAAACAACTGGATATTTTAGGGTGAGCATTAATCAATAATGTATAATTTAAAGATGCTTAATGAAACTTCTTCAAATATATCAAAATTTAAGGTGGATGATTTTAGTGACATTTCCTTTTGGGATAAAATATTTACGAGCTTACATACTTCCCACACAGCCAACCTAAAATCTAGCTTTAAACCCTTTGATATTGAAAGCGATAGGGTGAAATTATATAAAGCTCGCCTCATTAACGAAGGCTTCATCCAGATGCCTCAGTTGCCATGGGATAATTGGTTTATAGACCTTAAGGAAGCAATCGAACTTTTTGAACGTTTAAGCATACCTTTGCCATTTATATTTGTTTATTGTGAGCCATGGTTATTAGTATCTAAGCTAAATATCGTCATTAAAAAATTATTTGGTGAATCATATTATTTATTGCCTGATTTTTGGGTCTGGCATGTTGATCCAAATAAAGAAGCTGCGGGATGGATGCCACATCGTGATAAGGGCCCTAATGCGTTATTTCAAAATGGAGCCCCAAAAAGTTTGACTATATGGATTCCAATAACTGATGCTACTATTGAAAATGGTTGCATGTATGTCCTGCCAGCTAACCGAGATCCTTCCTATGTTTCTGGAGGCTTTGATAAAGAAAAATTGGACATGCAAAATATAGTTGCACTTCCAGCAAGTGCAGGAAGCCCTTTGATATGGAACCAAGGAGTTCTTCATTGGGGCTCTAGAAGTCTACATAGGAATAGCCCACCAAGAATGTCAGTTGCTTTTGAAGTTCAAATTGCAAATGTTGATCCATTTAATCAGCCATTAATAAAACCATTAGAGATCCCTAATTTTGAAGATAGGCTTAAACTTATATGCAAACAAGTTCTTCAATACTCACACATGTATCCGTTACAGAAAGATATTGAATTATTTGCAAAAAAACATGCTGGATTAACGTGAATTATTATTTTCTGGAGCACGATAGATTAAAAATTACTTCTTGTTTACTTTCGATAAAATTCAAATAATTAAAAATTTAATAATTCTCAAATTATTATTTTATTTAAAAATTTAATTATTTCATTTGATTCGTAAAGCCATTCAGTTTTAGAATTAATTTTATCTATCCTTAAACATGGCACTTTATATTTTCCACCTTCATTAACTAATTCTGCTTTAAAATCTTTATTGTTTTTTGCATCTTTGATATTTATTTTGAGACTATTCTTCCTCATGAATCTTCTTACTTTTACACAAAATGGGCAGGCTTCAAATTGATAGACTGTTAAATATTTTGTAACTTCATCAATCCTTTTTTGATCAATCTTGCCACGTGATATTGGCTTAGGTAGGGTGAGTGCATTTATAAATAGAATTATCTTTCCTACAAACCATCTTATGAAACTCATAGTGTTCCCTTATTTTTTTATTGGGGTTAGTCGATCATTTGTGAAAGATATTAATATTTTAGGTATTCACTTTAATTAATAAAATTATACTTAAAATTCATATATTTTTTATATTTAATTTTCATCTTTATTATAAATCACTTCAAATTTTTTTTAAGTTATTAATTAAGTTATAATTTGTAAATAATAATATTAATAATTTTAATTTATATGAAAACCAGAGACGCTCGAACACAAACTGAAATCCAATCACATATGGCAAAAGCTAAGGCTAGTGTCAATATTGGTATGCCCTTTACCGTAGATGAATATTGCTGTTTAATTTGTAATGCATATTTCACAAATAAAATTTTCCAGGATGATTTACCTGTTATTGAAGATTTAATCCAATTTTTTAGGCATTTGGCTAGTCTTGACAACGTAGCGACACTAGAGAAAATTTTATTGGATACAGATAATTTAAAAAATAATATGCAAGACCTTTGTTTGCTAAATGATTTCGAACCAGTCTTACAAGATGAAGTTAAAAATAAACTAAGAAGTCTTCACAAGCTCAAAATAAATAAAGATAGTCGTGTTAAAACCATTTTAGGTGAGGATACTGATAATTTTTACGCAAAATATTCTCGGGACTTAGACAGTAATTGGATTAGAAATGCTCAGAGGTTTGCTAGTTTAAGTTTGATAAAAAAATCAAGAATACTAGATATTGGTTCTGGTTTTGGTTTTTTTTCTAAAATCGCGACATTTAATGGTCACAAAGTTGAATCATTAGATATCCCCAATGCTAGCCCAATCCTTAAAGCAGGAGCGAAATTATTAAATGTTAGATTACATGAGTTTACAATCAAGAAAAATAAACCGCTATTAAAGTTTAATCATAAATTTGATGTAGTTACTGCCTTCCAAATTGTGTTCAACGAACATACGACAAAAAATCTTTGGAATGTTGAGGATTGGAAATATTTTCTTATGGACATACATGACAATGTTTTAGCTGATGGCGGATCTATAGTTTTAGCATTCAATATGGAACACAAGAATTTAATACCTACAGAGGTTGATGGGGAAGTTGTACCATTGGGCACTAAGGCATTAGAAGTGTTTTTTAATCCATTCTTTATTGCATTACCAGGTATGCACCGTTCCAATAACTATGTTACTGCTGTGTTAACAAAAGCTAATATCAAAATGGCTTGTCAATCCCAAGTGTTTAAAAAACAAAGTTATTCTATAGATATTAAAGCTAGTAAATATGGAGCCTAAATTTTATATAGACTATCCTCAGGAAAAAATCCAACAAGGTGTGAATCTTTATCAGTGTTCAATTTGTAAAGAAAGTTCTCTAAGTATAAATGGTTTATTGGGTAACCATAAATTAGATTGTAGTTATAGAATTGACAAAGAGAAGCTATTGAATGGAAAAAAGTGATCATGATTGCTTAAATGCAATTGAATTCGCTTTGGTTGGAAAATGGGGTGATGCGCATAAGATAGTTCAAGACCTTGAAACACAAAATGCTCAATGGATTCATGCGGTTTTACATAAAATTGAAGGAGATGAGGGCAACAGTCGATATTGGTATTCTCGCTCTAGTTTAGAGGTCTACGAATCTTATCTGGATTCAACTAAAGAATTAATGGCGATTAAAGAGCTGTTAATTTAAGATTTACTATTTTAAAATAATTTCATATATTTATTTAGTGGCAAAATTTCCAACCTTGACTCATCAAGATTCATATTAAAAATATGCATATTCATTTCTTCATTTCATATAAGACTAAATACTATTATATAAGATAAAATAATATAATTATACTTATAATCAATAGCTTAAGTAATTATTTATTATCTATTTTTTTATATGAAAGGTAGTTGATTTATTATTGAGTCTTATATAAGATATATATAAGTTAATAATAAAATTCCAAGGATATTTTGATGAATCCTCTCTATATACAGGTAAAAAAAAGAATAACTGAAAGTTTAGTCAGGGCTGAATGGGCACCGGGTCATTCTATCCCAAGCGAGATGGAGTTAGCAAAAAAATACAACGTAAGTCAAGGGACAGTTAGAAAAGCGATTGATGATCTGGCTGCAGATAAAATTCTTATTAGACGGCAAGGTAAAGGTACTTTTGTTTCAACACATAATGAAGAAAATATTCAACTACGATTCTTAAGGCTCACTGAAAAATCTGGGAAAAAAGAAAAGCTAGAAAATAAGTTAATTTCTTTTGAGAAGGAGAAAGCGAGTAATCGAATAGCAAAAGCTTTGGGCGTAAATACCTCATCAACTCTTATTTCATTAAAAAGGTTACTTACTTTTAATGGGAAACCACTTATTTTAGATTTTATTAAGATTCCATCAGTTTCCTTTCGTGGCTTAACATCTGAAAAGGTTATAGAAAAAAAAGGGTCAATGTATCGGATGTATGAAACTGATTTTGGCATTCAGATGCTGCATGCAGATGAAAAAATTAAGGCTGTATTAGCTAACAAAGAATCTTCTTCTTTGCTTGGTATTTCTGAGAGCTCACCATTGTTAAGTGTTGAAAGACTGTCATACACTTATGATGATAAGCCTATAGAGTGGAGATTAGGTTTATGTGTCACCCTTGATCACTATTATAAATCAGAATTGGAATAGGAATAAAATGAATAAAAAAATAAAGGATGCACTTGATTATCATGAATTTCCATTCCCTGGAAAACTATCAGTAAACCCTAGTAAACCTTGTGATACTGCAGATGATTTAGCTTTGGCTTATACGCCAGGTGTTGCCGAACCCGTTCTTGCAATCGCTCAGGATCCATCTAATGCTTATCGCTATACCAATAAAGGTAATTTGGTAGCGGTTATTACTGACGGCTCAGCTGTTTTAGGTCTTGGTAATGTAGGAGCTTTAGCAGGCAAGCCAGTGATGGAAGGTAAAGGTGTATTATTTAAGCGATTTGCGGATATTGATGTTTATGATATCGAGATTGATTGCTCAGACCCAGATGAATTCATTCAAACAGTTATTAATATTGCACCTACTTTTGGAGGTATTAATCTAGAAGATATTGCAGCTCCCCATTGCTTTTATATTGAATCAGAATTGAAAAGACGCCTAGACATCCCAGTTTTTCATGATGACCAGCATGGTACAGCGGTAATTGTAGCTGCTGGATTAATTAATGCTCTTGAAATTCAGAAAAAAAATCTATCAGAAGTTAACATAGTTTTTTTAGGTGCCGGGGCAGCTGGATGCTCATGCGCCAGGCTGCTTAAATTAATGGGTGCCACAAATATAGTATTGGTTGACCGAAAAGGCGTGCTAAATAAAAAAAGAAGTGATTTAAATAAATATAATCATGACCTTGCAGTGGAAATAGAATGTGAAACATTAGAAGATGTAATGAATAATTCAGATGTATTCATTGGTGTGTCTGGGGCAAATCTCCTTACTCCAGCATTAATTTCTAAAATGAATCAAAATCCAATCATTTTTGCACTTGCCAACCCAAATCCTGAAATTTTACCTGATGAGGCCCATGCTGTTCGTGATGATATTGTTATGGCGACTGGACGCTCGGATTTTCCAAACCAAGTTAATAATGTTTTAGGTTTCCCTTTTTTGTTTAGGGGAGCATTAGACGCTAAAGCAAAAGAGATTACTAATGACATGTTAATTGCCGCCGCGACCGCTTTGGCTAGACTTGCCAAGGAGGACGTTCCGCAAGCAGTTTTGGATGCATATGGGGTTAAATCTATGTCTTTTGGAAGAGAATATTTTATTCCTAAACCTTTTGATCCAAGACTTATTGATTGGGTTGCAAAAGCTGTAAGAGAAGCGGCCT
>Ga0209502_10004135_pt1 | contig 11006 bp, 9 predicted proteins | sample ArcticOcean_MG_C_10_FD_187442 | JGI IMG/M metagenome (GOLD analysis project Ga0209502, IMG submission 187442) | Marine microbial communities from western Arctic Ocean - ArcticOcean_MG_CB11_90 (SPAdes) (version 2) | ecosystem: Environmental > Aquatic > Marine > Oceanic | place: Arctic Ocean...
TACTAATGTGATGGGAGCTTCAAAGCGTTTTTCTGAACTTGTCTTACAGGCTTTTGCTGTTGAAAGTAGCACTTGTTTCTCAATGGTTAGATTTGGAAATGTGCTGGATTCTGCAGGTTCAGTTGTGCCACTATTCAGAAGACAAATTAAGAAAGGAGGTCCGGTAACTGTAACTCACCGAAACATTTCTCGTTATTTTATGACGATTCCTGAGGCTGTACAATTGGTTTTGCAAACAGGTGCAATGGCAAAAGGTGGAGACGTTTTTGTTTTGGATATGGGTGAGCCTATTAAGATTACTGATTTAGCTTATAAAATGATACATTTAAGTGGATTAACCCCAATTGATAATGAAAATCCTGATGGAGATATACGTATTGATTTCACAGGTTTGCGCCCTGGAGAAAAATTATTTGAAGAACTACTGATAGGTAATGATGTTGTTCAATCAGAACATCCTAGAATTATGCAAGCAAGAGAATCTAAACTATCTTTTGAAGAAGTTATTTTTTGTATTGAAACAATCAAATCAGCTAGAGAAAAACAAGATGAAGTAATTGTTAAGGAATTGCTGTTGAAATATGTTGATGGTTATACTTCCGAATTGCTATAATAGTTGCTAAATTCGCGTCATGAATATTTTAGTACTTGGAGGGGGAACCTTTGGGACAGCAATAGCAAATGAGCTTTCAGTAAATACAGAAAACAATGTAGTGTTGTTTTCCAGAAATCTGCAAAAAGTTTATGAAATAAATACTTATCACACTAACAAGTCTTGTTTCCCAAATAAGCATCTAACTAAATTTTTGTCAGCCACTTCAGATAAAAATGAAATAAAGCAAGCTGATGTTATTTTTATTGCCTTACCCTCTAATGCCATAATTGAAAATTTATTAATTCTTCAATCCTATTTTAAGCAAGATGTTTTATTAGTTAATTTATCAAAAGGCTTATTTGCTCAGGGGTTAACTATTGTTGAAAGTATTAAGACATCAATTGGGATTGATAATGTAGTAACACTTAAAGGGCCTTCTTTTGCTGTTGAGGTAATGGAACATGCTGATACTTTGCTTACTTTAGGGTATTCAACTAATCATCAATATGAAATTATTAATACATTAATTAAAAATACTTCCCTCCATATTGATTCTACTACTGATATTAGAGGTGTTGAGGTGCTTAGTGTATTAAAAAATATTTACGCATTGGTTTTGGGTGTTGTTGACGCAAAATATAATTCACCAAACACTCGTTTTATGATTTTAACTAAAGCTTTTTCTGAATCTAGGATTTTATTAAAATCTCTTGGAGGTTCAGAAGATACTTTATTTTTAGCGTGTGGATTTGGTGATTTCTGCTTGACATCTTTAAATGATTTAAGTAGAAACAGAACATTAGGTTTATTAATTGGAAAAGGTTTTTTTAGTGCAGATTACAAATCTAATTCTGTAATATTAGAAGGTCTTAATGCTATTGAGATGTTCCATGCTCTGGTAGTTGATAAGGATATAAATGCTAAATTGCCATTATTTAATAAAGTACATAGTTTCTTTGCTAATAAAGAGACAGAGTTAGAGTTTAAGTTTGATGAATTAATAGATTAATTTATGATAAATGTAACAAAAACATATTTACCTGATAAAGAAAAGTACAAGAGATATGTTGATGAAATCTATGCGAATGGATGGATTACCAACAATGGACCAATGGTTAAATTGTTAGAGAAAAAGTTAGCTGAATATTTAGGTGTTAAGAATATTATCTTGGTCTCTAATGGAACAGTTGCTTTGGAGATAGCATATAGAACCTTAGGCATTAAAGGAGATGTTATAACTACTCCATTCAGTTTTGTCGCTACTTCTAGTTCACTTGTTACAAATGGTTTGAATCCAATATTTGCAGATATAAATTCTCAAACATTAAATATTGATCCGAGAAATATTGAAAAACTCATCACTCCCAACACAAGTGCGATATTACCTGTGCATGTATTTGCAAATGCCTGTGAAGTTGAAAGGATAGAAACTATTGCTAAAAAAAACAATCTAAATGTAGTATATGATGCTGCTCATGCATTTGGGGTTAGATGTAATGGGAAAAGTATTCTAAATTATGGCGATATATCCACACTTAGTTTTCATGCAACCAAGATTTTTCATAGTATAGAAGGAGGAGCATTAATTATTAATGATGATAGTTTGGTTGAGAAAGCAAGATATCTTATTAATTTTGGTATTAAAAATACAGAAGAGATACCTGAATTAGGTACAAATGCTAAGATGAATGAGTTTGAAGCTGCAATGGGTCTTTGCGTACTTGATGACATGCAAGAATTAAATGATAAACGGCAGATTGTATATGAGTTTTATGAAAAAGAATTAGAAGGTTTTGCTAGCTTTCAGCAGCAGAATAAAGATTCATTACAGAATTATAGTTATTTCCCCATTATACTCGAAAGCGAAGAGCAATTAAAGAAAGTAGAAAAGGCTTTAAATTTAAAAGAAATATCTCCAAGAAGATATTTTTATCCTTCTTTAGATACTTTAGAATATATTAAGCCAAAACAATATTGTGAAAATTCAAGAGATATTTCTAGAAGGATTCTGTGCTTGCCAATGTACCCTACTTTGGATCTTGGGGTCGTTAAAAATATATGTGATGTTATAAAGAAAAGTTTATGCTAATAGTTGGGGCGAAAGGTTTTGCTAAAGAGGTTTTAGAGATTCTATATCAGAATGATTATCAAAAAGATATTGTTTTTTATGATGATGTAAATAGTGATATTAATGGTCAATTATATGGAAAATATCAGATTTTGAAAAGTGAAGTAGAGGCAAAAGATTTCTTTCTAAAAAATGGCCCTGAATTTACAATTGGTATTGGCAGTCCAAAATTGCGAGCAAAAATATATCAGAAATTTAATAGTATTGGAGGTATACTTACTTCAATAATTAGTAATAATGCTGATATTGGAAATTATGATACTAAAATCGATATTGGATGTAATATTTTATCTGGTGTAAGAATATCAAATAGCGTTTCTATAGGTAAAGGATGTATAGTCTATTATAATTCTATTATTACACATGATAGTTTTATTGGTAATTTTGTAGAGATTTCTCCATCAGTCAATATTCTTGGTCGAGTAGAAATATCTAGCTATACTCATATTGGATCCAATGCAACAATTCTTCCAGACATTAAAATTGGAAAAAATTCAATAATTGGAGCTGGCTCTCTAGTTACTAAAGATGTTCCTGACAATGCGTTGGTTGTTGGTGTACCTGCTAAGATTATTAAATATTTATAGCTATAATGATTGTTCACTTGTTTGAAGATGAAAAGTTTGTTGATTTAACTATTGATAGTTTTGAAAATGTATCAAAAGGAAAAAATCGATATATTATTTTCTCTGATTCTATTTTATTGAAACATGTAACTAGATTAGATCAGGTAGAAATTATGCCTAACTCATATAAGAGAGTAAATATAGATTTAATAATCAAAGATTGTAAATTATTGATTATTCATTACTTGTCTCCTTTAAAGTTGTATATTCTAAAAAAAATCCCTAATAATATTACTGTTATATGGTCTGTTTGGGGTGGTGATGCATATTCTTATTTTTCTAATCAGGATATTTACGAACCTTTGACCAATAAATTTAAAAGTAGTAGTTTAAAAGAAGTTCTAAAATCTACTTTTCTTTATAATATTTATCATTTATATAAGTATAGGGTTCTATCTGTTAATAATGAGATTGCTGTGCTTAAAAAAGTTGATTATCTATTTACTGTCCTTCCATATGAGTACGATAGTATTGTAAAAGAATTTAACCTGCGCGCAAAATACCTTGAATTTAATTATGGAGTTAATAATTTCGATAAGAAATTATTTCCTGAATTAGGAGGGTCTGTATTATTGGGTAATTCTGCTACTTATTCAAATAATCATTTGGATATTTTTGAATTAATTAAAGGAACTGATAAAAAATTGATTGTTCCCTTAAGTTATGGTGGAACTAAAGATTATAATAATTTTGTTTTAAAAGAAGGAGTGAAGATATTTAATACTTTGTTTTGTCCTATTATAGAATTTATGAAATTAGATAAATATGATGAATTAATTTTATCATGTAATACAGTTATTATGTATCATGTTAGGCAGCAGGCTTTAGGTAATATCTATATGTCATTATATTTAGGTATGCGAGTTTTTCTAAATAAGAAGTCAATTACCTATAAATATATGAATGATGTAGGTATGATTGTTTTTGATTTAGAAAAAGATAAAGATTTTATTGGATTTGAATTAAACAAAAAAGATAAAGTGATTAATAGAAATCTAGTTTCTGATTTACAGGGTAAGAAAATGATTAGTAATAAGATAAAAGAAATATATAGATTACATGATATTTTATAATGAATCTTAATCAACAAGTTATTAAAGGAGTAAAGTGGACTACGATAGGAACTGTAACTGTTGCTGTGTCTAATATATTGAAAATTAGTGTATTGGCTAGATTTTTGTCAAAGGATGATTTTGGAGTGTTTGCTATACTTACTTTCTTCCTAGGTTTTTTTAATCTGTTTAGTGATATGGGGCTTACAACTGCGATTCTTCATAAACAGAATATTAAAAAAAATGAATATGCTAGCTTGTATTGGTTTAATATTTTATTCTGTATTTTTTTATACTTACTATTATTCTTAATTACTCCAATGATATCTAATTTTTATAATGCACCAACATTAGATTTCTTAATTAAATTACTTGGCTTAAGTATAATAATTAATTCAATTGGCTTGCAATTCAGAACTATAGAAACTAAGAATATGTCTTTTAAATACATAAGTATTTTTGATATTATTGCATCTGTTGCTTCATTATTGTTTGCAATTTGGTTAGCCATGAATGGGTATGGCGTTTTATCTCTTGTATATTCGATAATACTTCAATATACTATTTCAAATATTTTGTTGCTTTTATTAGGCATAAAGAAATTTGGGATATTGTTTCATTTTAAATTTAAAGAATTAAAACCGTTTTTAAGCATTGGGTTGTTTCAGGTTGGGGGGCAATTAGCTAATTTCTTTAATAGAAATCTTGATATTTTAATAATTGGAAAATTCTTTACCCAAGAAATATTAGGAGGGTATAGTTTAGCTAAAGAATTAGTTTTTAAACCTGCACAAGTAATAAATCCAATCTTGACAAAGGTTGCTGCACCTACACTTGCAAAGTTTCAGATTAATCAAGAGTTATTAAAGGAAAATTATTTGAAACTTATAAATATTGTTTCGTCAATAAATAGTATAATTTATTTTGTCTTAATAGTTTTTGCACCTATAATAGTTGATGTGCTTTATGGAGGAGGCTACACTAATATTGTTATATTAGTTAGGGTTCTTTGTGTTTATATGTTTTTTAGAGCTATTAGTAATCCGATTGGAAGCTTGGTGGTTGCAACAGGCAGAACAGATGTTGAGTTTATTTGGAATATTGGATTGTTAATTTTCATACCGATTGTTGTTTATATTGGGTCTATGTTTGGTGTTGTACAGGTTACTATTGCTTTAACTGCAGCAATGATTCTATTGTTTTTGCCAAGTTGGTATTTTTTAGTTCGAAAGATGTCTGGAGCAACACTAAGAGAATATGTTAATGCGATACTGAATATAAATTTTAACTTCTTAAGAAGATAATTAAGGATGATTTATAATAGCTCATTAAATAATTTCTTTTTAAATTAAATGAAGATTATATTTTACACGATTTTTATTTGCACATTCTTTTTAACTGGTACGCTTCAGTTTATTGGATTGTCAAGTACTATGTTTTCATATAGCTTGATTATGTTAGTTTGTTTTGCGTTATCATCTGTTTTTATAATCAAGAAGAAAATTACTGTAAATAGTTATATGATTGCTAATCTTTGCTTGCTGCTTTGGATTATTATAAGCGGAATAGCAAATCATACTAATCCATTATTTATCATTAATTATCTTTCATATGTAATTATTCCAGTATCGATATATCTTTTGGTAAGGTCTTTTGATTTGGACTTTATTAGCCTGAAAGTTGTAATTAATATATTAATTATTATCCAATTACCCGTATTGTGTCTTCAGTATTTTCTGCCTGATTACATTCTTTATTCTCAAAAATTAATAGATCCTTTAGACAGAATGTTTGGCACCTTTCCTCTTTCTTCTGATCATTTCTTAAGTTTTTTTTTAATTATTAATATTCTTTATCTTGGAACAAAAAATTCTTCATTAACATTCTTTGATTATTTTATTATAGGATATTCTATTCTTTGTATTTCTTTAACAAATTCTGTAACATCTTATTTGTTTCTTATTTCAACAATAGCATATATTCTCTTTTTTAGAAGTAATATATATATTAAGATATATTCAATTATTATTAGTGTAGGAGTTTTGGTATTTTTATACTTTAATATCTATGAGGTACTTAGTTTATTGAATAAGCCGGAGTTATTGGAGATGACTAACACTCAACATATTTCGGAAGGAACTGCTGGAAGAATACAGACGTTTTATTATGTTTTTACTAATAAATTATCAATTTTTGGACGTGGACCTTCTTCCTATTTTAATCCGTTTAAAGGAGGGTTCCAGTTGAATCTTAATTTTTCTCAACTATTATGGTTTTACTATGACTTAGGTGTTATGGGTGTGTTACTATTGATATCATTAATAGGTAGTTTTCTATATAGTTTAAATATTACAACGAATATTAGAATCTATTTATTTATTTTAATTCTAGCATATTCATTCTCATCTACAATATTTGATCAGGTTGCTTTTATGCTTTTATTAAATATCTTTGTTTCACTATTTGAGAAGAGGAAATTAGATAATATTATATGAATTTAGCAATAGTTCCATTTCATGATTGGCGTAAGATTCTAGTTGAGGGCAATAGAACTAGAGATGCGCATTTTATTGAATATTTTAGAGAAAAAGATGAGATAGATAATCTCATCATTATTAATAGACCACTTACATATGCTGAGTTATTAATTAAGAAAAAATTTAAGAAAATACCCGGCCAAGTTGTCTTGTCACATAAAGGATGTCGTTTAATTAAAATTGATGAAAAAACATTTGTTATTGATTTTATTTCTAATCAATCTTTACAACAGATAATTCAAAAGAGGGATTGGTATCTTGCAGCATTTTGTGATAATAGATATGTTGTATTTATTCAGCAAACCTTAGATTTTTTAGATATTCAAAATATTAATTATTTATCTCATAATATATATTCTAGTTATCTTTTTAAAGCACTCACTCCTTCAATGTTAATCTTTGATGCATATGATAATGTTGTGAAATTTCCCTTTGCTAAGAGTCATCTTGAAAAATTATCTTTAGCGTATAGTGAATATAAAAATACTGCTAAGATGTGGCTAACAAATTCTCAATCTAATTTAGACTACTATCAGATTCATTATCAGGTTAGTAATATTAATATTATTAAGAACGGAGTTTCATTTTCTAATTTTAGAAATTTGAAAAGTTATGTTCCTGAAGATTTAATTAAAATTAAAGGCCCAATAATTGGCTTTGGTGGTAAAATCACTCATTTGTTTGATGTTAACCTTTATAATTATTTGTTGGATGAACATACAGATAAATCTTTTGTAATTGTTGGTCAGGTTATAAATAAAGAAATATTTGAAAAAATACACAAAAGTCCTAATTTCTATTATTTAGGTGATAAAAATTATTTAGATTATCCGAATTATGTTAATTCTTTTGATATTTGTATTGTTCCGTATATAACAAATGATAATGCTCATGGTGGAGATAGTATTAAGGCATATGAATATTTATCTGTTGGTAAAAAAACGGTTGGAACTATTGGGAATGGATTAGAGTCATTAGGAGATTTTTTATATTTATGTGCTAATCATAAAGAATTCTCAGAACAATTATTTGACACTATTAATAATAAAGAAGCATTTTATGATTCAAAATTGTCTTGGAAAAATAAAGGTGATGAGATTATAGCCTTCTTTAAGTCTGAAGTAATTAATATTAGTTAATTTATAATGCTAAATAAAATAATAAAATTTTTCAAAGGGACAGACTACAAAATTGATCCAGACATCAGTTATAGGGATCTTGCAACTATATTATTTTATAGAACTATACAGTTAGCAAGAGGATACTTATCTAAAGTTCGAATAAATACTAGCGGACTCTTTTTTAGAGGAAGGGGAGTTGTATTTAAAAATACAAGAGAATTTAGTGCTGGAAAGAATTTAATAATAGGAGATTTTGCATTTATCGATTCCTTATCTTATGATGGTGTAACTTTAGGTGATAATGTTACTATTGAGAGAATGTCAACTATAATTTGTACAGGCGTTCTTAGGAATAAGGGTAAAGGAGTAAGAATTGGTAATGACACTGGACTTAATCAAGGTGCATTTATTGGAGGGCAAGGAGGTGTAAATATAGGTCATCATGTTATTATTGGCCCTGGAGTTAAAATTTTTTCTGAGGATCATCAATTTTTAGGTGATGACTATATTAAGAATCAAGGCGAAAAAAGAGCTCAAGTTATCATTGGAAATAATTGCTGGCTTGGCAGTAATGTAACTATACTTGCAGGCGTTAATTTAGGAGATAAAACAATTGTTGCTGCTGGGGCTGTTGTTAATAAAAGTTTTAGTGGAGATTGCATCATTGGAGGGATTCCAGCTAAATTAATTAAGAATATTTAAAAATTAAATTATGAAAATTGCAATTATAGGCCTTGGTTATGTTGGACTTCCTTTAGCATTAGAGTTTGCTAAAAAATATCAAGTTGTAGGATTTGACATTAATTTAGATAGAATAAATGAATTAAGAAATGGGATTGATAGAACAAATGAAACAACAGGTGAAGAGATTAAGAAGGTTCTTGAAGAAGAGTCATCTACAAATGGTTTATCTTTGACAGATAATATTGACTTTATTAAAGATTCGAATATATATATTGTGACTGTCCCTACTCCAATTACTATTGCAAAAACTCCTGATTTAGATCCATTAAGAAGTGCATCAAAAATGATTGGTAAATTTTTAAGTAAAGATGATATTGTTGTCTACGAGTCAACTGTATATCCTGGTTGCACAGAGGAAGTTTGTGTGCCTATCTTGGAAGATAAAAGTGGCTTAGTATTTAATAAGGATTTCTTTTGCGGATATTCACCTGAGAGAATAAATCCTGGTGATAAGATTAATACACTTACAAAAATTAAAAAAGTAACTTCTGGTTCTAATGCTGATACTGCTAAAAAAGTAGATGTACTGTATAAATCGATTATAACAGCAGGAACGCATTTAGCGTCAAGTATTAAAGTAGCTGAGGCATCAAAAGTAATTGAAAATGCACAAAGAGATGTAAATATTTCTTTTGTAAATGAATTAGCATTAATCTTTGATAGAATAGGTATTAATACAAATGAGGTGTTAGAGGCTGCTGCAACTAAATGGAATTTCTTACATTATAAGCCAGGCCTAGTAGGTGGACATTGTATTAGTGTAGATCCTTATTATTTGGCATATAAAGCAGAGGAGCTGGGCTATCATCCTGCTGTTTTGCTGTCAGGCAGAAGAGTAAATGATCAGATGGGGCAATTTGTTGGAGCAAAAGTTATTAAACTAATGATTAATAAAGGTTTTACAATAAAGAATTCAAATGTATTATTACTTGGTATTACATTTAAAGAAAATTGTCCTGATATTAGAAATTCAAAGATTATAGATATTCATACTGAGTTATTGTCGTATGGTGCAAATGTTGATGTTTATGATCCATTAGCAGTGAAAGATGAAGTTAAAGCTGAGTTTAATATTAATTTAATTGAAGATGTAAAGAATATTGATTATGATGCTGTTATTTTTGCAGTTGCACATGATAATTTTTTATCAAATGAATTTCAAGATTTAGTGACAGATAAACGAATAATTTTTGATTTAAAAAATATGTTAGATTCTCCTTATGTTGATGGTTGTTTATAATATTTATATTTAATGAAAATAGCAATAATAGGCACTAGAGGTGTTCCAAACAATTATGGTGGTTTTGAGCAATTTGCAGAATATTTGTCAGTTGGTTTAGTAGATAAGGGGCATGATGTGTTTGTTTATAATCCGCATAATCATATCTTTAAAGATAATATATATAATGGAGTTAAAATTATTCATTGTTTTGATCCAGAATATTTGATTGGGACATCTGGTCAATTTATTTATGATTTGAATTGTATTCTAAATTGCAGAAAATATGATGTTGATATTATTTTGCAGTTAGGTTATACTAGCAGTTCAATATGGAATCGACTGATGCCAAAGAAATCAATCTTAGTTACAAATATGGATGGTATTGAATGGAAGCGTTCTAAGTTTTCTCCAAAAGTGCAGAGGTTTCTAAAATATGCTGAAGGTCTTGCAGTTAAGTATAGTAATTATTTTGTTTCTGATTCTATTGGTATTCAGCAATATTTAGAAAAAGAATATAAAGTTGAGTCAACTTACATTCCTTATGGAGCAGAAATAATGGGTGTTCCAAATTTTGATATTTTAAATCAATATGATTTAAAGTTATATGATTATGATATTGTAATTGCTAGGATGGAACCAGAAAATAATATTGAAATGATGTTAAAAGGATTTCTTCATTCAAAAAAAGAAAGAGATTTAGTGATTATTGGAAGTCTAGAGACTAAGTTTGGCCAATATATATCTAATAAATATCAAGATAAGAAAATTAAATATTTAGGATTTGTTTCAGGTTTAGATACATTGAATTCCCTTAGGTATTTTTCAAATTTATACTTTCATGGACATAGTGTTGGCGGTACAAATCCATCATTGTTAGAAGCAATGGCATCCAATTCATTAATTTGTGCACATGATAATATTTTTAATAAATCAATCTTAGAGAATGATGCGTTTTATTTTAAAAATATTGAACAGGTATCA